>Ga0116230_10005400_pt1 | contig 12537 bp, 6 predicted proteins | sample S1TSphfallax_3_FD_88678 | JGI IMG/M metagenome (GOLD analysis project Ga0116230, IMG submission 88678) | Host-associated microbial communities from peat moss isolated from Minnesota, USA - S1T2_Fd - Sphagnum fallax MG | ecosystem: Host-associated > Plants > Peat moss > Unclassified | place: USA...
AAAAATAGCCACTGGCAATGCTAGAAGTTCAGATAAGACTGAGGACTCTCCAAACATGTCTTTATGTGCTAACTCTACCAACTGCAATGCAAGAAAACTCAGGAAAATGCATCCCCTAAATAGCTAACAATTAGCACTGAAAATGCAAAGTGTAAAACAACCAGACAACAGTTATGCCATGTACTTATTTGGCAATGACTTCACCCAGAGCAGATGTCAGAGGCTAGGTTAGGGGACAGGGAAAAAATTCAAAACAAGCCAGAGAATGAGCCAGGAAAATCTACATGCATTTCAAACACAGAACTTGTTAAGACAAAATTCCAGCACCATGTTTTGCAGCAGGAGAAAAGAAGGAGATTAGATAAGAGCTATAAACATGATGATGGAGGAGAAGTCATGAAATACACTTGTTCAATATGTGACTTGCATCTGCTGACCAAAGCATCCGTACAGGAGACTCTGCAGGATACTTCCAGCACATCCTCAAACTAAGGAAGCAAAGTGGGGGATAGGTATGGCCAATAACCGGGACAATTGACAGATAAGGAAGCATGGAGATTAAGACACAACAAAATGCATCTGTTCCGACTGAATGGTACATACTAGTTTGAGGTTGACGTTAGAAAGCAAGATGACATTCGAAACAAAAGGAGGTAGATAATAATACCTTGCGGTTTAGTCTGAGCAGTGCTAGGAAGGAGAATCCCTCCAGCCGATTTCTCCTCCACACTCTGAATCTTGACCAGAATGCGATCCCCTAATGGCTTCAAGGTTGTATATGTCGGCGCCACAGTCGTTGCAGCTCTTATCGTAAAACAACTGCGTGAAGAAGAGGAAGAAGAAGACGACGACGCAGCGGGAATGAATGCGTACATGGAACCACCAGCAGATTGTACAAAGCTACTATTCATGGGCCTCAGACCTTGAAATGACACCATTTTGGACTGCAAGATCACTGCCAATCCCAACTGCGCTGCAGTCGCCAGAGCTGCCATTCTCGTCCACAAATCTGCTCCGAGAGGGGAAAAAAAAACAGAGGATTCTGTCTGCGTCAGTAAACAAACGAGCGACAGGAAATTTGCGAGCAAGAAGAAAGCTAGGGTTTGAAGCTTCCGAGAGTTAGGATTTGGAGGTTCTTTGCACAGTCACTCTCTGGAAAGTTCTGTTCTGGAACCGTTGTTCAGGAACTTAGAAATTCTGAGGATAATGTTCCAATCTATGTGAAAAGTTAAAAGCCAGTTGCATAACGCAAATTCAACACTAATTATTATTTAGGTATATATTTACAAAGAAAGTTCGTGAAAAAAAAATCTAATCTGATTGAAAATCAAGACATTTTCAGATCTTTACTTTTGAAAAACTGATTTATAAGTTTTTCTCTTCCAATTCTTGTGTGTAACTCAATTCAACATGAAATAAATAAATACGAAGACAAATTGTGAAACAGAAATAAAAAATCTGGATCAATGTTCTTATTGTGTTACCAAATTATTAATGTATTAAAAAAAAAAACCTGCATAATCAATTTCAACACTAATATCTTTTATGTAAAATACTCCGTGTTCTGTGGCAGTGAAAATGGAGGGTGCGTTATATGATATAATGCATCATCAGGCGCTAGCGGGCATTTTGAAATGTGAAAAATGCTGACATTAGTATTTTATTTTACTATTTTATTTATTATTTATTTTTTCATATGGTTTTCAATAATTCATCATTATTTATGTCAATGTCAAATTTAAGTTAAATTAATATACATTTCATGGACATAAAAAGACACATGTTAATTTGCTTTTTCATATTCATGTTGGTGGATAGGGAAAAAAAGTGAGATAATTATAAAATGGAGGTAGTTATTTTAAAAAGGTGAGAGATAGTTATCAAGAAAGTTAATAGGAAAAGAAAATAGTTTTAAAGGAAAAATTGAAACAATTAGGCTTTAAATTGAGGTAGTTATTTCTGAAATTGTTTTTGGAATGGTCCATGGACGACCATGCAAAGGATTCCAAAAAAATCCAACCAATCATATATATAAATTCACTACGGCTGTCTGTGATGGAGCTCGGGTTCGTCAAGCCGACCGGGCCTGGCCTGGCACTCCCGGCCGGTTAATCGCCCGTCGTGGAGGGTGCTGGGCTGGGTTCGTCATAGAAGACCGACCGGGCCTGGCCCAGCACCCTCCACGGCTGTGACGAAGCACAGAGTAACTCTTGTACGGACTAATCGAGCCTGGCCTGGCACTCTCGACCGATTAGTCACCCGTCGTGGGGGTGCCGAATCGAGTCCATCATAGAAGGTCGACCAGGCTCGGCCCAGCACCCCCTATGGTTGTGCTGGAGCCCGGCATAAGAGAGTTGTGTGTGTTTGACAGGGGAGGGCGACGGTGGCGGGGGCGGAAGTCTCATGAGTGAGTAATGTAAGTTGCTTGCTTTGCTCCAGAGGGTAAAGGTTGCTTGAAATTGGGAATGGTGAACAGCACGAACCCCTGGGGAGAAAAAAATTTAAGGAGGAAAAGTGTTGCAATAACGAGGTCGGCTAACAACGGATTTCGTGGGGGACTTTTTAAAAACAATAAATTTTTAAAAAAAAAGAAAAAAAAAAAAAAAAGCTACTTTGCACCTTTGTGTGTGTCTCTCCTGGTTTAAAGAAACCAGGGGACTTCACAGTGTCCGAAGGTCACGGGTACCCACTAGTTTTGATTACTCGTCATTGGAATTATTGTGATACCCAGTGGGTACCACGTCTGGTACCCACTGGGTATCCTGGTATTCCACCAGGTATCATGGTATTTTATGGTGTGCAATGGGCCCGTTATTAAGGCTCAAGGCCTGAAATAACGGGCCCCTAAGGCTCAAGGCCATTATTAGGCCCGTTAACCCTACACCCTAAAACCCTCGGCCTTGAGCCTTAGAGGCCCGTTATTTCAGGAATGCCCCAGCCCTGGGGTTAACTACACAAAAGAAAATTCATGAAAGCTAAAAATAAGATTGGAATCAAGACATTTGAGATCTTTGGTTTTGAAAAACTGATTTCAATGTTTTTTTCTTCCAAATTTTCAAAAATTTAAACTTGCGCGTAACCCAATTCAACATTTAAATTCCCCATATCTGGATCTATCTCGGAGAGAGAGAGAGAGAGAGAGGATGTTCAGTGCTGAATGCATTGTAAGACACAAGTATCCAATCCTCCAACAGTTTAGAATAGAATTTTGGTTGGTTAGAGAATTTTCAACATCTCCACAATTGATCAAATTTGTGACGGCTATGGTTTTGCCAGCAGTGGATCTTGAAGACTTGGATATGGAGCTTGACCTTACCAATCTAGGAACCATAAACCCTGTATTTGCTGCACTCCTCAGGTGTGTTACAAAGATGCTTGACTAATGTTGTCACTAAGCACAACAATGCTATAAATCCTAAAACCACTTGAAATACACTAATTTGCAATCTCATGTAAAACTTTGTTTCAACATCTGGATTTCAGGAGTAGCAACAAGTTGTGAAACTTGGAGGTAATAATGGCCATGTGTAGTAACAGTACATTGCTATACCTGATTTGAGGCACATGCGTGTGCAATTGTTGGTTCAATTTGCCTCATTCATGATGTCCCCAAACCTTGAATAGAAGACTTGTTGATTTTTACTCCACCATGGTATAAGCCAATCTGCCAAGCATCAATTTTGCTAGCACTTGGCCTGCTCACTCTGTCTTGCTTTTTTAGCACGAGAATTATTTTTTGCAAGCTTAGTTTTGTGCACCCAAAACCCAATTCAATTGTGAACAAAGTTCCAAAAATTCATTAGCATTTCAATAATCTTTGTTGCCAGAACTGCAATTTCAAATGGTGCTTATTAGTCACCGTCTCTCAAATCCTTTCATATGGATTGTGAACATGGACTACTGGTGTGCCATGCACACAAACCTTTTGTCATGGACAGTTAGCTCTCAAACATGAACAATGTCTCAATGGTCATTGAAAAGCCAGATGGATCCATAGGATTTACTTCTGATTTTAGTGATCTCTCACTCTTTTGGTGGTAATTGTGTGAATGACCTACAGGCCCATCAGAAGGAGTCTAAAACTCTGGCTGGACTCTGCATCCCCTCTCGAACCTGATGCTGATGGTACAAGGAAGCTCATTGCTTTGGCTTCAATGATTTTGCAGAATCAAGAACACTTTTTGACTCTTCTACAAATCCTGATACCTTGTGTAATCACCAGCTGTTTCCAACCTTCTCACATGAGATGAAACCCTGTGTTGTAGGCAATCCCTACAGCATTAGAGTTCCTGGGACTCCCAAAAACGCCTCATAGTTTACTACATCAAAGCCCCATTTTAATTGCATCATACCCTGATGATGTAAACACTCTGGATTTCCATACAAGAAGAACTTCATGAGGGAAATTGGCAATCAAACCTCTTGAGCTACAGTGCACACACTAGAAAGCCTGAAAGCTCCAATCCTGCTGATGTTAAACCCTAATCACAAAACAGCAAAGGAGGGTTGGAAGTCCTGTTGTTGTTGGAGGGTTTGTTTCTAGTTTCCGGGTCTACGAGGGTCTCTACTTCTTCCCTTGGAGTTTGCGACTTCCTTGTATTGGATTCTTTGTTAGACGAGTGAGTTTTCCTCGATGGGATGGGATCCGCTGCTATGCTCTTGTTCTTGATTAGATTTCTGCACTTCGCAAGATTTGCAGCTCTGTGGGAATTTTTGCTGTTCAGATTTGTGGAGTTCAACAATTCATCTCCTTGCTGGTGTGTGCAGCACACAAGCTTTGAAGGTCAGAATATGAAACTGGAGAGGGTTTTAGTCTGTTGCAAACCTGCAACAATAATGGATTTGAAGATAATCCAAGGCACTTGTTAGTTAGGTCATCTTTTACAACTGATTCCTCCTTCACACATGCTCAAACCCTAGAGTTCCTTTGCAGAGTGATGGAAAAGCTGCAGAACTATTTTTCAGCACTGTCTGTGTTAGAAGATGAGGAAGAAGTGGAGGGGAGGCAGGAGGAAAGAGGGAAAGAAGCTGTGGCTGAGAGAAGTTCAGTAAAGAAAACAGGGCATGGATCCAAGAGTGGAAGGGATGATGGCAGTGGTGGAAAGAGACAGAAGGACTCAGGAACAGAGAAGGAGGAAGGAGGTGAGAAAGCTTCAGGCACGTCCCCTTTAAGAATGCCTCTTGTGTGGATTGATCTAGAAATGACTGGACTGGATCTGGAGAAGGACAGAGTGCTGGAGATTGCATGCATTGTAACAGATGGGAGACTAGGGAATATTATTGAGGGCCCAGACTTGATCATCAAGCAGGCAGAGGTGGTCCTGGCAGGCATGGGAGAATGGTGCCAAGAACATCACACTGCCAGTGGTCTGGTGGAGGGCGTGCGGAAAAGCACTCTGACAGAAGGTGAAGCTGAGCAGCAAGTTCTGGAGTTTGTGCAGAAGCACACTGGCCATGCGCAACCCTTGTTGGCAGGGAACTCTGTATACATGGACCTTATGTTTTTGAGGAAGTACATGCCAACTTTGGCTGCACGGTTCTCTCATGTGCTTGTGGATGTGAGCAGTGTGCGTGCTCTCTGTGTGCGATGGTATCCCAAGGATGCAGAGAGAGCACCTGGAAAGAAGCAGCGGCACCGAGCTCTTGATGACATCAAGGAGAGCATTGAGGAACTCAAATATTTGCGGAAAGCTATCTTTAGGCAACCTCAGAGATGACACTCATTTTGCTGGATACAATCTTCCAGCACACTGACAGGTGATGACCTTCATGATTTTTTGTGGGGTTAATCCTCCCCATTCCTTGCTCTACTGATTGTGCAAGATTCAGGTGGCAGAAGTCAGAAAGGATTTCTGGAGCTTCTAAAGCATGATGATACAGTGGATTCAGACATACCTAATCAGCAGAAGGTGTGTATAATGTGCATTCTCTCAGATTAGACATGGTCTCTGCCAGATATCTTCTTAGAGGTTTCAGATATTGTGATTTTTGTGAAGAAAGAAGAATGATGTAAGTCTGCCAATCAAGAGGGGATTGAGTGTCTCTCATGCACCTTGGCCAATGTTTGTGAAGAGCTTTCTAAGCCTGTCAGTGTCCTCAGTGCACAGCTGGCTTAGAGCACTTGAAGCAATATGTATTTCCTTAGAGCAAAAGGTCGTGCTGGTGACTGTATCCATGAATTTCATAAGTGGATTGCTAGGAACATTGGTTTTGCTTCAGCCCTCAAGACACTGGACTCAGTTTAGATATGCCTTCTTGCTCCTCTCTGTTTAAGATTCATGATTTTGGTTCAAAGAAGAAGAAGAAGAAGAAGAAGATTGCAACATTGATTTTGATAAATCTTCCCCATGGTGATCCAAAGGTTGGAGCTACCACATTTGTTTCCCCTCATCACCTTTGAATGAAGGTTGGACATTTGGATCTAAGAAGTATGTACTCCAGAGTTTGGTCATTGTCACTTTGGAAAGTCTGAATTGCCTAGTGGTTCTCATCTCAAGAACTAATTGTCAGAGTGATACAGAAGGACTTCATACAACAAGCAGGGATGTTTCTCTATCAGGATTGTGCAGGTAAGATTGTAGCATAACTTCAAGAATCCATGGAATATGCAATTTGCAAGTCAATTTATGTGCAAGTGCTCACTCACCTGAGTTGCTTTAAGCTCAGTAAGGCCCTTAGATGAGGGAGTAACCAGAATATGGGCACCACCTTGGCTGCTGCCTTGGGTGGTACCCTTATTCTAGTAATGCCCTCAACCTTGGGCCTTACCTACCACATAAGTCATCACTTAGGAGTCTGTACAGTTTACATCTTGGCAAAATTTTGAACTCATTGCATTTGGTCCAAACAGAAGAAGGGGGGGTTGCACCACATTGAGGTGCAAGGTGGGATCGAATTTGGTTTTACAAATGACCTTCAACAACTCTATAATAGTTGGTGTTTTCAGAACTTTTGCTCATATGATGAGACTCAAGGGTTATACATTGTTTAGTTTTCAGACATCTAGATTCTAACTTGCCAGCTAGTTCATAAAAGTGGCAAAACATATGTGCACTGAGTTTTTGTTGTCATTTCAGAGCCAACACATTTGCAGCCAATTGCATATATTCTCAAAAAAACTTTAAAACCACTAAAGAAATATTCACATTCAACTTACCTCCGTCCCAAGGCTTTGGAAACCTTGAACCAACCATGGACTAAATTGTTCCACCAAATTTTGGATGTAAGTACATCAACTACCCAAATTGTAAGGAGCTTGTTTCCATTCTCGATTGCAAGGCAAACTATTTACCAACACTATGGTATACAAGTAAACACTAATGGAATTAAATGTAAGTTTCCTTTTATGAAAATGTTGAAATAACATATTTATACATAATAATTCAATTAACAAGTAGACTCACATCTTTGTTAGGAGTGTTGGTTTAGCTACTCAATTAATTTTAATTATGTTAGTGCTAAGTTGAGTTTGTATAATTAATTGTGTTTTAGCTTGAAATTGGTTCATGTGTGGATGAGGTTCAAGTTATTTAATGGTTGGGATATAATTCAAAGTTGTCAGTTCTCAAATCATTTTTAATGAAATTTTTAAACACACAATTTTTTTTTAAATTAAAAAACTTATGTAATATTTTTTACACATGATTTTGTGTTGTTTTTCATTTTATGTTTTTAAGCTTGGATTCTTGTTTGTTTGCAAGTGAAACATATTTTGACTTGGAAATGATACATCATCATTAGGTAGTTTTTGTCATTTGTGATGTGTGTTTGTAGACATTGATAGTTGTAAGCATCAACAAAACACACGACACCCCATGCAAATCTTGCAACAACCAAAAAGAAATTTACAATCCAACTAAAATGTTGGATAAAACACTTAAGTAATATGTGTCTCCCATCCACAAACTCTAACTCTCATAAAACATGAAGCAAAGGTTATTGAAAACTTAAACACACATAGATCATGAGGCATAGGAGGGGTAGGCTTCTTAGAAATACTCCTAGGCTCAAAAAAGAGATCCTGTACTTATGAGTAGGCATAATTTCCCTCACACCTAAGGGGTAGGCATAATATCCTTCCTAGGGATATTCCTAAATATAAGGTACTTTCCAAATACATTATGGAATTTCTTAGAGTGTTTAATGTGTAAGGTAATGCCCTTAGAGCAGGGTGTTCTCAAAGTAAATGCCCTTGGCTCTAGCTTGACCAAGGGGCATTTACTTTCCTAATGCCTTTGCTCCAAGGACATTGTCCAAAGTAAAAAACTTACAACAGATTTATTTATTTATTCCCAATTTTTTCTTGGGATACCTCATGATTATCATGGGGAAAAAGGAGAAGAGGGTGGATGTTTCAAAAGACAAAATGCTACTAGGAACCAATGTTTTGCTTTCCAAAACACTTCGTTTTGCAGATGAAAAATTCTACTCTCTAAGGTTACCTCTCCAAACACACTAAAAAGTTTCTTGTATAGGAAGATAAAAAAAAAGTTATCTAAAAACATCAATCAAAATTTTCATATCATATTACCCCATTCATGAATACTCTAACAACACCACAAAATTGATCATGTTGAATTCACCACGTCCAACAAATGGGTGCATCAAATGTTTTAGTCCAAGACATTGGGATTGAACTAAATTTGTTATTGTACTAGTCTTCAAGGCATCTTTCAATTGCAACCCATACCATTCATCCTAGGCACCTTAAAATGTACTTCACAACAAATTCCCAGGTAGAAGGTAAACTTTGCACACCCTTGACAAATAGATCTCATTGTCTTCTTACACATATGTCAAAACTTATGGTGAGGGGCTTGTTGCCACAATTACCATGGTTGCCTTATAAATCTTCCATTGTTTGAGAGTTAGCCATTTGTGTACCCACCCACAAGAGTTTCCATCTTCAAATAGAAATTGCAAATGTATTCATGGTTTCTTGTTATGCTTTGATGCCTTCTATTTATGGAGTGTTAATTATGATGTCCAGTGCAAAAGAAAAATAATTTGAACTATACTTTCAAATTTTTAGTTACAAAACTTGAAGTAGATATAGACATAGGGAAAACAACAGAAAAATGTGAATTAATATGTCAAATCATAATATTAATCTATGTGTCACAATAAATATCACATATTTTGCATTACAATGGATGAAATCACAAAGTTCATCTCACACATGTTACAAAAGTATGGAATGGAGAATGAGCCCAAAGTTCACACCACAAGCCCCTAAATACATGAAGGAAGGATGAATGAATCATCCACCCCTTTCCTCTAATCTAGTACATATTATCATTCATTGATTTCAGGTCAATAATATATTTTGCCACCTACTAGTCATTCAGAACATTTATCCTTTCCATGGACGAACCTTTAGATTATTCGGCATTTTTTTTCCCCAAATTTTATTGGTCTATCCCAAGTGAGATCAAAAGAATTGAATTTTATTTATGCTTAACTTGAATCAATTAACCAACCATATATGAGTTAAAAGTAAGTCCTTAGTCAAAGAAATCCTTAATATTTGTAAATGCTTACTCTGTGGATATGGAAACTTCTTAAGATGCTTTGTCTTGGTCCTTGTGCAATGAGCACAAGATTCTAACAACTAGTATGTTAGCTAGATAGATCCTTGGCATACCAAACAATCTAATTGAAAAAGCCAAGAATTTGATTTGTTGCAGACATTTTGACAACACTTTGGAAATGTCAGTTGGAAACACGTCACTTGGACCAATTGGTTTTCATTCACAAGAATTAGCTAAATGATCCACACATTGCATTTTAAAGGCAAAGTGATATGGCAAGTATTTGTGAGGTTGAAGCACCTATGACAAGGAGCTTGACGCTGAATTCTAGATTGATGTTGAACATGAACATTGAAGAATACGTTGATGTAATTCACAAAGTCTTCCTGTAAATAACCTTGTCAATCAATAATTTATAGTAGCCCTTCAAATCATTAATGTGAAGTTAATCATCTTTAGAAATGTAGTGTCCATTATAAAGAATTTGATTTGATATTCTAGTGTGATGCTGAATAACAATTGTAATTTATTTGGAAGTTGATTAATGAAGTTAATGTACATGAATTTGTTTTTTCAAAATACATGGTTGGTTAACTAGTGTAGTGACTTCTTGTTGGAACTTGAGCTCATATATTGTTCATTTTTGTTGCAGGTTTGTCACAAGTTAGATGCACCTTCTTGGATTCTTATACCATCCCCATGCCTTTTTGTGCTTGTTTTCTGCAGTTGAAAGCCTAAAAATGAAGGTGCCTTAGTTTTGATTCTGCAAAAGACCGTTCTAAGTACATTAACCCTTAAAGAGTGCGAATTTACACTGTAAAGCAAAGTGGCCCATATTTGGCCCATCTAATGTTTAGGGGTTAAGAGATGTTTATCATGCCAGCAACGTACTAATCTCACTTGTGCAATTCTTAAAGATCTCCTCCAGTTGCTTTTGTTATTCATGCATGAAAACTATGTTATACAATCAAACCAAGTGTAGAATACTGAATAAGTCTTAGAGAAAGAACCAACAAAGTGGGTGAGGGGCAGGGCATGTTGAGAAAAACTAGGCCTTATAACCTTTCTGATGAGCTGATTAGATTGTCACCTGGAACACATAACTTGATTTGCCATACTTCAAAAGACTGGTTACCGCAGGTTCTTTCAAATGACTCATTCGATTATAGTTGGACTTGATTGTTCTTCATTTGCATAAATAACTACCCAACAACTGTGTTATACTTGCATATCAGGTGCAGCCCGGAGATATGATGGTACTGGTAGGAATACTGATATGGAAGAACATACTAGCCAGGTATGATCTGAGGCAATACCAGCTTTATACCAGTATCAATCTGGCATGGCACCTGAGGTAATACCAAGTACATACCTACCTTATAGTACTATCAACATCAGGTTTATACCTTTTATGTACCAGGCAAAAATCAGCCTTGGACCTAGCATTTTTTTGGGGGCCAAATACTCGGTGACAAAATAAAAGCCAATGTGATTCATACAAAAGTTCCTTGTGAAAAAATTGCACCAAAGTCGCCAGATTTGAGGATTTGTTTTTTGAAATTGCCATAGTTTGACAAATAGGTTCCAGTAGGTTGCCAAAATATAGTAGGATTCTTAATTTGTTTTACTTTTCTCTTGGATGTGTAGCCAATTTTGGCTAATTTGTCTTGGGCACGATTGCCAATTTGACACAAATTTGAAAACAAAAAACCTAACACTAATACTAGACTTATATGAAAGTTTAACAAAGTGGGCCAGCGTGAATCGGCACCCACCAGTGCACCAGTTGGCTGTTCTGTTCATGGGATGGGTTTCAATTTTTCATCTAGCTTCAATCAGTCAACCTTTTTTGGGTTTTGACCTATGAGCTATTTTTTGAACCCTGACCTCCATATTACCTTCTGACCAAGCTACCTTACTGATCTAGCTATGTTATTGACCTAGTTACCCTACCAACCAATAACTAAGCCACCCCTTACCTACCTATCTTTTATCTTTTAATTGGCTTAACTTTTACTCTCTAGGCAAAAGTTTTTATCACTTCTTGTCTAAACCTTTTTTCTTGATGAAACTTATATTTTTTCATGGCCAAACTTTTATTTCTTGGTCAAATTTTCATCTTTCTGCAAAACCTTTATATCTTTTAGTTAAATCTTTACTTCTTGACCAAATCAATAATTTTCCTTGGCTAAACTTCTACTTTACACCAAAACCTCTTTACTTTTGGACTATTCCTCTACCTCTTGACAAAACCAATATTTTTTCTTAGATAAATTTTTATTTGTCATGAAAACCTCTTTCTTTATTGTTTAAAGCACTATCTCTTCACAATTTACTTACCTTTTCCTAATTACACCTTTATCTTTGGACAAAACTAATATTTTTTTGGCTAAACTTTCACCTTCAAGTAATACTGCTCTATTTTCTACCTCAACTTTTACCTTTTGACCAAACCAATATCTTTTCTTGCCTAAACTTCTATCTTTTATCAAAACTTCTATTCTTTTTAACTAAACCTTTATTTTTTGATTAAACTTTTACATGTCACAAAAACCTCTTTATTTATTGTTTAAACCATTACTTCTCAACAAAGAAATTACCTTTTTTAAATTAAACATTTATCTTTTGGCATCACTAATATATTTTCTTGGCTAAACTTTCACGTGTTGGCAAAACCAAGTTTTATTTTCTAGTTAAACCTTTACCTTTTGATTAAACCAATATCTTTTCTTGCCTAAATTTCTATTTTTTGGCAAAACCTCATTACTTATTAGCTAAACCATTACCTCTTGACAAAACCTTTACCTTTTCATAACTAAATCTTTATCTTTAACAAAACTAATATTTTTTCTTGGTTAAACTTCCACCTTTTGGCAAAACCTCTTTACTTTTTAGTTAAACCTAAATATTTCTTGGCCAAACCAATATTTATTCTTGTCAAATTTCTATTTGTCCCAAAAAATTTATTTATTGGTTAACCCATTACTTCTTGACAAAACCTTTATTT
>Ga0116230_10005401_pt1 | contig 12535 bp, 12 predicted proteins | sample S1TSphfallax_3_FD_88678 | JGI IMG/M metagenome (GOLD analysis project Ga0116230, IMG submission 88678) | Host-associated microbial communities from peat moss isolated from Minnesota, USA - S1T2_Fd - Sphagnum fallax MG | ecosystem: Host-associated > Plants > Peat moss > Unclassified | place...
CGCGAAGTCGTAGACCCAGTCGACGCACTCGGCGATCTCGATCTGCTTGGCGTAGTGGGAGTGCACCTCCACCAGCACCTCCATGTGCCGGGCACGGGCGCGCTGCGCGAAACCCTCGATGAAACCGAAGGTCTCGGCCGTCATGAAGCAGTTGGTGCCGGCGCGCTTGATGGCGTAGCCGACCGCGTCCAGCCTGACCATGCGCACGCCGTTGGCCGCCAGCCGATCGAGGATCTCGTCCAGGTACTGCGCGCCGGCAGGATGCTCCACGTCGATGTCGACCTGTTGCGGGGTGAAGGTGGACCACAGGATGCGTCGCTCGCCGTTGGCCAGCGTGGTGTAGCGCAGCGGCAGCCCAGGCCGCGGGCGATAGATGTCGAGCAGCTCGCGCTCCGAGGCGCCGTTCGGGAACACGCGGTCGAACGTCAGGAACAGGCCATCGAAGCGCGACGCGCTGCCCAGGCGGAGGTAGTCCTTGAATTGCGGCGACGCGTCGGACACGTGGTTGACGATCACGTCCGCCATCACGTCCATCAACGCGGCGATGTCGCGCACGTCGTCCCAGCTGCCCAGGCGCGCGTCCACGCTCGTGTGGTCGATCGGATCGAAGCCGGCGTCGGCCCCGTCGATGGGATCGAAGAACGGCAGCAGGTGCACGCCGCCGAAGACGCCGCCCAGAGGCCCCAGCAGGAGCGCCTTCAGGGCGGGCAAGCCGCCGCCGGACAGCCGGTCGACGTAGGTGATGAGCTGGACTTTGTTGTGCATGTTGGCGGATATCAGGCTTCGGCGGCGGAAGGGCTCGTCGTCGGCCGCTTGGCAGGATGGATGAAACAGGTCGCCACCGCGGCGGCCAGCAGGCAGGCGCCGGCCAGGCGAACGACGTTGGACGGATCCCCGCCGAGCAGCGCATGGAAGTACAGCGGCACGGTGAGCATCTGGATGATCATGGGCAGCACGATGAACATGTTGAAGATGCCCATGTAGATGCCGGCCCGCTCCGGCGGGATCGCGCCCGCGAGCAGGATGTACGGGTTGCCCATCATGCTGGCCCAGGCCAGGCCGATGCCTATCATGGGCAGGAACAGCCAGGCCGTCTGGTGGATGGACGGGATGCACCACATGCCCACGCCGGCCAGCGCGAGGCACACCGCGTGCGCGTTGCGCGCCCCCCAGCGGCGCGCGGTCGGCATCAGCGCGAACGCCGACAGGAACGCCACGAAGTTGTAGAAGCCGCCGATCTTGCCGTTCAGCAAGCCCGCCGCGCGCAGGCCGGCGGCCGGGTCGCCGGCGCTGGAGAACAGCGTGGACGCCAGCGACGGGACGATGTAGATCCAGTAGCACAGCATCCCGTACCACTGGAACAGCTTCATCCACCAGAGTCGCCGCATGACGGGCGGCATCTCGCGCAGCGCCACGACGATGTCGTTGAGCGTCGCCCGGATGCCCACCGGGCGGCGGCGCAAGGCCTCGGCTTCCGCGGGGGCGAGCGGGAGTTCGGGCGTGGAGCGCACCGACCACCAGACCGTCGAGAACGAGAACAGGGCGCCGATCAGGAACGCGACCACGGTGATCCGTGGAATGCCATGGGCATTGATGGCATTGCGATCCATGCCGATCCAGACCAGGATGCTGGGCGACAGGTAGGCCAGCGTCTGCGCCAGCCCCGTGAATGCGCTCTGGGTCAGGAAGCCCAGGCCGTGCTGGGTGTCGCGCAGGCGGTCGCTGACGTAGGCCCTGTAGGGCTCCATGGCGACGTTGTTGGCGGTGTCCAGGATCCACAGCAGGCTGGCGGCGAACCACAGCGTGGGGCTGAACGGCATCACGATCAATCCGAGGCTGCACAGCAGCGCGCCCACGAGAAAGTAGGGCGTGCGCCGTCCCCAGCGCGTGACGGTACGGTCGCTCAGCGCACCGATGACCGGCTGCACCAGCAGGCCCGTGATGGGTCCGGCGAGCCACAGCAGGGGCAGGCTGCCCTCGTCGGCACCCAGGAACCTGTAGATCGGGCTCATGTTGCTCTGCTGCAGTCCGAAGCTGAACTGGATCCCGAAGAACCCGAGGTTCATGTTCAGGATCTGCCACAACGACAGCAGTGGCTTGTTGACGGTCATGTCGGATGTCTCCGTCCCTGATGTGATGGTCCTCAGGGTTCAAGAAACCGACTATAGACAGCAATGCAATCGATTGCAGGCGGGGCAAACCCTCGCCGTCGCGGCGTGGCCGACGCGCCACGGCCGTCCGCGAAGCTATCCCGGCAGAGCCTGGACAGGCTCTCAGACGATGGTGTTCAGGCCCTGCAGGGCCGCGCTGGCGCCGCCGCGTATCGCCGCGATGTTGCGCGACGCGACGGCGATCTGCGAGCTCGCGGTCGCCGCGCCCGCGGCGAGGGTGTTCACGTCGGCAGCGACCTTGCCGGACCACGACGCAGCGTTCGCCGTCAGGGTATCGACCTCGCTGACGGCCGAGGACACGCCGCCCGCGGCGAGATGCAAGGCGCCTTCGACGCCGGAGACCAGTCCCTCGGCCAAGTCGACCACTCCGGTCTTGGCGGCCTGGTAAGTCGCCTCCAGCCCATGGCCGACCGCCACCGCGGTGTCTTCCAGGCCGGTCACCAGCAACTTGCCGGCCGACTCCAGTCCGGCCAGCGCGGCCTCGCTGAGGCTGACCGTGGCACTTCCGGCATTGCTCAGCGTCTGCTCGAGGCTGGCGGCGATCGACTGCGTCGTGGCGATGGCGGGCGTGTTCAGGCTCGCGGTGCGGCCCTCCAGCGCGGCTTGCTGGCGATAAGGCGTCGTCGAATATTGGCCGGATGACAAGATCATGGTGGTGCTCCAATTGACCTCGATGCTAGGGAGCACCGGCGGCTTTCAAGCGCGGAATCGCGCGGCGATCACCAGCCAATTGCGCGCAACACCTCGAAAGACGAGCGCGCTAGCCGAGCTCCTCTGCGCGCGCCTGCGCCACCCGGTGCGCGCCCGGGTTGAGCTGCGAGGCGACCCAATAGCCGGCGCTGACGGCCAGGATGCAGGCGCCGACGGAGAAGACCACGTTGAACAGCGCCTTCGCCGCGAATCCGCTGCGCAGCAGGTCCAAGGTCTGCAGGCTGAATGCCGAGAACGTCGTGTAGCCGCCGCACAGTCCCACCATGACGAACAGGCGCACCGCCTCGGCAACGGGGAAGCGCCCGTTGGCCAGCGTCAGGGTGCCGAAACAACCGATCACGAACGAGCCGGTGACGTTGATCACGATCGTGCCCCACGGCAGGCCCTGGCTGTAGGGCGCCGCAAGGAGCGAGACGCCGTAGCGGGCCAGCGTACCGAGGGCGCCGCCCAGCGCGATCAAGAGAGCAAGTTTGAAATTCATCTTCGGACGGCGCGTGCGCCTACGGTTCGAGGAGGAATGCCTTCTCCTGCGGGCGATGCTAGCACTTCACCGCACCGCAATTTCATTTTGCCGCCACCGCGGTCGCCTTGGGTCAGTGCCACTCGCCGAGCCGGTGACGGCCCCGCTTCGCCCATCGAAGCGCGTGATGTTTCGCACACGCAGCGCTCAAGTCATCGTACCGACACGCAGGGCGGCAACATTGCCATTACCATACGTGTACTCTTAATTACTGATAAAGGCACACCCGACCGAAAGGCGGGGTCGCAAAGCTTCCCGTCTAAAGGCCTCGTGCCTATGACAGCGGGGCCGCCAGCATCGACGCATACGGCGCCAGCGCGCCGACCTGCGCGCGCGTACCGGCGGCCGCCCCGGCCAGAGCGTCGCGCCCCTGCCCAAGCATCCGATTCCCACGCTCACGCCTCGAGCAGCGCGGGGGCGAGCCCGGGAATCCGGCCATCGGCTGCGAGACAAGGCCTTCAATCAGCTTTAAAGATACGCGTACGGATGCCGAAATGGGCAAATCCGGATACGCGGTCCGGTATGAATCTGCGCCCTCGGGCGCTCTATCAAGCGAGGTTTTCGCGCATGGCAAGCGAGTTGGGGCTTCTGGTTCACGCAGATCTGGCATCCATGAAGGCGGACGCACGCAATCTGGTCGGCTCGGCAGCCGACGCCATCGCGTCGGCCGCCGGCCAGCACGAGGGGCCGGGTGCGGGCTTCGCGCAGACGATGCTCGACGCGGTGCGCGGGGTCGACGCGAAGGACAGGCTCGCCGCCGCCAAGATGGACGAGGTGGACAGCGGGCGCAGCGACGACCTGCTGGGCGCGATGCTTTCCAGCCAGGAAGCGAGCCTCTCGTTCTCGATGCTCATGCAAGTGCGCAACAAGGTCATGGGCGCGATTGACGACCTCGTCAAGCTGCCGCTCTGAGCACGGGACGCACACGTGATCGCCACTGTCAGATCAGGCCTGGCCAGGCTTCGCGACCGCCCCGGCGCGCCCTTGCAGCTGCCCGCCGCCACCGTGCGCAGCCTGGCGCTGTTCGTGGTGCTGGCGATCGGGATCACGGCGCTCGTGATGATGTTTCTCTGGCACGACCAGTCGACCTACAAGCCGGTGTTCGGCAGCCATGAGAAGGTGGTCGCCGCCGACATGATGGCGGTGCTGGATGCGGAGCACATCGCCTATCGCCTGCATCCCGACACCGGCCAGGTGCTGGTGCCCGAGGCCATGCTGGGCAAGGTGCGCATGCTGCTGGCCGCGCGCGGCGTGACGGCGCGGCTGCCGGCCGGCCTCGAGCTGATGGATCGCAACGACCCGCTGGGCGTGAGCCAGTTCGTGCAGGACGTGCGCTTTCGCCGCGGGCTCGAGGGCGAACTCGCGCAAAGCATCGCCGCGCTCGATGCGATCGAGTCTGCGCGGGTTCACCTGTCCATCGCCAAGTCGACTTCCTTCGTCGCGAGCGACGGCGAGAAGAGCTCGGCCGCCGTCGTCGTCGCGCTGAAGCAGGGCCGCACGCTGGCGCCCGAGCAGATCGCAGCCATCGTCAGCCTGGTGGCCGGCAGCGTCGCCAGCCTCGAGCCGCAGCGCGTCAGCCTCGTCGACCAGGCGGGCAACCTGCTGTCATCGCACATCGACCTGACGGACGGGTTCGACGCCGGCACGGCCGGCGACAACACCCGCCGCTACGAGGACGATGCCCGCCGCAACGTGACCGAACTGCTGGCGCCGGTGCTGGGCGCCGACAACTTCAAGGTCAGCGCCACCGCCGCCGTGGACAACGACCGCGTCGAGGAGACGCTGGAGAAGTTCGGCGAGAACCCCAAGGTCACCAGCGAGGCGACGCGCGAGGAACAGGATCGCAACCGGCTGGCCCTGGGCGTGCCGGGCTCCCTCAGCAATCGCCCGGTCGAGGTGGCTTCGGCCAGCTCGGCGCCGGACGACGGCGGCAGTGCGCACAAGAACGCCACCACGCGGCAGTTCACCTACGACCGCAGCGTCACGCAGATCAAGCACAGCCGTGGGCGGCTGAGCCGGATGAACGTCGCGGTCGTCCTCAACGCCGCGGCCGCACCGACGCCGGCGAGCGGCTGGACCAAGGACGAGCTCGCCAACGTCGAGCGCATCCTGCGCAACGGCCTGGGCCTGGATGCCGCGCGCGGCGACAGCCTGGTGGTCTCGACGCTGCGGTTTCCGGCACCCGCCGCAGCGCCGCCCTGGTGGAAGGAGCGCGACAACGTGGTCGAGATCGGCTCCTGGGCGGTCTACGGCGTCGTCGCGATCCTCGCGTTCTTCTTCATCCTGCGGCCGGCCACCAGGCTTGTCCGCACGGGGCTGTCGTCGCTGCCGGCGCCGACCCGCGACGCCGTGGTGCAGCCCGCCGCGCTGCCGGGCACGGCAAGCCTGCCGAGCGCGCCGGCGCTGGCCGGCGCCGCAACGGCCGAGATGCCGGTGGTGCCGCTGCTGGAGAACTACGACCTGCCGCCGCCCGGTTCTCCGGTGGACGTGATGGTCGAACACCTGAAGGTGCTCGCCGGCAAGGAGCCGGAGCGGGTCGCCGAAGTCGTCAAGCAATGGGTGCAGAAGCATGGCCGAACTCCTCAATAGCGTCGCCGAAGCCGGTGCGGGCGGCAGCGCCGCCAGCGGCCTGGAGCAGGCCGCCATCGTCCTTCTGAGCATGGGCGAGGAGCCCGCCGCTGCGGTGTTGCGCTGCCTGTCGCGCGACGAGCTGCTCGAGGTGACCCAGGTCATGTCGCGCATGAGCGGCATCAAGGTCGACACCGTCAAGCACGCGATGCAGCGCTTCTTCGACGATTACCGCGAGCAGAGCGGCGTGCACGGCGCGTCGCGCTCGTACCTGAAGCGCTCGCTGGACCTGGCGCTGGGCGGCGACGTGGCCAACAGCGTCCTGGACAGCATCTACGGCGACGCCATCCGCCCCCGCATGGCCCGGCTGCAATGGGCCTCGCCGAAGTGGCTGGCCGAGTTCATCGCATCGGAGCACGTGCGCATGCAGGCCGTCTTCCTCGCCTTCCTGCCCACCGCGCTGGCGGGCAAGGTCATCGATGCCCTGCCGCTCGAAAGCCGCGAGCTGGTGCTGCTCAACGTCGCCCGCATGACGGAAGTGGACCGCGAGCTGCTGCACGAACTCGACGACCTGGTCGGCCGCTGCATAGACAGCCTGGGCCTGCAGAGCACCAGCGTCGAAGGCGTGCGCCACGCCGCCGAGATCCTCAACCGGCTGCCGGGCGATCGCCGCCAGCTCGTCGACCTGCTGCGCACACGCGATCCCGAGATCGTCGCGGAGCTGGAGATGAGCATGTACGACTTCCTGATGCTCGCGAGCCAGACGCAGGTGACCCTCACGCGCATCATCGAAGAGGTTCCGCTGGAGCAGTGGCTGGTGGCGCTCAAGGGCGCCGATCCGGCCGTGCGCGATGCGATCCTGCAATCGATGCCGCGCCGCCAGGCGCAGGGCTTCGAGGACACGATGCGGCGCGCCGGCCCGGTGCCGCTGAGCCGCATCGAGCAGGCCAGGCGCGAAATCATGGCGCAGGTCAAGGCGCTCGCCGACGCCGGCGACATCGAGGTGCAGCTGTTCGCCGAGAAGGTCGTCGAATGAGGCTGGCCCGGCCGTCCGAAGGGGCTCGCACCGAAAGCCGTGGGCCGGAGCTCGCGCCATGACCGCGTTCCGCACCCACCGATTTCCGTCGCTCAAGCTGTTGCAGGCCGGCGCGCAGCAGGGCGCGGCGCATGCCGGCGCGTCGCCGTCGCACGCGCAGGACTTTCGGCAAGCCCTGGACGACGGCTACCGCGAGGGCCACGAGGAGGGGCGGCTGGAGGGCCATCGCGAAGGCCTGGAGCAGGGGCGCGCGCAAGGCCTGCGCCAGGGCCGCGAGCAGGGCCGGGCGGAGGCGCTGCAGTCGTTCGAGACGCTGGCGCGTCCGGTCGATGCGCTGCTGGAGAGCCTGGAGCAGCTGCGCTCGGATTACCAGCGCGCGCAGCGCACGGAGATGGTGGAACTCGTCGCCAAGGTGGCGCGGCAGGTGATCCGCGCCGAGCTGGCGCTGCAGCCGCTGCAGCTGCTGGCGATGGTCGACGAGACGCTGACCACGCTGCCCGCCACGCGCGAGCCGGTGGAGGTCTATCTGAACCCCGAGGAGCTGCAGCGCATCCTCGAGCTGGCGCCGCAGCGCGCCGCACGCTGGACCATGCTGGCCGATCCGCTGCTGGCGCTCGGGGAATGCCGCGTGCGGGCCGGCCATCACGAGGCCGACGCCGGCTGCCGGCAGCGCCTGGCCGCCTGCATCGAGCAGGTCGGCGCCCAGTTGCTGGACGGCCCGCAAGCGCCGGAGGCCGCCGCATGATAGGCGCCGCGCTGCGCAGCGTCGAACTCGGCCCCGTGCCGATCGCCACCCCGACGGGCCGGCTGGTCGGCGCCTCGGGGCTGCTGCTGCAAAGCGCCGGCTGTCCGCTGCACACCGGCCAGCGCTGCCTGATCGAGACCAATTCGGGCGACTGGCTGGACGCCCAGGTGGTCGGGTTCCGCGATCAGCTGTCGTTCCTGATGCCGTTCAAGATGCCGGTCGGCCTGACGACCGGCGCCCGCGTGCTGCCCTGCGCGGACAAGACCAGCCTGATGATAGGACCGGCGTGGCTGGGCCGCATCGTCAACGGGCTGGGCGAGCCCATCGACGGCTTGGGCCGGCTCGGCGGCGAGCATGTCCTGGCGCCGCAGCCGCCCAAGGTGCATCCGCTGAAGAAGCGGCGCATCAAGGAGCCGCTGGACGTCGGCGTGCGCGCCATCAATGCCATGCTCACGCTGGGCAAGGGGCAGCGGGTCGGGCTGATGGCCGGCAGCGGCGTCGGCAAGAGCGTGCTGCTGGGCCTGATCACGCGCCAGACCGTGGTCGACGTGGTGGTCGTGGGCCTGATCGGCGAGCGCGGCCGCGAGGTGCGCGAATTCATCGAGCTCTCGCTCGGGCCGCAGGGCTTGTCCAAGGCGGTCGTGGTGGTCGCGCCCGCCGACGAGTCGCCGCTGATGCGCCTGCGGGCCACCGAGCTCTGCCACTCGATCGCCGCGCACTACCGCGACCAGGGCAAGGACGTGCTGCTGCTGGTGGATTCGCTGACGCGCTATGCGATGGCGCGGCGCGAGGTCGCGCTCGCGCTGGGCGAGGCGCCCGCCACCAAGGGCTACCCGCCGTCCGTCTTCACGCTGTTGCCGCAGCTGGTGGAGAGCGCCGGCAACGGCGAGGGCGAGCACGGCAGCATGAGCGCGATCTACACCGTGCTGGCCGAGGGCGACGACCAGCAGGATCCGGTGGTCGACACCGCGCGCGCGGTGCTCGACGGCCACATCGTGCTCACGCGCGAGCTGGCCGAGCGCGGGCACTATCCGGCGATCGACATCGGCGCCTCCATCAGCCGCTGCATGGGGCTGGTCGCCAGCAAGCCGCACCTGCAGGCGGCGAGCGCGCTGAAGGCGTCGAGCAGCCGTCACGCGCAGGTGCGCGACCTGATCCCGCTCGGTGCGTACGCGCCGGGCGCCGATCCCGCGACCGATCGCGCCGTCGCCCTGCACCCGCGCATCGAGGCCTTCCTGTGCCAGGGCACCAACGAGGCGGCGCCGCTCGCGCAGTGCATCGCCCAGCTCGAGGAACTGCTCGCATGAAGCCGCCGCGTGAGCTCGCCAGCCTGGGCCGGCTGCTCGCGGTGCGCGAGCGCGCGGTCGATCGCCTCAGCGCGCAGATGGCCGAGAAGGCGCGCGTGCGCGACCGCTTCCGCGTCAACCTGGAGCGCATGGCCGGCCTGTGCGCCGGCGACCCCGCCCCTGGCGTGCAGCCGCTCGCGCTCGCGATGAACTTCGGCCACTACAAGCAGGCCGTCCTTCGAATGGCCGATACGCACCGCGCCGACCTGGTGCTGCACGAGGCCGACATGGCGGTCACGCAACGCGCGCTGCAGGCGGCCTCGCGCGCGCGCGAAGCGCTGGACGGCGTGCTGGCCCTGAAGCAGCAGCGCCGCCAGGAGGCGGAGCGCCGGACGCAGCAGCGGCACGCGGACGAGATCGCCAGCCAGCGCTGGTCGCGCACGGAGGACCCATGGGCCTGCGAATGATCAGCCGCGAAACGCGCGCTTCATGCGGGGGCGAATCCGGTCGCCTTGCCAGAGGCAAGCCTCGATTCACGAAGGCAAGGAGTTTGACGTGACCACGACCACCTACGACCCCACGACAACCGCCACGTCGCTGGCACAGGCCTACACGTCCGGCGCCCAGAAGCTGTTGACGACCCAGACCACGAAGGCGACCAACACGGCGGCCGCGCTGACCAAGCTGCGCTCCGCGCTCACCGCGTTCGACAGCGCGGTCAACTCGCTGTCCGGGAGCAAGGGCGTGCTCGCGCAGTCGGCGACGTTCAGCGACGCCGGCGTCGGCACGGCATCGGCCTCGGGCAACGCGGCCGCGGGCAACTACTCGTTCTTCGTGCAGCAGCTCGCCAGCGCCGGCCAGACCGTGTACGCCAACCTGTCCGCCATCCCGGTGTCCCAGGGCGGCCGCCTCGGGATCAGCCTGGCCGGCGGCGCCAGCTTCGATGTCGACCTGGGCGCCGCGGACAGCAACAACGACGGCACGCTCTCGCCGGCCGAGATCGCCACGGCGATCAACAAGGCGGCGGGCAACGATTCGCTGGTCACCGCGTCGCTGGTGACGGTGGGCGGCCAATCGCAGCTGGTCATCACCTCGACCGCCACCGGCGCCGCCGGGGCGGTCACGCTGGATACCCGCGGCCTGGCCGCCGGCGCCTTGAAGGCGTCGCTGGACAGCGGCACGCAGCTGGTCGCCGCGCAGGACGCGATCGTCTGGCTGGGCGCGCAGGGCACCGGCATCGCCCTGCAGCAGGCGTCCAACACCTTCGACGCCGTGGCCGGCGTCACCGTCACGTTCAACAAGGTGATGACGGCCGGCCAGGCGCCGGTGTCGCTGACGGTGGCGACGGACGCGAACGGCACGGCAGCCAACCTGCAGTCCTTCGTGAACGCCTACAACACGCTCAAGACCGCGCTCGACGGCCTGACCAGCACCGGCAACGCCTCCGCCGGCGTGGCCGCGTCCATCTTCGCCGACGACTCCGCCGTGCGCACGCTGCGCAGCCGCATCGAATCGACGATCCGCATGTCGGTGGGCGGCCTCACGCTGGCGAACTACGGCGTGACCGCGAGCCAGGACGGGACGCTGTCGCTGGACCAGACGCGCATGAAGGCGAAATTGGCCAGCAATCCGGCCGGACTGGAGACGCTGCTGGGCAGCGCCGGCATCACCACCAGCAGCGGCGTGCTCGGTGCGCTGGACACCTACCTGAACCAGTGGACCAACATCACGACCGGGCAGATCAAGCAGCGCCAGGACGCGGTGACGCAACTGCAGACCACGCTGACGGCGCGCCAGAAGAAGATCGACGACCAGTACAACAACGCCTACAAGCGCTACCTCGCGCAGTTCACGGCGCTGCAGTCGCTGCAGGAGCACATGTCGCACACCACGGACCTGTTCGACGCGTTGTTCAACTCGAACTCCAACCGCTGATTGCGGACGCCGCCGCATCGCCACCCTCTCTTGCGCAGGACATCATCTTGGATCAAGAAGCCTATCGAAGCTATCACGCCGTCAACCTGGAAGCACGCACCGCCCACGCATCGCCGGTGCAGCTGGTGCTGATCCTGATGGATGGCCTGCTCGAAGAGGTCGCGCGTGCCCGCGCGCACGTGCTCGCCCGACGCCACGAACAGAAGGCGGCCAGCCTGAACCGCTGCATCGAGATCCTGAATGGCTTGTCGAGCTCGCTCGACACCGATTCCGGCGGCCAGGTCGTCGCCGACCTGATGCGCCTGTACGACTATTGCGCCGCGCGGCTCTACGCGGTCGGACTCAGGCTCGATACCGCGATCGTCGACGAGGTCACCGGCCTGCTGGAAACGATCAAGCGCGGCTGGCTCGGCGTGCAGGCCAGGCAGTCATGAATCGACGCACGCAGATCGCCGCGCTGACGCGGCGCCTGGAAGCGGCCCACGGTGCCGGCGACGTGGCACGGCTCGACGAGATCTATCGCGAGCTCGGGCAGGTGCTGCCGCGGCTGGCCGAACAGGGCCGGGTGCCTGCGCAGGACGCCGCTGCCTGGGGCGAGCTGCGGCGTGTGCACACGCTGGCGCAGCGCGCGTGCGGCGCCGAACTGGCGCGTCTCGCCCAGCGACTGGGCGAGCTGCGCGCGCACCGCGAAGGCTGGGCCGCGTACGCCTTGCAGGACGCCGGCCAGGGAGCGTCGTCATGATGGCCGCCGTGCCCGTGAGTGCAGCCGCTAATGCCGCCGCACCGGACGCGACGCCGGCCCTCGGCCAGGCTGCCGCGCCGCCCGTCGACCCGGGTGCGCCGTCGGCGCGCGACAGCCTGCCGCGCTTCGCGGACCTGTGGCGCCATACCGCGTCTGCGCAGGACGCGCCGCAGCCCGACAGCGGCGACGCCATGCAACCCGCGCCGCCGGACGACGCACCGCAGACGCCCGAACACGCTGCGCGCCCCGAAGCCACGCCGGCGTTCGCGCCCTGGCCGGGGCTGGTCACCGCGATCGCGACCCCGGCGATCGACGTCGCCGCCCCCGTGGTCGGCGCGCCGGCGGCGTCCGTGACCGCACTGACGGCGCCGCGCGCGGCACGCGGGCCGGCGCCCGCCTCGGCCGACGCGCCGGCGAAGGCGGCCGCCGACATCGGCGCACCGGCCCGCGATCTCAGCGCCTCGACGCCGCGACAGGAGGCTCCCGCCGCGGCGGACGCGCAGCCGGACAGCGCGAACCCGGCGCCGAGCAGCAGTCTCACGCCCCGCACCGCGCCGGTCGCCGCCAGGGTCCAGGCGTCGGCGCTCACCACGGCCGGCGCCGCCCCGGACCTCGCGGATGACGCATCGGCATCCATCTCGAGCCGCACCGTCGCGCCTTGGAGCGCCTCGGTCACGCCGAGCGCGCCGGCCGCGATCGATGTCGCCGCCGCCGTGATGCGCGCGCCGGCGCTGCCTCCGACCAGCGCGCCCGCGACGGCCACTGCCGACGTGGCCGCACCGGTTCGGGACGTCCCCGCCGCGCCCGGCGCCGACCCGGAG
>Ga0116230_10005402_pt1 | contig 12533 bp, 8 predicted proteins | sample S1TSphfallax_3_FD_88678 | JGI IMG/M metagenome (GOLD analysis project Ga0116230, IMG submission 88678) | Host-associated microbial communities from peat moss isolated from Minnesota, USA - S1T2_Fd - Sphagnum fallax MG | ecosystem: Host-associated > Plants > Peat moss > Unclassified | place: USA...
CACCGCTTTGGAGTGCGTCCGATCGCCCGGCGCCCGATGGAACGACGAGACCAGCGAGGTCCTCTCCGCCGTCGTTCCTGCTCTCCTCGTACGCGGCGGCAGCTGCGATCGCCGTCTTCGATCCGACGGCGATCCTTCGACCACCCCGGGCAAGACCGAGGAGGGCCGAGCGCACGCTCAGCCCGACGATCGAACATGCAGCGACGAAGGCGATCGCGACGAGGACCACGGACGCGCCGATCGATCCGAGCAGGCGATGGAGAGCGTTACCGACGATCGCCCCCAGATACCCGCCTGCGCCACCAAGCTGATGTGCGGAGGATGTAAGACCCGGGAGTCCTCCAGCGAGTGCGCCCAGCCCGGAGGCGCAGATCGTGAACACCAGCACCGCCACGAGTCCCGCGAAGACTCCACGGCGCGCCCAGCCGGCTACAAGTACGCCGCCGAGTGCGCCGAGCGCCGGAGGGATGACGTCCACGCCCCATCCGGCACCAGCGGCCCCAAAGCGTCGAAGACCGTGTCCCGCCAGGCCGAGAACGTCAAGGTAGCACCCGAGCGCGAGCAGTATGGCCACGACGATGAGCAGCCAACCCCACAGGTCGTCTGGCTGGCGGGCAACCGCGACTGCCAGCCGGGTCGCCATGCTGGGCCGCGACGACGTGCTCGGGCTACGAGTCGACGAGCCACGCCGTGCTGGTGATGGGGACGACGAGCGGCTTGCGGACGGGGCAGCGGGCTTGGAGGGAGCACGGCGAGGCGCAGCCGACTTTCCCCTGGCAGCGGGCTTTGCGGCGACGCTGGCTCGTCCCGCAGTGGTCGAGCGACTCACCGTTGTCGACCTGGCACCTGTTCCACGACCTGCCTGACCGCCACGACCTGCCTGTCCGCCACGAGAGGTGCGGGTACCCTTCGTCGTTGCCACAGTGACAACAACGCTAACACCAGCAACACGTGAAACATCGGAAACACCAGGCTCGGGCCGGGTCAGTTCGGTCAGGGCGAGGCCCGGTCCGGGCGAGACCGCCGTCAGAGCGAGCCGGCCGTCAGAGCGAGGCCGCGGTCAGGGCGAGGCCGCGGTCAGGCCTCCATCACGACAGGCACGATCATCGGCCGACGCTTCGTGCGGTCACTCACGAGCCGACCGAGGGCTCGCCTCGATGCGCGGCGGATCGTGTCTGCGTCATAGGACCCGGCACCGACTGCATCGCTGACCGCCTTGAGCACGACAGCCTTGGCCTCGTCGATCAGCTCCTCGGCTTCAGGCGCATGCACCCAGCCTCGCGTGATGATCTCGGGGCCGGTGATCACATCTCCCGATCGAGCGTCGATGGCGAGTACGACGACGACGACACCCTCCTCGGCAAGGACTCGCCGGTCTCGCAGCACGCCCGAGCCGATGTCGCCTACGACGCCGTCGACGTAGAGGTAGCCGGCTGGCACCTCGCCGTCGAAGTCGATGCCGTCATCGCTGAGTCGCACAGCGTCGCCGTCCTCGCAGAGCAGCACCTCGTGCTCGTCGATGCCCATCTCGATCGCAAGTCGAGCATGTCGAAGCATGTGCCGGTACTCACCGTGAACCGGGATGAACGACGTCGGGCGTGCGACAGCGTGCAGCGTGGCAAGCTCGCCCTGCTTGGCGTGACCGCTTTCGTGCACGTGCGCGATACCCGAGTGGATCACTTCGGCTCCACGACGGGCGAGGCCGTCCATGACCTTGCCGACTGCCCACTCGTTCCCGGGAATCGCGTGCGAGCTCAGCACGACGACATCACCTTCGCGGATCGCAAAGTGACGGTTCTCACCTGCGGCAAGCAGTGTCAGCGCAGACATTGGCTCGCCTTGGGAGCCCGTCGATAGCACACAGACGCCGCCGGGAAGGTGGTCATCGAGCTTCTCGATCTCGATGATGGACGCCTGAGGGATGTCGAGCAGCCCGAGCTCTCGCGCCAAGCCGATGTTGCGAAGCATCGACCGTCCGAGCAATGCGATCTTCCGGTCATTGGCGATGGCAGCATCGGCAAGCTGCTGAATGCGATGGATGTGGCTCGCGAAGCATGCGACGACGATGCGCCGCCCCTTCTTCTCGATGAAAATCTGGCGCAGCGTCTCGCCGACGCTGCGCTCCGAGCGGGTGTGCCCAGGCTCCTCGGCATTGGTGGAGTCTGCAAGCAGCAATCGAATTCCTTCGCCATCGGCGAGCGCGCCAATGCGGGCGAGGTCGGTGCGCCGATTGTCGACGGGGGTCATGTCGAGCTTGAAGTCACCGGAATGGAGCACGACGCCTTGCGGTGTGTGGAACGCCGTGGCAAAGCCGTGCGGGACTGAGTGGGTGACCGGGATGAACTCGACGTCAAACACACCAATCTTTCGACGCTCGCCGTCGGTGACCTGGATCAGCTGTGCTTTGTGGGAAAGACCGGCATCTTCCACGCGCGAGCGCGCGAGGCCAAGCGTCAGCGCTGAGCTGAACACCGGAGCATCGATCTCTCGGAGCAAGAAGCCGAGGCCTCCTGTGTGGTCCTCGTGGCCGTGGGTGAGGATGATTCCGTCGACCTTGTCCCTGTTCTCCCGCAAGTACGAGAAATCGGGTAGCACCAGGTCGACACCGGGCATCTCCGGGTTCGGGAACATCACCCCACAGTCGAGAACGATCATGCGTCCCGAGTGCTCGATGACGGCGCAATTGCGCCCGATCTCCCCGAGACCGCCGAGGAAGACGATGCGGACATTCTCAGCCATGGATGGGCTCGCTCAGCTGTCGTGCAGCCCGCCAGGACTCGAGCGCCGCAATGACGGACTTTGCACGGTCTTCGAGACCTTCGGGAGCGACGCCGAGTGGAAGTCGGCACTGACCCGACGGGAGGCCGAGCACACGAAGCATCGCTTTGACCGGTAGCGGGTTCGGGGTGTCGTCTCCGGTCTCGAACTGATAGCTCGCAAGCAACCCACGGTTGATATCGAGCGCTCCGTCCACATCACCGGCGAGGAAACGGTCGATGAGCTCGCCACACTCGCGGGCGCACCAGTGCGTCGCAACGCCGATGACGCCGACCGCGCCGATCGCCAGGAGTGGTAGGAGGAGCGCGTCATCGCCTGCGTAGCAGGTGAACCCTTCAGGAACTTCCGCAAGCAAGTGCGCCGTGGCTGCCGGATCGCCTGCGGCGTCTTTCAGAGCGACGATATTTGCCACATCCTGTGCGAGCTCGAGAATCGTCGATCGGGCGATACGGCGACCGGTGCGAGCGGGGATGTCGTACAACACCACGGGCAGCGACGTCGCCGCGGCGACGGCCCGGAAGTGGGCGTCGAGCCCAGCTTGAGAGGGCCGGTTGTAATACGGCGTCACCGCGAGAATGCCAGCGACACCAGCGTCTTCGGCTCGACGCACGAGCTCGACCGAGTGGGCCGTGTCATTGGATGTCGCGCCTGCGACAACTGGCACGTCCACTGCGTCAACGACCACACGCCAGAGATCGACTCGCTCGTCGTCGGTCAACGTCGGCGCCTCACCGGTCGAGCCACAGACGACGAGGGCGTCGTTGCCATCTTCGACGAGACGACGAGCCAGTGATGAAGCGCCGTCGAGGTCGAGCGCCCCGTCCTCGAGGAACGGCGTCGCCATGGCGGTCACCACGCGTCCAAACGGTGCGGCAGATCTGGCCTGAGTCACTCTTCGAGGCTACCAGTCGGCCCCCTCAAGGGTCAGCCGTAAGCGACCCGCACCACCTTCGACCAGGGAGATCTGACGAACGTCATCACAATGTCATCCGCTCAGCACCCCGGTCTCGAAGGACTGCCGTGAGACCGCCACCCGCACCCCGGGCCGGCCGCTACAGAAAGGGAGCAGGACCTATGGACTACGACGAGCAGGGTCTCGGAGAGCTCATCGAGCAATCCGAAGACATCCAGTCTGACGCCATGCGCGCCAGCCGGGAGCAGTTCGGCGAGATCGTCGAGCTGGGCCAGGAAGCCCGAGCGCACGGTGACATCGACCACGACCAGTCGCTGGCCTTCGCCGAGCAGCGTTCTCGGCTGATGCGCCAGAGCCTTGTCGGCGTCGGTGCAGCGGCTGGCTTGGGTGCAGCGATTTTGGCACTGAGCGAGTCAGCGGCCTTTGCCGGATCACCTACAGACATCCAGATTCTCCAGACCGCCGCATCGATCGAGAACATCGCCGTTGCGACCTATGGCGTGGCACTGACATTGCCGTTCATCGGCGGCGCTTCGGCAAACGGTGTCGTGAAGGCGTTCGTCACCACGACTCGCAAGCAGCACATCGAGCATGCAGCGGCCTTCAACTCGGCGATCAAGACACTTGGCGGCAAGCCGCAGACCAAGCCAGACCCGGTCCTGCTGCAGGTGGTCGACAAGGCCAAGCCGACCCTCACCTCTGCCGCAAAGGTCGTGGCGCTCGCCATCACCCTCGAGACCGGCGCTGCCGAGACCTACGTCAAGGACGCTGCTGCACTGAAGAGCGTGGATGCCAAGAACCTGACGGCATCGATCATGGGCGTCGAAGCCCAGCACGTCTCGATCCTCCTCGCCGTGCAGGCCCTGCTTGCCGGTGGGGCGGCGGCCGATATCGCCCTCCCGCCACCGCTGGCAGCGCTGCCCGCCGCAGCTGGCAGCGTCGGCTTCCCGAACGCCTTCTACTCGACCACGGCCGCCCGGCCCGCCACCGAAGGAGCAATCAGCTGAGATGAGCATCCACGAGAACAACAACGACATGGGCATCACCGAGGCCGAGCTGACCTCGCTGACCGCCGACATGGTGGACGCCCACCACGAGACCTACCCGAAGATGCGTGAGTCGATCTCGCAGTGGACCGAGCTCGAAAGCGCCTCGATCCGCCGTGCAGTGAGCCGCCGTGGCTTTCTTGCCACCGCTTCGGCAATGATTGCAGGCGGCGTGGCACTTGCCACTGCTGGCCCGGCCGCGGCCTCGACTCGGGGCGCTCTTGCTCGGGTCACCCCGGACTCGACCGCGGGCGTTCCGCTCGACGTCGTCGTGGCCGGCCTCGCTGCCAGTCTCGAGAACCTCGCCGTGACCACCTACGGCGCTGCCCTCTCGGCGGCCGGTGCGGGAAAGCTCGGGACAGTCCCCGCAGCGATCGGTACCTTCGCCAAGACGGCGATGTCTCAGCACGCCGATCACGCCGCTGCGTGGAACTCGATCATCAAGCAGGTCGGCTACAAGCCGATCACTGCGGGCAACCCGGTGTACGCGAAGGTCGTGGACGCTGACTTTGCCAAGGTGACGAACATTGCCGGAGTCGCAGAGCTGGCCCTCACCCTCGAGGGCATCGCCGCTGCGACGTACCTCGAGGCGATCAAGGCGCTGTCGACGCCTTCGGCTATCGGCATTGCCGCATCGATCCAGCCGGTCGAGATGCAGCACGTAGCGATCCTGAACTTCGTCCTCGGCAAGTACCCGGTCCCGGACGCGTTCGCTTCGCTCGCCGGTGCCGCACCGGTGAGCAGTGCAAGCGGCCTGGCATTCGCCAAGTCCTGATCAACCGGACCTGAGCGCCGGGGCCTGAGCGCAAGGGTCCACGTTGGCAGAGCCGGGGCGCCCCCTCTCGTGGGTGGGTGTCCCGGCTCTGTTGTGTTCACAGCGCAGTATCAAAAGCGCAGTCGCTACAGGCCGAGGACCGCGTCAAGCCCCATGGTGAGACCAGGAAGGCTGGCCACCTTGCGAACAGAGGCGAGCACACCCGCCATGAACGAGATCCTGTCGTACGAGTCCTGGCGGATCGTGAGCGACTGACCGGGCGCTCCGAAGATGACCTCTTCGTGTGCGACGAAACCAGGAAGACGCACCGAGTGCACGTGGATTCCCCCCTCCCCGACTCCCCCTCGCGCTCCGGCGAGGACTTCGTGAGTCGTCGGATCGCCGATCGCGCCGAGTCCTGCTGCCGAGCGGGCGGCGGCGATGCGCCGTGCCGTGTCGAGTGCTGTGCCCGAGGGGGCATCGCGCTTTTGGTCGTGATGGAGCTCGATGATCTCGACGCTGTCGAGGTAGGGCGCGCAAAGCTCGGCGAGGCGTACGAGCAGGACGGCGGTGAGGGCAAAGTTTGGCGCGAGGACACAGTTGGCGCTCGAATCCGACGCAAAGCATTCGTCGAGTACCGCCAAGTCGTCCGGCGAGAGTCCCGTCGTGCCGGATACGGCGTGGACGCCATGTCCGACACACCACTGCAGGGCAGTGAGCGCGGCGTCGGCCCGGGTGAAGTCAACGAGCACATCGATGGCCCCAGGGTCCACCTCGCCGAGTGAGCCGGCGACGACAAGCTCACCCGGGATCGGTGCCGCATCCCCGGGCGCAGCAGAGGCGACCATCCCGGCGACCATCCCAGCGCCGGGCAGGCCCTCGACGACATCGCCGAGCCGGCGCCCTGCTGTTCCCGGATCGATTGCAGCAACGAGCGTCAGGTCCTCAGCGCCTGCGACGGCACGGCAGACCTCGGCGCCCATCTTGCCGGTGGCACCATGAACAGCGACGCGGATCATGGCGAAAAGCTACCCGTACACCGGTGCAGTGTCGGCCACCTCCCTTGCTGTCCGATCTTTGCCGTCCGTCCGATCCTTACCGTCCGTCCGATCCTGACCGTCCGTCCGACCTCGGCGAGGAGGGCGTCGCAGGCCTGGCGCGCAAATCGAGGTCAGCGGCCAGACGCCGTCAACATCCCTCACCGTTGTTCACCCGGTAGGCGATGACACGCTCCGAGCCGTGTGCAAACGAGATGAAACAGTTCGACGTGCCCTGCACCCCGCTGTTCAAGTCCTTCCATCCCACAGGCGGCACCCCGTGATACTTGCCGCCCTTGGTGAGCACGATCTTTGCCGTGGCACAGCTCACCCCGATGGCATCGACGCGGAAGTACGTCACCGAGTTGTCCGGCGAGAACTCAAAGGTCACAGCACCACAATGCAGCGTCGCACGAGGCACTGTGGTCCTGGTGACCGTGGCAGATGCAGCCGAGCCGAGTGGTGAGGTGAGTGCAGCCGCCACGAGCGTGGCCACAGCTACGGTCGGACCCACCCGTCGAGCGGAATTCGCGACACGAAGAGCTCGCATCATCTGTCCTTTCGCTGAAGACGACGTAGAGCAAGTCGCCTGGCTTGTGCCACATTGCAGTTCAAGCTCAATCTACCCGGGAGCTTGACGTCCGGCCATACCCCGAAAGGGGTATACACCGACGGGGCTGTGCCCGGTATCGACGACGGCTCCGGGCAACCTCGGTGCGCTCAGTCGCCGGACAGCTCGAGCGCTCAGTCGCCGGACAACTCGAGTACGAGTGCGGTGAGAGCGGCGCGACTGCGCACGCCGAGCTTGGTGTAGACGTTGTTGAGATGCTTCTTCACCGTGGCCGGTGCGATCGCCAGGCGCCGCGCAATGGCGGCATAGGTCTCGCCGAGGGTGACGAGCCGGACAATCTCGGCCTCGCGCATGGTCAGCCCGAGTGACTCATACCGCTGACCGAGCGCGCTGCGTTGCTCTTGGCGCACGACGAGCGCTCCAGGATGGCGCTCACCCGGCGCGAGGTAGTGCAGGACGATCCGTGCGTCGTCGGTGTCAGCGCTGAGGGCTCGTCGCAGCTCGGGGCCGCGGGGATCGCCATCGGCGCGCCGCTGCTCTGCGACCCAGCGGGTGACGGTTGTCGCCAGTATGTCGTGGGGATCTGCCAGGCTCGGGCGGCCAAATGCCTGCGCGATGGTCTCGAAGGTCCCTGGTGTCAACTCTTCGGGTGGGTCACAGAGCACGACGACGCCCCAGCCGAACTCCCCGGCTGCAGCGCTCGCCGCACCGAGCAGGCCGACGAGTCGTTCCTGGTCCCGAGCGTTGCGCCAGGCCAGGGAGAGACTCGGCCGGAGTGTTGCGAGGATGGTGCGATCCCGAGCGGAGAACCCACTGCCCTGGCCTCGATTGAGCGCTATGCCCAAGACGACGGGAAGTGGCGCCGGCAAGCTGAAAGCGATCTGGTGCTCGACGCCGAGCCGTCCGTAGATCTCGCGATAGAGGCGACTCTCGTGATACTGCTCCGTGGTCCAAAAGTCACTGATGGCTCGCACCGAGCCATCGCCGGTGCGAGCCATGTAACTGATGACCGGGTGCTCGTCGGCGAAGTCGAGCAACTCTGGCATGTCGCCCGGGGGGCGGAAACTCGTCGGCTCGGCCCAGAACCTGACTCGGTCGGCCGAGGGGTCGACTTCGTTGACCGTGGCGATCGAACACGGCACCGCACGGACAATCCCTGCCAGCATGGCTGCAAGGAACTCATCCCGGCCCTGCAGAGTGGCTACGCCATCGACAATCTCTTCCACGAGGGAGAGATCGCTCTCGCAGAGCTCGGGCACAAGACCAAGGTAGCGGCCCGACAAGTAGAGGATCGGATAGGTCAGGTCCTTGCCGAGAAAGGGCACGGAGTCGATGAGTCGACTGTGCTCGAGAGTCGCCAGAGTCGACGTCTGACCATTTTCCGGGTTGTACCCATCGCTGTCGGGATCGCTGGAGGTGTTGTAGGGCGCTTTGACACTCGGATCGACCATCTCGCCTTGGGGGATCTTTGCTCCCAAGGTGACGGTGTAATACCCCGTCTCTTGATGCTGCGTCGTCGTCGTTGCAGCGCTCGGCTCGTACGCGGCATAGGCGGTTACATCAACCACCGTGAAGGGAAAACGGCCGCCTTGGTGAGGGTCGATCGCACATGGAGCTGGTCCGCCGCCACCGGTGAAACTGTCGAAGATGTCTCCATGCGGGATGGTTGCTCCCCCTGGCAACGGGCTGCCGCCCGGCGTCGAGGATGCAATGCCGTGACCGTTGGCCGAAAAACTGTAGAGCTGCAGTACATAGCCCGGTGGTGGGCTGTACGCCGCAAAGAGTGCTCCGACCTCCCAGTAGCACCGCCCGTCGGTGACATGGGAGACCGCGACGAGCGTGCCCTTGTAGGAGTGGGTGATCTCCGACGGAGGCGCGGAGGCGGCACTCGGCGTGACCGCAGGCAGAATCGCTGCAGCGACCAAGCCCGCGGCGACCAAGGCCGCAGCGACCAAGCTCGCAGCGACGACCGCCGCTCCGCTTCGACGGAGGCTGGCACCTCGTAAAAAAGACTGAATTCTCGGCGTTGCGGGCACTGCAGTGCATCCCAGCAGTGGGCAGAGACGTCGTCAGTACACCGTAGGGTGTAGGTGCAGCTGCAGCCCGAGGCTCAGGTGAAGTCCTTGGCCGTGAACGGCCCGACCACCGTGAGCACCCTCGTGCCGCCGAGCACCCGAGCTGCGACTTCGGCTACCTCCTCGACGGTGACAGCCTCAATCTTCGCCGTCACCTCCTCGACCGGAACAACTTCGCCGTGCAGCAACAAGTTCGCACCGATACGCGACATGCGCGCACCAGAGTCTTCGAGGCTCAGGATCGTATCGGCGCGCACGTGGCTCTTCGCCAAGCTCAGCTCCTGCTCGGTGACGCCGGACGCGGCCATGGCGTCGAGCTCGTCGACGACGAGAGCGAGCACTTCGTGGATGCGCTCGGGTGCAGTCCCGACCGACACCGCAAGCGCCCCGGTGTCGGCGTAGGCGATGCGATCCGAGACGATGGAGTAGGCGAGACCTCGCTCTTCTCGAACCTTTTGAAACAGTCGTGAAGATAGCCCTCCACCGAGTGAGTGATTGAGGAGCGACAGTGCAAAGCGATCGGGAGAGCGACGCTCCGGCCCGCGCACCCCGATGACGAGGTGCGCTTGCTCGGTGTCGCGCTCGAGAACGTCGAGCGGGTTCACCTCATCACCAGGCGGTGTCCGCTTCGGCGGGCCGCCGGCGTCACTGCCGGCAAAGCGCTCATCGATGCCGGTCGCCACAGCTTCGTGGTGGATGTCACCCGCTACGGCAACGACCATGTTGCCGGGACGGTAGTGCTCGTCGAAGAACGAGCGGATCTCGGGGACCGTGACCGACTTGATCACCTCGGGAAGGCCGAGCACCTCGCGCCCAAGGGGGTGACCGGGAAACATCGCCTCGGCGAAGCGCTCTTGGACCACGTCGGCGGGCTCGTCGAGGTGCATGAGCGCCTCCTCGAGGATTACCTGACGCTCGGCGTCGACTTCGTCGGGGCGAAACGCCGGTTGCCAGAGGATGTCCGACAAGATGTCGAGTCCGAGGTCGAGATTCTCCGAGAGGGTGCGGACGTAGAAGGCGGTGTACTCCTTCGTCGTGAAGGCGTTCATGTCCCCGCCGACCGCATCGATGTCCTCGGCGATTGAGCGGGCCGACCGTGTCGCTGTGCCCTTGAACAGAAGGTGCTCGAGGAAGTGCGAGATGCCTACCTGGGGACCACTCTCGTCACGCGAGCCAGTGCCGACCCAAAAGCCGGTGCACACGCTGCGGACGCCGGGCATCGTCTCGGTGACGAGCTGGATTCCACAGTCGAGATGGGAGATCGTGATCATGTCGGCACTGCGCCGAGATGGCGGTAGCGCGACCCGCCTGAGGTGCGGCGCCCCCGGCGGAAGGTGCCGCCGAGGACGCCGGTGCAGATCGCGCTCAGCGTCGAGGACCGCCGCGACGCCGGGGACCACGGTCAGACCGCGGTTGCCCTGAAGGGGCGGAGTCTGCGGGGCCAAGATTGCCGAAGTCCCGCTCGATCTCGGCGGCAAATTCGTCCTCAAACGACACCCGCCGAGGCGCCACGCCATCTGCCCCGCGCTCGCTTCGCTCCGGCCCGACAGCTCCGGCACCTGACGACGCCCCACCTGACGATGCGCCTGCCGGAGCGGCTGCCGGAGCAGTCGGTGCTGTGGGCTTGGAACCGCCGATCCGCTCTCCGTCTTCGCCGACCATCGAGAGCGAGATCTTCCCCTGGGGATCGATGTCGTCCACGATGACCTTGACGTCCTGTCCGAGCTCGACAACATCCTCGACCCGCTCGACGCGCTTTCCGGCGCCGAGGCGAGAGATGTGGAGCAGTCCGTCGCGTCCGGGAAGGATGTTGACGAATGCGCCGAATTTCGTGATGTTGACGACTTTGCCGTCGTAGGTCTTGTTGACCTCGGCCGTCGGCGGGTCGAGGATCAGCTCGATGCGTCGGCGAGCCTCGTCAACGGCGATCGACTCCTTGGCGCCAATCGTCACCCGACCGACCGAGCCGTCGTCGTCCACTGCGATGTCGGCACCAGTCTCTTGCTGGAGAGCGTTGATGACTTTGCCCTTCGGACCGATGACCTCACCGATCTTGTCCATCGGGATCTCGAAGCTGACAATCTTCGGTGCGTGGGCTTTGACCGAGTCGGCTGGCTCGGCGATGGCCTTGGCCAGCACGTCGAGGATGATCAGACGTGCGTCGTGCGCCTGGCGGAGCGCCTGGGCGAGCACGTCGGCCGGCAGGCCGTCAATCTTGGTGTCGAGCTGAAGAGCGGTGACAAAGTCACGAGTACCTGCGACTTTGAAGTCCATGTCCCCGAATGCGTCCTCTGCCCCAAGGATGTCGGTGAGCGTCGTGTACTTGCCCTCGGCATAGACCAGGCCCATGGCAATACCGCCCACTGGCGCCTTGATGGGGACGCCCGCATCCATCAGCGACAGCGTGGATCCACAGACCGACGCCATCGACGTCGAACCGTTCGACGAGAGGACTTCGGACACGAGACGCAGCGTGTAGGGGAACTCGTCCTCGTGCGGGATGACCGGTAGCAGTGCCCGCTCGGCGAGCATGCCGTGGCCGATCTCCCGGCGCTTGGGTCCACGCATGAAGCCGGTCTCGCCCGTCGAGAACGGCGGGAAGTTGTAGTGGTGGATGTACCGCTTCGTCTCATCGATGCCGATCGTGTCGATCAGCTGGTTCATACGCGGCATGCCAAGGGTGGTGAAGTTCAACACCTGGGTGTCACCACGCTGGAACAGCCCTGACCCGTGAGCCGTCGGGATCAGGCCGATCTCGGCCGACAGGGGCCGGATATCGGTGGTACCGCGGCCGTCGATCCGGATCCCCTCGTCGACGATTCGCTTACGGACGATCTTCTTGGTGACTGAGCGAATGGCTGCTTTGACCTCACGCTCACGTCCGGCGAACTCCTCCGCGAGAGTCGCAAGGATCTGCTCGCTCGCAAGGTCCAAGGCCTCGGCCCGCTCGGCCTTCGTCGTGATCGCGTTCGCCTCGGCGATAGCACCGGCCCCGACCTCGGTCACCCGGTCGAGCACGTCGCTCTGGTAGTCGACGAAGAGCTCGAACGGGATCGTCGGCTTGCGACCACCGGCCGCCTGGACCAGCTCGCGCTGGAGTGCAATCGACTCGCGGATCCAGGTCTTGGAGATCTCGATCCCACCGGCGATGACTTCCTCGGTCACCTTCGGTGCGCCCTGCTCGTAGTAGTCCCATGCGTTCTCGGTGCCACCGGCTTCGACCATCATGATGGCGATCTCGGCGTCGGGCTCGTCCGACAGCGCGCGCCCAGCGACGACGAGCTCAAAGGTCGACTCGTCACCCTCTTGGTAGGTCGGGTGAGGAATCCACGTGCCCTCGGTCGTGAAGGCGATCCTCA
>Ga0116230_10005403_pt1 | contig 12533 bp, 7 predicted proteins | sample S1TSphfallax_3_FD_88678 | JGI IMG/M metagenome (GOLD analysis project Ga0116230, IMG submission 88678) | Host-associated microbial communities from peat moss isolated from Minnesota, USA - S1T2_Fd - Sphagnum fallax MG | ecosystem: Host-associated > Plants > Peat moss > Unclassified | place: USA...
ATTAAATTTGAATTGAATATAAATTTAATTGATGTCATAGTTTAGATTCAATTCAAATTTAATGGGAACTAAATTAAATTTAACTTCAATTAAATTTATATTCAGCTCAAAAATTCAATCCAATCAATGGAAGAGAATTGGTTTGAATTGAATTCAACATTTTTATAAAAATGCAATTAATATCAAAAGGCACATGTTAAGGTGTAAGCATAATAAAATATGCATAAAATTTATCTTGTCAAAGTTGAATGCAAGTAAATTGAAAGTACTTACAAAACCCATCATAAAAGATTATATTGAATGTTTGTACATAAATGATCAAAGACAAGATATGTCTTCACTATTATGTAGTAAATTTCAAATTTTGCATTGGTATAAAATAGGTTGAAAGTAGGTTTTTCAAAATACAAGTAACTTTTGCAATTTATTTTCTTAAGTGTGGACTTTTGTAAAATACGAGTAATTTAGATTTTAACAAGCAAAAAATTAAATTAATTTTTGACTTGGATTTCAAGAATATGAAATTGTCTCAATATCCCAATCAAATACATACATATTCAATTGAATATTTTGTGTAAAGTACCAACAAACCCAAAATTTTCAAGTTTTTTTTGGGATTTTACTTTTTATTTACATTTAATTAAATTGAATTTTTTAAAGAATTTGCATGTAGTTCATATAAATCCATGTCTTTTTTTTCATACTTCCACACATTTTGATGTTATTTTCATGTTCTTATATGCATGATACATGATAAAATTGAAAACAATCACTTTTTATCTATACTTTAACACACTTTCTAGGGTGAAAGCACGTCGACTTGTACAAAGTACTATCCCAAATGACAGTTTTTCATATTGTCCCTAACAAAGTACTTGATGCCAAGAGGATATAAAAAAATTTAAATGATAAAAAACAAAGTGGATGAACCCAACCACTTAATCCTATGTTTGTTTTAAATTTAGATATGACCACATTTTACTTTGTATTAACAAATGTACCAATGTACAATTAACACATCACATCGTGTTAGTACTAATGAAATTTTGTGTTAAATGAAAAAAGTAAAATTCATGAATTGAAACATCCCAATGTATCCAAAACCTTATAAAATGTGCTTGTGAAATATCATATTAATTTGAAATAATTTGGCAAAAATTAAGTCTGATTGAAATTATCCATTGAAAGGTGTACATCAAAATTAACATTTTGAAAATTAAATGTTTAACTTAATGAAATGTTCTTACAACTATCCTTGAAGGAATCATGTTCAATTTTTGAAATTTTTGAATCCATTACTTGAAATGCATATTGTCAATTCATAAACATAATAGGGTAATTTATTCAAAAACTTGGTGTCTTGACACTCAAACCAAATTCGCCCAAATTTTGGGAGGCACCAAATCACAATCTTGAAATGATGTACATAAATTTAACTTCAAGTAGATTCATTGAATTAAGATGCATAATTACATTGGACAATTTAACATCCTAATACATTTCAATATGAACTTGCTTAAGAGGTACACATTCATCTATATATGTCAATGTAGTTTTCCTTGTAGGTCCATGTCACATGCTTTAAACATCCTAGCCAAGTAAAATATCCAAGTCATTCATCAATAAACCCATTAATCAAAAAAACATTTCCTATCAATCCCCACTGTTGATTACATCGCGTATGTTCAAAAAATATACACATTAACATGCTTTCACCTTTCACCTGCTAATTTGCCTTTTCATATCCATATAGGTGGGTTGGTGAAATGAGTGAAATTATGATTAGGCTTGAAATTTCACATGGAATGTTAAATTCATAATCATAAGTTAACAAACATCCTATTGGACCTTATGTACACCACTCACCTATACTAGCCTTGATTATTGTTGTCATTAGAATTAAATAATTTCACATGGTAAATTATTCGACTTTAAAAAAAGATTTCCCCTTGATATGTAGTCTCTTTAAAGGGATCAAAGTTAAACAATGTACATAAAATTATTTGAATTGATATTGGTAAAACAACTAGCATTGTCAACCTTTCATCTTGATAGAGTGTCCTAGGATGAAACATAATTGACCTACTAAACATCTTAAATTCAGATGTTTTGGTAAACGAATTGGATTGGATTTGAGGTGTCATAGTTTAAGGAATGTCCTAATCTAAGTTGAATGTAGTTGGGAGAACATTGAAACAATGAGGATGATGACAAAAACAAATATCATGATGGGTGTTGAAGATGATATGGTCAATGATAGGAATGAAGGATAATGGGGATGGCAATGGTAACCAAATGGACAATGTAAGCAAAATTATTTATTTATCTTTTCTTTAATGGTTTGACAAGGCATGAACAATAGGGATAACAATGTGGATGATGGGGGTGTTGAGGAAGGCAACAAGTGGCAATAGGAAGGGTTATGCAAACAAAGTTCATTTATTTATTTATTTTCATTTTGTTAGTTTTGAAACAATGAATGAACAATGGGGATGATGAGGTGGGCAATAGGGGCATTAAAAAAGGATAGTAATTGGGCCTTTTGAGGTTGAGGGTGGGGGGGTTTGGGTGGATGTTTGGGGTACTATGAAGGATGGCTAGGGTGATTAGGTGAACATGTGTGCCAAAGGAAAAATGGAAAACTAATGTTTTCATCTTTTCATCATTAATCTTTTCACCAAGTTCCATTTTCATTGCTTTCAATACTTAACATAATTGTTCACCATATTTTCTTGTCATTTTGATGTTTAAGTTTAGATGAAACTTCATTAGGTGAAAAATGTTAATTTAGCTAAAATTTTAAAGGAAAAAAAACATTTAAATTATTGTTTTTGAAAGGATATGGGGGATGTGCCAAGATCCAAAAGGGAAGGATGTCCCTTTTCATAACACTAAAAATAACATAACATCATGAATATTGATGATCATAATTGACATTTATTAATTTGAGTCATGCCATTTGGGTGGGGGAGGTACACCACCATTAGAAACAAGGTAGATTGCTTCAACTTCTTTAATGCCACATGACAAGGCAAACATAACCAATGTGATTGATTATGCCATCTACTTAAATTTTCGTTTAAACAACCATAACAACTAATGACCACATGGAAAATGTTAAATTATGGATGCATATATGGAAATTTCATTTAGAAATGAATGATAACTAACTTTTTTAGGTTATATGGAATAACACCATAAAACAATGTTAGACAAAATGCAATTCTTAATATGCTAGGTATGGTGAATTGTTAACAAGTGCAAGCATTAAATTCCTTAATGTTTTTGTAGATTTTTGTTTTGCCAAGTTATACTTGTATTTCTATGTGTAGTGCTTTTGAGTGGGGAAAGTTGCATTGAGATTTCAATTGACAAGTTTTGGTCAATACACCTTTTCATTTTGCAAAACAACACTTTGTTAACAAGAATCCAAAATAGTAATAACATTAAACTTTAAGTGAAAAATGTCTTTAAGAACAATGCACATGCAACCAATCACCAACATGAATTGCTTAATTAACATTGAGTTGCATACATGGATACATTGATTGATGATTTATTAAAGTATGAGAAGTTTTTTTTTAAATGTAACCCTTCCTTATCCATTTATATCCATTTTGCATTAAAATTTAATTTCAGCCTATGAACAAATGAATACACCTATACCATCATTAAAATATTATTTACAGATAAGGTATACATTTGATTTTAATTCCAATTTGGAATTCACAAGAGTTAATGTTTAATCATAAACTATTTTAATATTGCATATGATGATGGTTAATTATACATGATGTAAAAACAAACTTAATGATTGCACTTGTTAAAATTTATATAAAAATATTAAACCATTGAAAATAGATTTTACAAAGAAATCATTGGCATGAATATATGATAAAACCTCAAGATAATTACTTTTTTTTTTTGGGTTCAATGGTAACATGGGATGTGATTTTCCACAACAGTGTCAATTATAAGATCAAGAAGTTCAAGAAATTTTGCAATGAAACATGTCAAATGTTACAAATTTGTAGTTAAAAGTTTGGATTAGATGAACAAAAAATGAGCTATCAAGTTTGAAGAAGGTTGTAACCATGGTGCTCCCAACATATGCTGAATTCGACAAACCTTTGATAGTAGAAAAAAGAACTTCAACTTTGAATAATTATAATCTTGTCAAAGCTGAACTTGGTCATGTAAGTGATTCCATATAATTTTTAAGTCCCACCACCCCCCAATTGCCACATTCAAAAGATGAATATTTTGGACATAATTTTTTTGAAATAATTAATCAAGATTTTTTTTGGAAGCTTAATTCCCAATTGAGTGATTCAACTATTAGAATAAAAAAGAATCCATGACACATAAGTTCTTATATTTCACTAATTGCACACAACAAAAAAAACATTGCATATTATTGTGCATTTAAAAAATATTATGAGGAAATAATCAAATGTTGACTATTCTCAAAATAAATTAGGTGTGCCCCTCAAATTTTAAGTGCCAATAAAAAAATTAAAAATGAACATCCATAATTATGGTGAATTTTTAAATGTAATATTTTTAAAAAAACGTCAATATCTATATTTGATTTTTAAAAATTCATATACACATTACAAAAAAGGAAATTATTTAGAAGTTATAACTTATGTCAAAAGATTGTTTGATTTGATTTGAGTATTTGCACAAAAAATGCACAATACAAAATGACCATGTAATCTTATGAAGATGACTAATAGACTTAGGGTTAATATTTGTTGAAGGTTTTGTTTAAAAATTTTAATGTTTTAATTTTAATTCTTTACATATTAATTTGTTAACAAAATGTCATTTGGGCTATTAATTTTTTTGAACTTGTTTGCATTTAGGGACGAAGGACAACACAAAAGATAAGGGACAAAAACTACATATATGGTATACATGGTTCGTCTACCATTGGTGTTGCAGATGGTAGATTTTCTTTTCCATTCCTTATTTTGAAATGTTGTGATTGGCATTAAATTCAATTTCAAAATGATTTTTGGGGGGGGGTTGTTTATCAAATTTTGAACAAGAATTTTATCATATTAAGTAATGGTGTGATGTTTTTGCCTTTGAAATAAGACATAGTTAAACGATACATATGTTAATTAAATTGCTTTCAACTAGTCACATATTTGTGCAAAATGTGATAGAATGGAAGTTCAAAGGTGGTTCTTGTGCCATTTAATTCAACCATAATTGACCTAAAATATTAGTCATTTTGCCTTCATGAATTTTAAGTTGGGATTTTCTTTCTTGTATCATTTGTTTAAATACCTTGATTTCAAAAACATTTGGTTTATATATAGTGAATTGGAATTGGTTAATGTTTTTAACCCACTAAGAGTGGTTTAACGGGCTCTATCATGATGAACCTTTCCATGTGGATTTTTTTTTGAACCACATGTAAAGACTTTTAATGTATAGGTTCCTATTTAGGTTTACCTACATGTATTGTTTAACAAAGACCCATTGATATATCACTATTTTTAACAACATTCAAAAATATCAATGAGCAACATAAACTTGCAAATTGTCCATTATAGTCAACCTAACTTTGGAAATAAAAACAATATGGGTTGTTAAAAAATATTTTTTCATAAATAATTGGACTCATAGATGAGCAAATGAAGATGAAAAACCCAATCTTTTCTTAGTAAACTTTTGAATGCAAATATTTTGGATATTTTGCGATAATTAGATATACCTTAATTAATGTTGTAGATAGATATTCCATGTGACTAACTTGGGAACGCATATATTTTTGTACATATAAATCACACACACACATACATATGCATGTATATATGGTACAAATGTCATATTAAAATGTTTGTTCTTCCAACATAGTTGATATGATTTCATCAAATATTGACAATATATTTGGAATGTTTTGTGAAGTTATTGTACATCGTGACTTTGTCCAAAGTCCCGAAGACAATCATGTGTGCCCTAACTTCTTGGCCATGAACAAGATAGCAGCAATCAAGTGGGTTTCACTCACTTGAACACTTACATGTCCTTAAGGAAACATTATTGATAATTATAATAATTATTACTATTATTATAATTATATATATAATATTGTACATTATCTTCAAGAAAATTGTTTCAAGATAGATTCATTTAAGAAAAAATATTGTCATTTGGGGAAAAAAAAATTGTGAATGTTTAAAAGGTTTTTTTGTGGAATAGATGGCCCAAAGTTGCCATATTTACGAGGAAAAAATGCTTTATTTTCCAAATTTAAACATAATATAGTAGGGTTCAAATAAAATTTTATTTTGTTCTTTGACCTATAGCCAAACTTAGCTAGGTCCTATTCCAAAGGATCACTAGTCCACCTACCTCACAAGTTTGAAAAAAAAACATTGAAGCTATGTGACCAAGTGTTTAAAATTGCTCAAAAACTTGTGTGTTTTAATGTTTCATAATCACATGGAAAGTGCACACTTTTGAATTGCAATACTTAAGGCATTTAAGGTGTTCAATGTGGTTGTTCCAATCTTCACCCTAGGTCTTTAGATACTCATACTTTGAATGTTTTAGTGAATCATGGTTGTCCATAGATTATTTACTAACAAATGGCCAATCTCAATTGATCTAGTGAGGATTCATGAGTACTTAGTAACCATTAAGCTAACAACCTCATATTATATGGATTAATAATAAGCAACATGGGTTTGATCTCAATTTGTATTCATTAACTATATGTTAGCTCAACTAATTGTGATTTTGTTGTCATAAAAAGTTCATCCAATTCAATATTGTTTCGAAACCCAATTGTTTAATAGCTTCATATCAACTTTACGTTGTCATGCTTGTATCTTATTAGGCATTTTACGAATGCAAAAGACCAAAAAATTGCTCGAGAGCATTTCTATGTTCCGTTACGCCCAAGACATACTCTTGTACAATTTATCCTTTGGTTTCTTGAAATTACCAAGCTTGATTTCATAAATTATGATCTAAAAACAAAATTTATGGACCATAACATTGTGTGTAACAAAAAATAAAATGATGACCTTTTTTGGATCGAATGTCCATTTCACATTATGTTTGGAACAAAATATTCATTTGATGACCACACATTTTGTGTATGTAGATGTTAAGGACCAAACTACCTTCGGACAAAAATCCACACCATCAATATGGTGCTCCAAGTTTACGGTAACCAATTGTCCATTTCTTCGCAAGCCTTATGCTTTGCATATGGAATGTTGTTACACACAACAAAATAATTTATGTTCATTTGAATTGGATTGGGGTACACTAGGTTTTGATAATACATTTGGTGGTCAATTATTAATTTTAGGCATAATGGTGCTCCATATTATATATGTAAACGAGTTTCTCCTCGATTTATTTCATATGTAGGAAAAATTAATGGTAAACAAATAACAATGTTAAATTAATCCCAAACTCATTATTCCCATTGCAAGTTGATTCCAGGGATGAACCATTTGCACATTTGTTGCATGGTGCATACCAAAATGAATGGATTGACATGAACAACTACTTCAAAAGCAAACATCCTGAAAACTTTTGCCTTGAAGTACCAAAATTCACACGAACAAGCACAAAAGGTGTTGATTTATACTACCAAGCAAATCGGAAAAAATTCCATCCAAAACCAAGCAAGGAAAGGTTCATTCTCACTAGGTTCAAAAATGTTGCGAGGCGAATTGACAATTACAATAGCACGCCTTTGAAAAGAGAAGGTCCTTATCATGTGTTTTATGGATGTCATGCACAACATAAGCAATAGTGATAAATGATAGAAGTGATAAAATACATGGGTCATCATGGAACTCTTGCCACCACAATATTACACCAACAAAAAGGCTTAAATAACAAATGTATAAAGACTTGGAATGAAGTTAATGCTGAATTCAAATGATTTAGTTCACAATTAACATAGCGTTGGTGCTCCATTTCAAAGCACTTATCATCCACCATTAATGTGGGATGAAATCAAATAATTATGTGTAAGAGACTAGTACCCAAATGTGTATGTCACATGAAATTTGTGTCATTGAAAATACAACGAAACTAGAAAGAATTTGATCTAAACAAAATTTGAAGCTGAAACCCCACCATGTTCCATTGGAGTTGTTGCCATTTAGTACAAAACAATGTGATGTAAAATCCTTTGATTGGATTGACCTATGAAACTCCAACATACAAAACCAAATGGGTGAATTCAAAATAAAACAACCACTTCACATCATAACCAATGCTTAATATTTCATATTCTAAGTGACAATTTAAATTGTTGTTGAAATTTTTGGATTAATCTATATAATAACATTCAAATTATACCATGGGAACATGTGAATAAATTTTAAATTAATCTAATAAATGAAATACACCCAAAAACACTTTTAAAACACTTGTAACCACTCCTTTTACTTTAAAAAAAAACATGTTAATGGCCTTGAAAACATTTTTAAATGACATATTTTGGGCAAAGTTTGAATGTAAACAATAAATAATAGTTTGCAAATTTTAAAGATTTTTGATGATTTTTTAAAGACTTTTTCAAGAAATATTTTAAGAATATTTCAAATTAAGCAATTGTTTTTAAGCAACCAAGTGGGCGGGTGTTGGTCATTTTATTGTGAACACACCCCAATATTAGTTTTTGGAAAGAGGTTATCGGTTTTTGCAAGAGGAAAAAAATGGATTTTGCCATTCAGGATAGTTTCACCTTTGAAATATAATGGGTGCTTCATCCCTACTTGCAAAAAGTTCCCTCAATGGGGAACTAAGTACATGAAAGTACACACTTTTCTTTTTAGAAAAATGCAAACATTGGGTGGGTGAAGAATCACTTGTTTGGATCACAAATTTCATAATATCTACACTTCACGCCTTATTGAATCTTACCCAATAACAAGCATGATTTTCCCACTATTGTTGTAGCATTCAATGTTCAAAGATTGATGTCATGAGTCCAAAGGGATCACACATAAATCAACAATACTATATATTTTTGCAATACCATTTCTCAAGGTGAAACTACAAAAGGAAGTCCTAGGAGGCTTTGGAACATTTTGCTATCTATTAGGGACATTGGAAAATGTTGTTGAAATTTGTGTTGAGAGAGTTCAATTTATAGTGGTTGAAGAAGTAACAAAAATGGCAATGCCAAGAATTTTTGGACTAAACATGTGGTTCGAGGTTGGGCAATTAGAAAAACAAAGCAATCTTGTGACATGTGAACATTGTGATCTTATGAACATTTTACATGTGAAACATTAGATTAATCTTTTTAGACAAATATAGAATAATGTTGAAAGGTGAACAAAAGGAAGGCTACAAAAAACTGCATGGTGCAATTAAAAAAAAAACTAGTGGTTGAGCTTTAACAACATTTCACAAGAAGAAATCTTATCTCTTTCACTACCCAAATTCATTAGGTTTTTAATGAAATAGGACAAATTTGACTAATATGCAACTTGAATGGTTCTGGTAAAAAAGGACTAATTGATTAAGACATTTTTAGTGAATTTTTAAAAATCATTTTGAATAGTTGCATGTTGCACTAGATAATTTTTAATTAAAAAATTATGAGATGGATATACGAGGTCCCAAGTTAATATGACATGGAATAACATGCCATGTCATCATATAATTTTATTTTTTTAAGATCATGGAATCACAAATTTGTCATGGCATGCCATGATAAATTACATGCCATGAAAAAAGCTTAAAGTGTTTTTTTTTTTTCCAAATTTTTCAACAAAAGTGTTTTGACACCATTTAAACATATACATATTTTTGTATTCACCATGATTTATATCTTTGTAAATTTCATTTGTATAAGATATATTACACATGCATCCATCAAGGATTGAACCCAAGACCTCAGGGAAACACATTGAGGTCTTAACCATCAAACCACTTCAACACTTTATTAATAAGGATGAAAATGTTTAAGTTTATCATGTTTAGTATGAAATTGTTTAGGAAATTCAAACTTTAATTTATATTTTCTTTTGCAAAATTTATTTAAATGTTACAAATGAAAAAACAATCTGGAAGATTATTCAATAATGTATTAAAATTTTATAATTTGCAAAAATAAAATTTACAATGTAAAAAAAAAAACTTAAAATAATATTTCATAAATCAACAAATATCTTTTTGTTTAAATTGACTTAAATTCTTTGTAATTTCAATATGAATTCAAAAGTGTAATTACTAAGTCTTTTATAAATTCTTTTCATTACATAAAATATGTCCATTTTTTGAAGAGTTGCAAGTTCTTATTTTCCCCAATTTGATTAGGTATACATTTATTTATTTATTTTTACAATCTTGTAAAAATGATAATCATCATAAGAATATTGCCACATTTGGTTATAGACCAGTTGTGTAGTTGGAAACTTGTTTAAATATTTCAATATCATGGTTATTTTCAATATTCTATTGTAAAAGTTAACAATATATATATATAAATTGGCCCAAAATACTTTCTTTCAAATAAATCATTTTTTGATGTTGTTGCCCCCTTAAATTGGCAAAATTTGGTCATAAAAAGAAACATTAATTATCAAATAAATATATCCATTTAATTATCAAGACCATATATTTTTTAAAAACTAAATCATAAAATAATACTAATGATTATTACACAAATTTGAAAATAAATTAGAACATATATATTTTTAATGATGTAAAAAATATATTTTACATTTTTTCCTTTGTAAAAGCAAACTCAATTTAATTTGGTGATATTATGTGTTTAAATAGTTGGATTAACCCCCTCCCCCCCAATCAACATGTTTTTTTTGGTTTTGAATTTTCTTAAATTGGCAAGTCTTGCTGGGAAAAAAATGGAAAAAAAAAATGCAAATTCAAGGAAAATTGTAAACAACAAAAAACTTGCCAAAAAATTGGGATAAATTTTTTTTAAAAAAAATGTTACTCCTACTGAGTAAAACTTTTAAAATCATTCATATAATTCCAACCTTAAACATATAATCAATTCCAACATGGGTAAAACCAAGTTAATAAGAACCATTTTCAGCATAACCAATCCTTGGTTTTGATGTTCATGCATCTCATAAACTAAGATAATGTTGAAAATATATGTTGTATTTATGTGTAACCCTTTTTAATATATTAATTTAACATCTAGTAAAGTTTGAAAGGTAATCCAATAAATATAGAATACATTTCAGCACATTTTAAAACTTGTAACCAATGTTTTTCAACATAGTGAAACAATGTAAAAACATTGTTTAAGCATTGTTGTTTAACATTATTTCAAGACTTTTCATCCAATCTTGCATTGCCACATCATTTTTATAGGACTAGTCATCGTGATTTAGGAGAACACCATTGGCTCCTATTAGCCCATTTTTACCCACATCAAATTTATTTCAAAACATTTAAACTCAATCTTTGAAATCATCATAAACCTTATTTAATTCTTTTGCAATTTAAAAATAAATATTAATGATGTAACCAAAGGTTTTTCTGTGATGAATTTCCACCAATTTGCAAACATAAAAATGCCATCAACATCAACAAAGGATTTTCAAATATATATATATTTTAATCCAACTTTTACATATTTATTTTTTTATAAAATGATATAATTTTATAATGGGTTCCAGGACTTGTAATCAAAATATGAAAATATTTTAATCAATGATTAATTCAAAAAATTATTACTATTTACAAAAGTTAAATTTAAAAAGTTAAAAAAAACTTGAAAATTTCATGTCATGAATAAATCCAATTTTTTTAATATTTGAATTAACCTAGAATCTTTGTAAATTCAATGTCAATTCAAAAATACATTCATTGATTTTTTACAATTTGTTTTTCAGTAATTAAAATATCTACAATTCTTTTAGAATTTCAAGTTTTGTTTTTCCCCAATATGATTAGGTGCTATTTATTTATTTATTTTTGCGATATTGCTAAAATGTTAATCATCCATTAAAAATTTGTCGCATTTAGTTATAGACAAATTGTGTACTTGGAAACTTATTTGAATCCTTCATATTATGGTTAAGTTTACTTATTTTATTGTAAAAATTGACAATATATATTTTAAATTCGACCCAAAAAAATATTTTCTTAAAACTTTTTCTTAATGTTGGTTCCCCCTTAAATTGGTAAAAATTGGCCAAAAGAAAAAACGTTAATTAAGTAGTTAATATAACTATTTATTATGAAGACCATATTTGTTTAGCAAGATGAATCATACACTAATACAAATAATTTAATAACCTAACTTTGGAAAAAAACTATAACATGTTTTTTTTTTTTAATGATGTAAGAATATATTTACAATTTTTCCTTTTTAAAAGTAAAAATAATTTAATTTGGTGAAATTTTCGGTTTAAATAGTTGGACTTGCCAACCCCCCCCCCCCCCCCCCCCCACCCCCTCTACCAACCCACACCCCCCTTTTCCTTTCATTTTCAACCAAAAAAAATTTTTTTTTCTTCCACCCACCCCCTTATTTTATATTTTTTTTTTTTTTTCCTTCC
>Ga0116230_10005405_pt1 | contig 12531 bp, 13 predicted proteins | sample S1TSphfallax_3_FD_88678 | JGI IMG/M metagenome (GOLD analysis project Ga0116230, IMG submission 88678) | Host-associated microbial communities from peat moss isolated from Minnesota, USA - S1T2_Fd - Sphagnum fallax MG | ecosystem: Host-associated > Plants > Peat moss > Unclassified | place...
GCCGGGGGGGATTGACGGGTTAAAGAACCGGAGTGGAAAATGCGAAGGACTGGGTGGGGGGGCTCAACGAGTTAAAGAACCGGAGTGGGAAATGCGAAGTACTAGGCGGGTGGGTCGACAGGGTAAAGAACCGGAGTGGGAAATGCGAAGTACCAGGCGGGTGGGTCGACAGGGTAAAGAACCGGAGTGGGAAATGCGAAGGACTGGGTGGGGGGGTCGACAGGGTAAAAAACTGGAGGGGAAATGCGAAGGACCGGGGCGAGGGGGGGGGACCAACGGTTGTTTGAAAAAAAAAGTTTTTTTTAAAAACCAAAAACATCAACCAAACACTGTTGAAATAACACACCTGTGCATTATGCACGGGGTTCACACTAGTCCATATTAATATCCAAAAGCTTGCACTTTTTATTCACCTGTCATGTGTCTGCTAGATCATCAAGTCTTGTGTGTGTCATGATGGAATCTATGTTGCCATATATGACATGTCCATTATGTTCAGTTTATCAAACCTTCATTTTCTGAATAATGGGCTGGGTTGACTTATGAGTTCCCAAAGAAGTAATGGAATCAAAATTATCCATGTTGAGAATTTTTAGCATAACCTTGGATTGTATCCATTTCAAGTCTTAGGAGGATAGCTTGTGCATGAGTGCAAAGCTTGAGTTTAGAGCTTTGAGTTTGGAACTTAAATTTTAATATGATTTTAGTTCGTTTACATGGATGAATATCCTTGTAAATGAATGATTTCACATGGATAAACGTCATTTTTGCATAGAATTTTTTAATTTATGATTTGGATTAAATAAGTAAATCATTGTATGAAATTTATTCATGATTGAAAAATAAATAAATTCAAAATTATTTAATTTTATACTCATTTGTTGTTCAAGTATTAATATCTTAAATTTGAATGTCATTTAATAATGATAGATAATGAAATTGTGATAGTAGGGAAAAACATGATGATTGGACCAAAATAATTTTAAATTTTTTTTCTAAGAAATCATTTTCATGAACAATGTTATGTAATTCACAAAATATTGTTTATGGAATAAGTGTCCCACCCCCCCCCCCGCTCCCCCCCCACCAAATTGTTGTCAACAACATTATATATTTACTTTGTGAAAAATTGGGATGCTTTAAGAAAATAAAACTCTTATTTATTAAAAACATGTAAATGCAATGTTTTCATCCATCCATATATTAGATGAATGGAAAAAAATCATTCATCCCAATGTTTGCTTCTAGGTTTATCGATACAACATTCATTTTACAATTAAATTCTTAGGTTTTATTTACATGTGTATAAGGGAAAAACCATTTAACCATCCCGAATTCCAATTCTAAGCTTTAAGTTCAAGTTTTATGTTTATGTAGTAGCTTGCTTCCAAGTCTTAGATTCACGATAAGTAGAAAGCCAAGTAAACATTAACTCCACATAAATAAAAACAATAACTTATGATTTCATAAAGGAATAAAATTTTAACAACTTTTAAAGTAAGCATTATAGAATTGTGAAGACCTTGAGATTGAATGAATTTTGCATATGGTTTCATTGTGTTTTGTAAAATCTCCTACCTTTGCACATCATTTGAATGACCATGATGCACAACAAAAAATATATAAGAAATGACAACTTTTGATGTATTATCTTGTTTAATAAAAAAATTTAAAACCACAAATCCAAATATGAATAACCCAATTAATAGGAACATTAATCTAATTTATTATCATAATAGAATTTTAATATTCGTGGAGTGACAGACTTTTCAATTGGCTTTGCATAGAAATGAAAAATTGTAAAACCCTGACATCTATACATGCTACCACAACCAAAACCTAAAGATCCAACACCATTTACACACACAAAGCACACTACAATGTCATGACCTCACCTTTTGTATATTGAGATGTAAATGACATCAATAGGCAAAATGAATAAAAAATTGAAATTTCAAAATTTTGATGGCAACCACCACTAGTGATATTTCTCTTGAGTCCTTTCTTGTCGAAGGCATGATGATATTCTTTGGATCTTCCATTGACAATTGACCCAAATTACACAAACTTACATTAACTTACTTACACATAAAAAAAATATGAACACATTATGATAGATATTCCAACAATGAAGTTGCATGGCATGCGCAACTTTGCATGAACAAGCCCAAGGAGTCTTGCAAATAATGCATGATTGAAAATTGTTAATTTTTTTTGATACTTATGAAAGCCAGTGCAAGGTCAAGGATTGTTAATGTAAAACCAACATGGCATTTTCATTTTCCTCTTAATTATAAGAAGTTCCATTACAATACCAACCTAATCAACAACCAAAAGATCCAACCTTATATCTAATAAAAAAAGGCATAATTATAACCAACTATGCATTTTATTGATTTAAACTATCCATCAACACATTTTTTCACAAGTTATAGTTCAACTTTGTCAAGTTCAAAAACTTATAATGTCAATTAAAAATGAATAATGCAATATTTTAGTAATTACAATTTGGTAACAAAAGGCATTCCAATGTTCGATCTAAGCAAAACTCATTCCTAATGGTGAAAAAAATTTATTTTTTTGTGGTACTACTTGAACATAACTACCATAAACATGCAATTTGAGAAGGAGGTTGCAACACATTACAATATTTCAACATTACAACAAAGCATGATTACAAAATACTTGCGGTATATCCAACTACATCTCTTAGGGTAGATATGTCGTAGAATTACAAGTGCAAAGTCTTAACAATCAAAAGTGTGAACTTGTCGCAAAAGAATACAAAAAAAATGTCACAACACATTTTACACTATTGACAAGATTTTTGATAACTAATGTGTCAAGGACAACCACAATATGCACTAAAGAATAGTGTATAAATGCAATATCCTTCACCTTTGAATTACCCTTCTACATTGTTTGGTCTTCCACAACTTTTGCCCTTTTTTTTCCCCTACAAATATCAATTCATAGTCATTTGCAGGACCTTGAGTTTGTGTCTTCACCTTTGCCTTTATGGTCACCACTATATTTCCCCAATGATTTCTAACCATGTTTTTGCTTTTTAATTCTTTTCCCCATGTCATGCATCTCAATATTGACATCTTGGGTTCTCAAGTCTCAACAACACTAACATTCTCTTGAATTTCCATAATAATCCTTGTTGTATATTATGTTGATCTATAATAGTTTGCTTAATCAAAGGGAAAAACTATTTCATCACAAACTTTCAATCTTACAATTTGATAATGAAAATCGTGTGAAAATCATTGGTTCATGAATTTGTATTTTTTACACATGAATAAAAGAGTGTTAAATTTTAAAACATATATAATGCACGTGTAAATAGGATGAAATATTTTCAAACATATATATAACTTAAAAATATTTAATGTCAATCCCCCATCCATTGGTGATGAAAAAACTCTTTATATGATATGCCCGTTATCTTCGTAATGGCAGGATCCCAGGCACCTACACCCGTTCGAGAGGGGTTGTAGTGACAGCGTCGCCTACCCTGGTTTGGAGGTGGGTGAGGGTAGTTGAACATGCTTTGGGGGGCGGGGGGGTGGGTGTGTGCGCAGTATAGTGGGCATGGCAGGAAATAAATTGACCAAAACATAAAAGGTGCAGTGGCAGTCTAGTGAAAGTTTGGTGGTAGTTAAGTTAATTGATTAAAAATTGTAATTGATTTTTTAATGAAAATTGTACTTTGTTGATGGACAGTAGGGGCCATGGACCAATCACAAACGTTAAAATCCCTTCTATTGGCCATTTCCCAATGCGATTGACTTGGGAGTGCCAATAGCTTTGAGGTTCGGTCTACTATTGAAAAATAATATCCTCCTTATGTTTAGTGGTTTATAGTTTGGTCCTGGGAGTACCATTTATTTTGGCCATCAGATCTAGTTTTTTAATCATTTCACTAGTTTATTTGTCCTCTGGTTTCAACTTGGAGCTCAAGTTATATTGTGATTAATGACAATCGTTTTCTCATTTGTTTTTTTATTATGTGTAGTGGACCAATTGCAAGTGGCAAAGAACCCCTTATATGAGTTTGGAGGCAAGTAGGGAACTTTTATTTTTTTAAAAACAGACTATGAAATGTGGCCCAATAAATACTGTTGAAAAGACCATTGTGGGTGTTGACTCAATGGCCTTTTTTTTCTTTTGTAGTGGATAGTCACATTAGGCTCCAAGATCCTATGGACCATTAATTTGTTGTTGGCTTAGTCCTTTACTCACCAATTTTTTTCCCACCTATTTGACATTGTAACCCAAATTGTATGGAGAGGTGTTTTGCTTTTAATACCATGGCTCGTGAACCAATCCCAAGTGTCAAGGAATCCATTATTGAAATTTGTTTAAAAAAATCAGAATAGGGAGGGGGTTTTTTTTTTCCCCTTAAGGAATGTTCACAGACCAATGAAAGTGCCCGGTAGGCCCAGTGTAGGGAGCAATCCAAGTTTTGGGCATTGAGTGCTTACTACATTTTTCTTCTTTTTTACAGTGCAGGCTAACATCTTTCTAGTAGTTAAGTTTCTTAGATTGCCATATCTAATCATTAAAATAAGCATGTCCCCATGGATGAAATCATTTTTTAAATGGCTATTTAAAACCAAAAATTAAAATTCACATTTAAACCACAATCGAGATTTTCAATAGCCAAAATTAGAGAAAACTAATAATAAAGCCTTTCATATTCCTATGCATGGTTTAAGTCAACTAACATTTGTTGGGCGGGAGGGGGGTGTGGGGGTGGGAGGGGGGATTCAAGGCTTCGGTAAAGAGGAGGTCGGTACAATTACTTTGTATTTGAAACCCTGCCAAACTTTATAAGCATCCAAGAAAGGGAGAGAAGAAGCATCCAAGAAAGGGAGAGAAGAAGCATCCAAAAAAGGGTTTAGGGTTTCAAGACTTTGGTAAAGAGGAGGTCGGTACAATTACTTTGGATTTTGTTGGGGAGGGTGGGGGGGAGAGGGGTGTTTCTTAGGATCCAAGAAAGGGAGAGAAGAAACAAGGGGCAAGGACCAAAGTCCAGGCAAGCAAACAGCAGAGGCAGGCCACAAGGAGGAAAGGTAACGCTGAGAACTGGACCCTCCACCAGTCGCATGAAAATCAACTCAAGAAAGAGGAAAAGCATTAGGCTATCATAGGCCGGCTGAAAAATTTCAAAAGTTGCAAAGTATCTGAAAGTATTTTCAGTTTTTTTATAAAAGAAACAAGTAAGTAAACCCGATTAGGAGAAAGGATTGATAGGACCTTGAGAATTGTTTAGTTAATAGGTTTTAGTTGGGACAATTTTCGTTTGATGGGACACTAAGAATTTAGGAAGCATTTTCTTTTTAATAGCCGCACATCGTGAACGTAACTTCCATTGCAACCATTTTTGCATCCAATGCAAGAAATTTCAACCCGTGATTTGGATGTGGGAATTCCGACCCATCGAGAGAGAAAAGCAAGCAAGAGATAGAGAAGAGAGATCATCGCAATAATTCCATATAAACAACATTGGTTGTCGTCCTGCCATATGGGCAAAAAACATAGACGTCATTCCCAGGCGTAGCTTGTGACAGAGCTACATACAATTGGCCATGATTGAAGATAAGTTTAGGCAAGTAAATGCCAACGGTTTTCATGGTCTGACCCTATGCCTTGTTAATGGTCATAACGAATGCCAATTGCAAGGGGAACAGGCGCCTTTGTAGGGTGAATGGCCACTTTGAACGGTTTGTTGTTGTGGTGATGCGAGGTATGTTGACAATATTTCTTCCATGCGTGCCACCAATGATATGCGCGATAATCAATCTCCATGCCAAATGCCAAATGATTAGATGAGTCCCATTATAAAGTTTCGAGGCCGCATCGAGATTTCTCAATAAGATAATAGGGATGCCAACTTTGAGGGCCAGGCGATGTGGTGGCATACCTGCCAAAGTAATGGTGTTGAGAAATTCCGTGCCAATCACCATAGCCGGGTCGTCCCCGGTTTCCGTCGAATATGCCAACAAAAATACATGCTCTCACTCGGGCACAACTTTAGTAATTTGAATGTTGAGAAAGTTCATGACTATATTTTTTGTTATCAAAATAGCTAGATCGTCCATGTATCCTTGGTTTGTGTTAGTGATTGCCAAAGTCGGGAAAACAATGTGGATAGGGGTATCTATAGATGGCGCTTAATGGATTTCCGGGTATAAAGCAATATCAACTTTGACTAAGGGCTCCGCATCGGCTTTCGGTGGAAAATCATCAATGATGGAAGACTCTTGGCAATTGCCGACTTTCAAAAGGTATTCAACATTCGGCTTGGAGAGGGGATTGGCATACAATCTCATGTTTTCCGTGAGAGTCAAGACGCACATTTGATGCCACAAAATCGAATGTGAAAGGGCTGTAGAAATAATTATTGCCCTAGAGCCTTTGGACACCACTGGTGGACATTGTTGGAAATCACCCCCGAAGACAACCACTTTACCGCCAAAGGGTGAATCTGGGTGTTGCATGATGTCACACAAAGTCTGGTCTACCGTTTCAGCAGAGTGTCGGTGTTGTGCTAGAACTTCATCCCAAATGATTAGCTTTACTTCCCGAAGCAGCTCGGCAAAATCGCTCTGCATAGGTATTGAGCACATAGAGTCCCTACCAATGGCAATTGGGATCTTGAAAATTGAATGTGAGGTTTGTCCACCTTCCAATAGGAGAGCTATTATATTGGAAGAAGCAACCTCGATGGTGACGTGTCCATCCTATCGAATCGATGCCAATAACACTCTATATACAAAGGTTTTGCCTGACCCACCTGGACTGTCTAGGAAAAATATTGCACCTTCACCTTGGGCTATTATGTTGAACATTGCAGTGACAACTATTTCCTAGCAAATGTTGAGTCATGGGAGACTTTGGTCAACGTAGCCATGGAGTACGTCTCTATCGTAATTAAGCTTTATAGCCAATTGAGCCAATTGAGGATTGACACGTAGCATTTTTGCACATGACAAAATGAGTGGCATTTCTGAAAAGTCATGCAAGGCTTTGTTCATCAACATTAATTTGGCCTCGAGGAGTAGTAGGGTGTCATTGTAGGCATCCTCGACAGTGCCTCCATTTGTGATGTGTCGATGTCGTGTATCGTGCGACATATTGTCTCAATATCTTTCCCATAACACTTTCAGATTAAAAGGAAAACAAAATAGTAAGAGAGTCACAAAGAGATTCCTTAGCCTCTTTGCGTCTAGATTGATACATGCTTCCCGCATGCACATGTCCCATTCTGTGTCGTCATGTAGTAATCCCAATGCTCCGTAAGCAACTTGAAACGTCGAATGCTCTATGTTATCAATAGTTCAAAGATGTTCAAAAGAGGTTGTGCCCAATATGATAATAGGTAGGAGGCGAAGGAAGAAACGTTCACCAGCGATGGGATGTACGAAATACATTCGTCCAACAATTTTTTCTCTTCATTGTCGGGTGGACCAAACTTTTTCTCAAATTTTCCAAATATGATTAGCAGGGAAGTTCGCATACACCACATTCCGCCCATTTGCATTTTCAACATTATATGCAAAGTAGGTGGTCAATATGGTTTGCCACATCGGCCAAATCTTCATTTTCGTTAAAAATGACATTGTGTTGTCTTGGCAAATGAATAATTAATCGAATGACTAATGGCCATTCCATATGCTTTTTGAACAAAAGTAAGGAATTGACCCCTTCAATAATGTTCAAATATCTAGCGTCAATGTATTCTTGGATTTTGTTTGTTGGACCGAAGATCATTGCTACAACATGGTCATGACCTTTGTAAATGTACTTAAAAAGGTATTTAACACTCTGAATATCGGTGGACACCTCGACATTAATATGTGCATTAAACATTTTGGTAAGGTAAGGGTTGCAGGGCATCACCCATTGGTTATTGTACACAAAGCCATCTAAAGTCTTTCGAAACGTTTGACCATCGTTTCGCCGATAGTAGATAGGGTAACTGTCTTCACCTTATGTTGTCTTTTCAGAGAAAGCTTGTGGATAACGTTTCTTACATACACCGTTGACCATGCAGGGTGTGTTGGGGTATTCTTGGTCACACGGTCCATGCAACAAACATTTTGTGATCGTTTAAAAAAGAGGTGCATTTTTTGGAAAAGGAAGCTCTATCGACACCAAACGATCTATGTCTTTGGTTGTGGAAACTTTCTACTTTGGAGGAAAGATAAGGAGAAGATGGATGTTAGGTAGGCCTCGTTTATGGTATTCCCTTGTCTAGATGTTCCCAATAACTTTGGCAAACCATCCAATTTTTGCCACTCCTTTAAGAAGGGCTTTCACTTTCATTTGAAATACGTGGGTAACCAGATCTAAATGGTCAAGGGCTGTTTGGTTGGCCTCGAGCTCCACGACTATTTTTTGCCAATTTGGGTTGCAAGTGAATGTGAGAAAGACATCCGAAATTCCTTTGCTCCGCACAATAGCCATCGCATCTTGATACACTTGCATCATGAAACGTGGAGAACCGGGAAATGAAGCTAGGAGAATAATTTGCTGATCCACTTACGTAGGATTTAATTGGACATCATGTTCGACCATATCTGCCAACCCTTGGTAGAGTTCCACACGAAGTTGAGCTTGGTTTAGCACCAAAAAGTTGAGAGTGTTTTTGCTTTGTCTTGGTAATAATGTTGATGATATACTATTGAAAAAGGCGACCATTGAGATGTAGAGCAGAAAGTTAGCCACTAAAGTGCACTCTTTCTTTGTAATAAGTTGTGATTGAGACCCTTGTGTGTGCTCGATCCTGATTGTTTTGTAGCTGCAAATTTTCAGACCACGTGTATTATAGAGGATCGTAAAAAGGTGCTAGCTCATTCATCCGTTGTAAACAACCTCCATATCGCCATTGTACAATGACATCGCGATTTCCAACCTCTCCTAGCTTGTTAGGAATTATCATTGCAAGTTCATTTGCCGTAGGGACGTTGTAATGGCGGACATCTCTATTTCCCGAAGTACAACTAGTTGTAATGCAAATGTGGACCTCCTTTACAGGGTTTGCGACGAGACGGTCAAGTGCACGAACGAAAACGTTTACATAACGATTGATGCGCCCGTGGATCGTGCGAAGTGTCATAAAATGCGCTGGGCTTAGATTAAAGTTCTGCATTTACAATTCAAACCCTCATTTGCCGCATCATGCACATAGGCCTAAAGAAATCATGGCAACTGCCCTTTTGTGGGTTCCATACCACTAATCAAGTGGTATAATCCTCCTTGCACTTTGTAGGTATGCATTCCTAGTTCAAGTTCGAAGCCCACACGTTGGACCCTTGTTGATGCGCTCCTAACTCCTTGAAAGACTCAAATGTGAATCCCAAATAGAAAACAACGAAAGAGCAAGGAGTCGGAGCATGCTCCCTGGTTAGCACCACTTTGGAGCGATAGAGGGGCGTGTTGGAACTCTTAGATGGGACTAGGAAGAATTGACAAGCTTCACTTACTCACACAGGCCTGCACAAAACCAACACAAGGTGGTTCGTGCATAGTTGGAGCACTCTTGGTGCTAGGATGAGCCATGGGCAATTCTGATTCATAAGACTCACCACGACCTAAACTTGGGGGAAGCCACCACCTTCCCCCTTGTAGTATATTCTACACCTTTCCATGAAGCCCACATCTAAATGGCATTTTGTCCCAAGACTCCCAAGTGGGAGTCTTGAAATTGCCAAACTTGGGACTCTCGCGACTTTGGGGGCCCATAACTTTGCGTGTAGACCTCGAATTGAGGTGAGGTCTGAAGCAAAGTTGTACCCTTCGTTAAGAGATTTCCAATGGTATGTCACACGCCACTAGTGCATAAGGAAATTGGGTCTATTCTTGACATTTAGTGGTCGGGAGTCAAAATGCCAATTTGATTCACGACCTTTCTTTTGGCCATAACTTGTGTTTCAGATGTCGAAATGGGTGATGCGAGCCCATTTTAGACATCTAAGTTTAAATAGATTTCCAATGATATAAAGAACTTTGTCAATCCATTTGGTTTTGAACCCTATAGTTGCTCTTTGAACATTTGAGAGTTCACAAAGACTCCAATTCCTAATGTGGGAGTTCCTTTGGGAGTGTGAGGGTGTATTCCCTCACACTCTCTTGCATTCTTGGGAGCATGCGGCCTGACTTTCGGCTTCCTTCTTGTCCCATAACCTTGTAACCCCTTGCCTTGGTCGTGAGCCCAGGGTTAGGGTTACGACACTTATGGACGTAAATGCGAATGTAACATTGTATGAACATAGATGTTTATGCAATTTGACATTTTGTCGATCTTGTAACATCGCCATGTACTCTAGTGGGGGCGAATAGGAGGCAAAAGAATTTTCCGTGAGGCACAACATTTATTATAGTGTGGTTTTCGAAGAAAGCCCCTTGTGCATTCTTTGATCTAGAAGTGAGAGCCACAATGGTTGCATTGTTCATTCAAGCATCCGAACACTTGTCGGTCTACTTGCAGGTTGGCCAAGGGGTACCGCAAATCTCATAGGGCCATGTGTTATCTAGTCTAAAGTTGATGTTTTGTGCACATGACGCGACATCGTTTAGCGTGTCGCGTAACATCTATCATTAGTCGAACTTGACAGACCCGCTCTGTTTTTTCAGCATGCGCTCTCACATGTTGTTTCGTGTTTTCCAATAATTGCTGAACAATATTAGTCATACATCTTACTTCCTCATGTTGGGCCCCATTACACACAACCTTTTCGAGAGCTACTGTAGAGTGGTGGAGTCTTTGATGTTCTCGAGTAACTACTTGCCTTTTTTCATCGTCTGCATATTTGCGCATCACTCCATGGCCTTGTTTGCGATTCTTTTAGTTGGAAGCAAAATGGAGTTAGGCTCTAAAAACACAATAACATAACATCATATTTAATTGCCATTACGACATGCACAACTTTAACCTCGAGGTTAGCATATTCGCAAGTAATGTGGCGGTTGGCAATGTTCGTGTCATGTTCAATGCAAACTAAGTGGGTGTGGTTTCTGAATAGCGGCTGTGTGCAAAGTAGACGAGTTATGAACATCTCTTGGTCACAGAGGGCACAAATCAAAAGCAGGTCCACCATCTTTTTTAAGAAAATGTTTTATCAACTTCATGGTCTGTAATTTATTATTTGAAAGCAATCTATATAACTCAGATGTAAGCAAGGGAGAAACAAAAGAAAAGAGAAGGTGTTTTGTCAAGAGATGTTATCCTCGGAAGATCTGCACAAACTAAAAAATGAGTTAGGTTCGGTTAAAAAATGTTTCGCGGTAGACAATTTGAAAGAAATTTATGTACTTTGATAAAGTGAGGGAGAAATGGAACATAAGAGAAGGTGTGTTGTTGGGAGGTATTATCCTTGGAAGATTCGCATGAACGAAAAAAAATGTAGAAAACCTTTGAAACAGGTTATTCATTCCTACCAAATCCACCTTGCACGATTCAGGGACATTAGTTGTTGCCTGATATAAATATCCCAATTCCAAAGCCTATAAATAGTTTGCAAAAGACATTGAAGATGAAAGATTAACCCCTCAACAATTACGGTTTTGCCTACACCAAGCTCGCCAATGAAGACATGATTGTTCTTTATTTTTCGAGATAGGATTTGTATGCAATGTTGGATCTCCTTGTCATGGCCTATGATAGGGTCCAATTTTCCTTGCTTTGCCATTTTTGTTAGATCAATCCCATATTTCTCCAAAGCTTCATACTTCCCTTTTGGATCTACCACCACCACAAGCAAAAAGGTATTATTAGCACCAAAAAAAACCTTAACACTATGTGGTTACAATCCAAAAGCAAAAAAGAAAACCCTAACAAAATGTGGCTGCAATCACAAAAGCAAATGGGTGAGTTGGGCTCTGTGTTGACTCCCCATCATTGACGAGTGACTGGGTGAGAGCAAACTCACCACTTTTAGCACATATAGTGGGAGAACTATGTGGCATCACTTGAAATAGGAACACCATCTCACTCTTTTTTATTCGTGGCTTCACCGCCAGGGGACCGAACTCACCACCTTCAACGCACATAGTGGGAGAGCTTTGTGGCATCACTTGAAATAGGAACACCATCTTGTTTTTTTCTACTCGTGGTTACACCACTATTCGCTTTGGGTGGGGGCTCTCAAGGGACGGAGGGGGGCTCCAGCCAATCACAAATTACCAAATAAAAAATTTGCAGACAAACACCAATTATTTTATTGGGATGTAGATGGGGTGCGATTTCTTAATATTTGGTTAACAAGTGTCAGTAATTGTTTCGGGATTTTTTTGTAAGGATGTTGAAGCATCCTCATTGGCCAACATTTTTTTTATTAAAGGGTACAAAATATTTGGAATTGTTTTTTGTTTTGTTTTAGGGGTGGGGTTCCAAGTCTTTTTTTTTGGATGGTTTTGGGGGGGGGGGGGGGGGGGTTAAAATTAAAATTTTTGGTTTTAAGGGGTTGGGGGTGGTTCAAGGTTTTTTTTTTTAGGGTTTTTTTAAAAAAAAAAACAAAA
>Ga0116230_10005407_pt1 | contig 12530 bp, 5 predicted proteins | sample S1TSphfallax_3_FD_88678 | JGI IMG/M metagenome (GOLD analysis project Ga0116230, IMG submission 88678) | Host-associated microbial communities from peat moss isolated from Minnesota, USA - S1T2_Fd - Sphagnum fallax MG | ecosystem: Host-associated > Plants > Peat moss > Unclassified | place: USA...
AGTTGTGTGTGCCATGTTAAAGTTGATGTTTTTAAATGGATTATATAGTCATGTGTGTCAAATACAATTACAAAATCAATCATGGATCTAGTCTTAGATCCATATTTTAGACATATTGTTCCATTCAAACTTATATACTCCCAATGATTGAAAATGGATTGAATGGAAAAAATGTGTTCCATTAAAAATACACTAGATTGATTGAAATTGTTTATAATTGGTGTGTTCATGTATATAAATCACTTTTTATGGAATACAACCAATGGGGCACTTGGTGTTTTGATATACTAAAACCAAACATTACTATAACAACCAACATAATCAATTTGGTTGTAGCCTTACTTGGCATGTCATGCACATGACTGTGTTTTGGTCTAAATTTGTACCAAGCTTAGACTTGTTAGTCCAAAGGTTCCCAAGGTACTTTCTACACATGAGTCTATTGTAATTTTGAGGGTTTGTAAGTTTTCAACATATGTGAAAATGGGTTTACATGTTATTTAAGACAATATCAAAACCTTATTAGGTGTAAGTTAATGCTTCATATTCTAGAAGCACTCACAATCAGATCATTAGTTCAAATCCATTTTGATAAAAGTTGGGTTGAATCTATCGAAGTTCATAGTATGCATTTGAAAGTTTAGGTTTTTTGTGGTGAACAAGAAAACTCCTATGAATCAAATATCAAATTATCTTCGAAACATTTTTTATTGGCTTGAAGGTGGTGGGCTGATTCATTTGTTGGTTCATTGGAACATTAAGATGGGCAATTTTCATGCTATTGCATACTTCAAATTATATCTTTTCACAAAAGTAAGGTTTTTTGTCAATATTTTCACCCAAGAGCACTACTTGCAATATGGTGTTAAAACATGTTATAAATGGAAAATTTTGATACTTTTTTTTTTCCATGTGATTCTATTGATTTAATAAGGTCCATAAAGTAATCCTCATTTTGGGCCTCATTTTATCATTCATCCTCCCTTTTGAGCTATAGATAAAGTTCACCAAAATGAAGATCTATCTTTGAAACTAAGGATGACCATCCACAAGTAATCACCATAGTTTTCTATTTTAATCACATTACAATCTACTTGGATTACCACCACATATGTTAGGGGGCTACTTAGAATAAGGGCTCTACTAGGTTAGGACCTACCTAGGGATTACCTATGGTTTATTTATAGTACACTATAGTAGGTTAATAGTGAGTAGTTAGAACATTATTGGTTTTTATTTTTGAGTTTTTTTTTCAAAAGGAAAAATTTTAATTATTTCTTTTTTAATGTTGGATTTTGGATTGCTGTATGTTTTTGTATACTTTTTTGTTTGTTGTGGAAATATAATTTTGGAATGAAGAAGAAATATATTGGAATTTCAATTTTGTTTTGTAAGTATGTTTTGAATTCATGTGTAAAAAGTAGTTGTTACATCTACATTATTTTAGTATGTTTTAGTAGTTATTATACAATTTTGTATGATGTATTTTTTAAATCAATTTTATTCTGTGATTACAATTTTTAGTAAAGATCTTATAGTAGAACCTAGTACTTACCAAAGGGTTATCTAAAGCCTACATAGGGGGTTAGATACGGTTTACATAAAGGGCTATTGAGTGAAAGCACATTACAATGACCTTTCTAATGAAATCACACATGTAATGTTTTCATGGGTGAATGTTTTTGAGCATAAACCAATGTGTCAAAATTAAAAAAGGTTCACATTTTTTGCATATTATGGTAGAAAATAAAATTTATAAAAAGGTTACAATGTATATCATGGTAGATTAAAAATTTATTTGTACAAAAATAATACTTATAATTGTTATTATATATATATATATACTCCCAAAAAATTGAAATGATTTTAAACTTTTATTGAATTTGCAATATCTATTTCACATGTGATTTTATGTATTTTGAATCATGTTTGTGACCCATGTGAAATTTTTTGATCATTTTTATATCATATGAAGTATTTTCAAGGCATTGAACATACATATGTGGTGAATTGAATTTCAACAAACAATCAGTTTGAAATGGAAGCGCAAGCATTATGAATTCGGGCAATGCATAAAATTCATTTCAAATATTTATTTGGATAATTAATGAAACCAAATACCTAGTGCAGTCTAAAATTTAAAATCAAGTATATCATATTATGTATATCATAACTATATCCATGGTTCTTTGAATTTAAATGATTAAATTTATTTTATTTTTTCAAATAATATTAAATAACATTAATTTTGTGAAAATCGTAATAATAAAACCAAATATCAAAACTTGAACCCAAAATCAAATTTAACATGTTTATATATATATATATAACCAATAAGGTTCAAAAAGGGGTCATTGTAGTGTGTTTTCACCCTATGAATCAACCTTAGGTAATCCTAGGGTAGTTAGTTTTAGTAGAACTTATGTAACCCTTGTTGCATTCTCAATTAGCCTTGGGTAACTTTCTAAGTATCCCTAAATCTAGAAAATCCTTAATTAATCTTTGGGTAAGCTTTTTGTAATCCCCTATGTAACTTTTAGGTATCCCACTAAGTCAGCCCTACATAGACACATGCAAAATGCACCAAAAAAAAAAAAAACTCAATTAATCATGTGTTGAGGAGGAAATTTGAGTTTCTCCTTATACTATTATTTCTCGTTGGCTTAGTCCTATCTTGCATTTTGACTATTGTCCTCGATTTTAATGAAACCTTGGTTTCTACTTCTAAATTTGATTTCCTTTGCACATAAAGTTTTATCATCTATATGACTTTTATGAACATGTGTAAAAGAAGGTTGAAATGAATAGATTTCGATGTGATAAATAAAAGAAAATTGCTATTGTTCATTGGGGCAATATAAATGATTTTTAAAAATTCAGGATTGTTGTTATCTTTATAAGAAAAAAAAGGATTAGAGAACCTTGAAAAGCACATCAATTAATTTTTTAAAAATCATTGGACATCTTATAGGAAAAACAAGGATTATGGCATGGTGAGAGCAAAATCAGTGCAAATTATCAAATCATTGAAAACACACAAACATCCTCACATGCCTTCTATAGTGCTCACATTATCCTTGGCCTGCAATGGTGTTCTTATAGGCCCATTCTCACAATAGTGTCCATCTATCTTGTAGTTCAAAGTTAAAGACAACCCAAGTCCTTTTATGTCTATCTCTCAAGACTACCATTAAAGCTCCCAATCTATTCTGACAAAATCCAAAATTTGAAAAATTATATGGCTATACCTTTCTGGAGGGGGGTTCCATTTCCACTTGTTTATTGTATCAAGCAATTAGGCCCCACCTATGAAATATCATTATAGACAAATAGAATTCCTTGCAGGCCAATAAACAGAACAAACAAACCAAAGAAACGTTTTGCATGAATCTTCTAGGTCAACAACCGAACCCAAAGGGAAGAAACCTTGACATTAGTTGAATAAGGTGCTGAGGGTAACTACTAGCTGCATTATGTGTGCACTTACCCTTATGCTTATCCAACTTAACATGATTGATGGCAGCTTCCTTCTGGCATTAGCGGATGGCAGCTGCTTCAACCACAAATTAGGAGGTGATATAGGTTAGGGTAAGTTACTAAGAGAACCTGCACTGGCGCTCAGTATGTGACCCAATGGTGTTTGAGATACAGCAGTCAAATCCAGTGGATGCACTGGAAGATTGCTGTGACCCTGACAATATGGTCAGCTTTCAGAGCCCTGGAAGAATCATAGATACAAATCATATTTAATGATTGCTCCTGTTTCTAATTGGTTAGATAGATAGATAGATCGGTCCAGCGGGTTGCTATTAGCAGTCTCCCACCTATTTGTAGTCCCAATTTCAATTTTACTATTGTGGCCTGTCCTGTTGGCCCAAGTGTTACCGACCTCAACTGATTTTTCCTTCCAAAATCTGGTTTTTTGGAATTTATTTGAATTTTCAGCGGCAGAAATCACTTTAAAATCAATATCTCCCACATTCTGAATCCAAATCTTACCAAATAAATTCCATTAAATACTGCTCATCAACATCTTTCCAACAACACAAAGGCACATTCCTATTCCTTCAAAAAATTTAGCTATGATTAAATTTAATTTTCAGTGAAGAAATCATTCAATATTCAAGAACTTTTGCACCTTAAGTCCAAACCTCATGGAACCAAGCCCATGCACCCCTCCTTATCAAGAGCTTTCCAAGGACACCAAGGACACAATCTGAAGCATCCCAGTTCGATGGATCTCATAACTACAAAACAAAACAAAACAATCTTCCTTCATAGATAGATGGGTGGGGTTGAAAAAAATTATTCTCTTAAATGTGAGAAATATTTTTGCAGCCCATCACATATTGAGCACCACTGGAGATGTAGCATGTGCACTCATAATTGAACAATAAGCCTTAATCAATAACAGTTGTAGCATTGTCCATTCCAATATAACTGAAAGGTAGTTGAGTCATGAGTAAAGCACACAACTTAGCACGTATATGTGCCCACATCTTGACGGCATTGACCATTGAATGCCGTTGGATACCATCTTGTCCATGAACAGCTCATGTCGTTCGAGTCCCCCAAGAAAGAAAACCTAAGGGATCCCTTTGAACAAAAAGGCCCATAACTTTAAGTTTTTGTTATTCTCAATGAAATTTGGTTTCCAACATAAAAAATTAAAAGGCTGCTGTACGAATTTTATGCTTGGCATTCAAACAAAGTATATGATTGCATAATGATGCTCCAAGGTGGCATGATGAAACATTGGAGATTTCGATCAGGAGCTACAGGATGGTTTTGAACTACTATAAACCTTTTAGCACACCAGGGTTCACTTATATTTTGAAAAAAAATGTTGGAGAAATGAAATCAGTTTAAATGAAAGTATTTGTAATTTATGTTTGGATAATTTATGTTTAAACTCACCAAAATTTTATGATATTGACTATATTAAAAATCAAAATCTCAAAAAAAAGATCATATTTTATCACATGTTTATAAATAAAAGGGTAAATATTCACATTTATCAAAAATCTCATTTATAGTTAGGCAGCAAAATGATGCCACCCAGGTTTTAGCTGGTCAGCCCATCATGAGCTTCAATGGAAATTAGTTTGTTGGAATGATTTATCTATAAATAAGTTTTAAATTTTAATTGATATTCAAAATTATCATGTTACAAATTATATAGATAGTCATTCATCTTGAATTTATAATTAGGTAGCAAAATAATAGCGCCCAGCTATTTTTTGTTGGTCCACCCATCATAGCTTTTTTGTTCCAATGTAATTTAATAAGTTGAAAGTTATAAAGGGGTTGGGGGCAGAGGTGGGGTTTTGTCTGCTTAAAGTGAGAGACAGTAGAAGACAAGACGCCAACACACTCCAGCAAGTTGGTTACGACAAGGGCAACGTACCAATCAGTTTGTAGCTTAAAGTGTTTGCACTGTAGAAGCTGAGATCTGAACAAGTATACAGAACTTATGTTTTTGTAATAAAGCTACTTCATCTGCAATATATCGAAATTCGTTTCTTCATGCTCATGTGACCATGTTGTGCTGGTGCTGATCACGGCCGTCTCATATTGTGACGTGGTGGAATTTCTTTTGAATTCCTAAGCTAGTTGCAACCACCCGGTGTTGATGGTGGTCTCTTGTGATGTGATGGAAAACTTTTTCAACACCTAGCTAGCTAGTAATTGCGCCGTATAAGATCTAGAAGCACAAGTGATGATCATGTCCAGTATCAACGTAGCAGCAATCGACATCAATATGGTGCAGGAATTGGCTTTGAATCCTAGTGTTAGCGGCCGTAGCAGACTAATCCATCACCAGCAGCTGCAATGGTCGATAGTACTACGTCTTATAGGATTGTTGCTGCTTGATCAGGGTAGTTTCATTTTGGGAGTGAAGGCCGCCGCGGGACAGATGTCGTCTGCACGTCCGAGTGCGTGTTTCGTCTTTGGTGACTCCCTTGTGGATGTGGGGAACAACAACTACATCGTAACTCTCGCCACTGCCAACCATCCTCCTTATGGCATCGACTACCCGCTTGGTCCCACTGGCAGGTTCAGTAATGGCCGCATTGTTCCAGATCTCCTCGGTATGTAAAAAAATTTGAATATTCACCCCTGGCTAGCTAGCTGCTGCTTCTTGAATTTCAGGAAGGATATAATTAGTAAGCATGAGCTGCTGGAAGTATAAAATATTTGGGTTATAAAATTGTGATCTAGTACCATAGTCATGATAATAATTAACTTGTTCAACTTCCGGAATTTTTTTTTTGCAGCTGAAAAAATAGGGATAGCCCATGCTCCGCCTTACTTGGCGCCTACTACCAAGGGACCTGCCATACTGCAAGGGGTGAATTTTGCATCCGCAGGTGCTGGGATTCTCGACTCAACTGGCTACGAATACGTAAGGCTTGTTTCACATTGCCCGTAGGTAGGCCGGCCGACGATTTTGCTTGTATGATATGGTTATTAAAAATGTGGTATTTGATGCCTCAATATGTCATCATCAACTACCCCTACAGAATTTCTAGAGAATAATATTATATCTATCCAGATAATTTTTAACCAAGCAGATAGATGATCAGGATCAGAAATCAGATCTTGGGATCAAAAGTTGTGAAATGGATTAATATATGCAGATCTGTGTATGCGGGTTCATGTGTTCATTGTGGTCTGGAATTGTTAGCCAAGTAACGGAGCAAATCAGCCTATATATCGCAAGGAGTTCTCTTACAACTCCCTGTGTGCAATGTGGGAAATCTCTCAGTTATCCCTGTTACAAATCCCTCTTAGAACCAATGTCAAAGCGGAAATTCGTTTCCGCAACCAGCTTTCGAACCAGGGAAAATTTACCAACTTCCCCTTTGACATTGGTTGACACTACCCTTTTAGCTAGATGGCATAATTGAATTTTCCTTGTGAGGCTGGTTCCTGGGAATGTTGCAAAACTCCTTATGTTGCATAATTCCCTGTTATTTGCGTTTCTCGTCTATTCTTGGAGGTACAGTTAGACAATTTTCACACAAGGGAATGATGAAAGAGCTCCTTGTGTTATAAAAAGACGATGGGTGGTTGCATCCATCATGCTAGATTATATTCAAGATCTATGGATTGTCAAAATCTGACATGCAGAAAACCATCGGCCACTGCAACTCCATCATAGGGACTCGTATAGCTTGCATTCATTGAATTTGATCTTCTGATTCCAGAGGCGTGGATCATCGCTGCTGCACGCTAAGGTCAATTACTGCTGCACTCGCGAGCCTAAATAATTTAGGCTTACAAGTTTTCTGTTTCGTTTTTGATCCAGATTGGCAGGATTCCAATGAACCAGCAGCTTCAGTACATAACGAACACAAGGGCACAGATTGTTGAGTTAGTTGGCGAAAATCAAACAGAGGCGATTTTTGCAAACGCATTGTTCATAGTCAATATGGGGAGCAACGACTACGACAACAATTACTTGTTGACCGGCAGCACCACATCGATCAAGTACAACCCTCAACAGTTTCAGGACTTGCTGATCTCCACCTATGCTCAACAACTGACGACTCTCTATAACCTTGGGGGAAGGAAGTTTATGGTGTGTGGTGTGGGACCTTTGGGGTGCATTCCATCCCAAATTGTGCAGAACAGTTTAGACCAAAACGGCCAATGTGTTGAGTTCATCAACGCCTATGTGCAAGGTTTCAATGCTGCGCTACGGCCTATGTTGCAGCAGTTGACTGCCACCCTGCCTGGTGCCACCTTTACTTATGCAAACTCTTATGATGTGGGGATGTCCTACATCAACAACCCGGGCACATATGGTGTGTAATATTTTCCATCCTCTCTCTATCCCTTGAAACACGTGTGTATATATGGGTTGACAAGCAGATCAATATTCTTTAAAATCCAGTTCCTGACCTTTTGTTTCATTTGCTCGTCTTTCGGCCAGTTACTGATCTTTTCTTCGAGAGTTTCCAGCTAGAACATCTATATGCTAGACTCGGCAGATACTTTATTTTCACACATAGAGATTTTTCTCTCTCTCTTAAGTAATGAATGCATCTAATCTATATTAATTACAATTGACAGGCAAATGACTTGCAATATATGAAATTTCAAGTACCCAAAAAATAGATATACATCTAATCGGAAGTTGAAACTTGCCACAGTGTAAGACATGACAGCAGCAACCTTAATCAATTCTTTGGCATTTATTTGATTTGGGCACTACCATGTGTATTTGATTCTTGCAGGTTTTGCTACTGTTGATGATGCGTGTTGTGGACTAGGCCCGTACAAAGCACTAATTCCGTGCTTTGAGGGGGTTTCATATTGCTCAGATCGCCGCGACCACCTGTTTTGGGATCCATATCATCCAACGGAAGCTTCAAACATCTTCTCGGCCAACGCCTATTATTCTGGAGGACCTGAAGTCATCTATCCTGTCAATATCCAAGAGCTTCTCGCATAATGATTCTGTTAAGCATATGTAAACCTGATGATCTCACGGAAGTGGGAGCTTGTCCGATCAATCTCAAGTTGTGGGTAATATTCTGATCTGTTCATTAGTTGTTGGGATCCGTAGACTGCAAGATCCTGATCTTCCTCAGGAACTGTACAACTACCCAATTTAGTCAAAGAGAGTACAGCCGCTCAAGCACCCAGCTACATAGTGTAGGAAAATGGCAACTACCGCCGCTAGCTACAGAATTCAGCTCACCACGATGCCATAGGTACAGAAACGTGGTAAATCATTCCAGTTGCATCTCAATTAAATTCTCATGGCAAAATCTTTATAAGATTCTTGGAGGAAAAGTGACGCTAAAGCTGAATGTGAGACAATCATTCTTTCCAATCATTAAATTGTGGAAAAAGCAGCTTTTGGAGAATTCAACTGTGGAAATAATTTGTAGGGGAAAAAAGAAGGTCAACTCCAGGCGGTTATGTCCTTCATAACTGGAACTAGGATCTATTTCTGCTGCTATGATTTGTAGACACCATGTTGAAAGCCAGTTTAAGAGTATAGCAATTAAGTTATACTTGTAAGCAGCAGTGGCAGCAGCTCAATTACCCTCTCAATTTAACCTCCTGATCATATTCCATGATGAAGATGCCATCTTTGGAATTTAATTAAAGTGCCTTTGTTTCCAAAAGGATCTACACTTGCATTTCCCCATCCAGACTCCATCTGTTGGATCTCTAGCTATAACATTATTACATGCCACGTAGAAAGTGCAAATTGGCTCAGTTTGTTTGGATTAGTGTTTCTTTTTGTTTTGGCAAGCTTTTACATTTTTTCAACTTGAAAAATATGATTTCTACGCATACAATTGATTTTTGTGAAAAAAACTGATCCTAATTCACCAAATTTTCGGAAAAAGTAGATAATTAAATAATCTCTGGATTTATACTTGACAGGTCCCAGTAGGTAGCCAAAATTGAAAAGGACTCTTAAATTTTTGTACTAAGTATATATCTGGTCTATCACCAAATTTGGCTATATCTTTTTCTGAATGATTTCCCCCTGCCCCGGCCGCCCCCCCACCCCCACCAAAGGGGTTATTGGAAAAATGGCTATGCCCTTTACCTGGCAAGTCCAAACAAAATTATATAAGAGGATATGATGGAATCACATAATGTTCTTATGTAGGTCATTTGAAACCAAAATGAATTTCATAAAAGAACAGCCTAAGAGTGTAGCTCAAAATCTGCAGCTATCAGTGATCACTCACAAATTCCCACGACGATGATTCATGGCCCTATCTGCGGCTATCAGTGATCACTTAGAAATTCCCACGACGACGATTCATGGCCCTCTCTATTTAGGTAGGACAACTTTAGATTTCACAAGTTGTCCTTTCTGGAAGTTATCATTTGGACAATTCCAAATCGGAACCTGTTCAATAATCCATTCCCAAATAAAGAGGAATAGAAAGTATTTTCCTAGATCTAATTCTTTTCAAAAAAAGAATTGCAACACCATATTCACAAGAATTTTTTAAATATCTTCCCCCACGAATATGCATTTCATTTTTTTTCAATCCAATTGAATTTTAGTTCAATTCAAATTCAATTCAAATCAAGGTGCATGTAATAATGTCTTTGATATTTTCATTTGAATGGAACTTAACTTACACAAAAATCAATTCATTTTTTTCATCAATTAGTTAATTGATCGTCATTTGTAATGTAGTGTGCACATAAATGCAAAGCCCAATTTGATTCTTAATTGAGGTTAGCATTATATCTCAAATTTCTTACACAAATGTGAAATCTCTTTCCTTTTGAGAGATATAGCTTTCCAAATTAATTTTTGACATCATGTGCGATGAAGGATTAACTGTTTGGGGTATTCTATAAATTAGTTAATTATATAATTACATATATAAATTCATTAATTTAGTGATATTTAAAAACTAATACTTAAGACAAAATAATACCACCTCAAAAGTTACATTGATTATAAATCCTAATTGAAAATATATATGATCATTCCTTTAATGCATTAATTTTTATTTCACAATTTTGTACATGAGACCCAACATTTTGTCTCATTAAATTTTCTACTACACTATTCTGTCCCACAAGAAGGGGCAACCACCCTCATGAAAAAACATTTTGAGGAAAGGAAAAAACCACTGCAAAAATCATTGCAAAAATCACCTTGCTCAGACTTGCCAAGTTATTGTTTTGGTGATTTTGATCATGTTTGGATTGTCCCCATTTGTAACAATTTTGGACTACATAGTTAGTTTCTAGGTTGAGAATTTCATTGGAGTTATTAGATTAAAGGCATCACAATGTGCAAGAGATGGATCTTGACTGGCCATTTACTATGGTCATCTATATAAAAGGAATTCCATTTGAATTTTGTATCAAGGGCAATATATTAATTTTTAACTTCCATATCTTAGAGCCCAACCCTGACAGGGGTTTTTTTTTCTCCAGTTTAGAGAGATTGAAATTTTGGAAAAAATTTCGAAAATATTAGGAAAATTCTTCTAATTTACAGTAGAAAAGAAAGAAAATTCAGAATTTTCCTTTTTTTGTCAAAAAACAGCAAAATTTATCCCAAAAAAACCACTGAATCTCAGGAGGGCACTTAGGTTCTTAGGTGAAGAGGCTGACTGAGGTGCAGGCAATGATCCTCTCTCTCTCTCTCTCTCTCTCAACTTTCAAGTGTATAAGTTCTTATGCAACAAAACAAGAATTTCATGTTTTAACTTACACTCAAAAGGGTGGATTGGTTTTCATGCACATTTCCATGGAGGAATAGTCACAAGCTCGAGTCATTGAGAGGCTTTTGTTTTTCCCATTGTATGGGTACTGTGTCCTTAATGTTGCTAGTCACGACCTTTATGTGTATATTCTAGGCTCCCCCCTTATAATGAGCTCATTTCTGATATGGTTGTTGGTTTAGGGATTTTAAGGTGGTCACCCATCCTACTACTATTCTTTCCAGTTCTCAACTAGTGTCAGTGGATTTTGATATCTTGGAGATAATTCTGGTAAGGTTTCTTCCATGCATGTCATGTAAAGACCTGGAATGATTTTTGTAGAGTAAATGGAATGAGCTTTATAGAGAGCAATTCCCTTCTCACATACTGGGAAGGAAATTGCATTTGACCCATTTTCGTTTGATTGGGGGTACCCAATAATTGTTGTAGGATGGGATCTTACACTTGCTTCTTTTACAACTTCCAAATCCCACCACCTCACCGGGTCTACCAGGGACGGTGTTAAACACTCTCCCTACAAACTTTCCGGGTGTCAGTGAATAGGTTCCTTGTCAACATAATGCTTGTCATAATGCAGCTGCCCATATTTGATACCACAATCCAACAGATGGGCCAAGAAGCTACCATCAACAGAGAGGAATCCAACCACTAGACATGAGGAATGGCATCGTGTTTGATTTAGTGTATTAAAAGCACCCAATTATCAACCCCGTGCGGAAAATCTATGCGGGTGCCATTCAGGATGTAGCACTGACACCTGCAGAATTCGTATACGGTTTTTAACGTCCTCCACCTACCAAGATGGCAGTCAGTGCCTACCACAAAACCTTCCACAACTGCTTGCATTTTGTTACGTACCAGCCGCCTGCCCCACCCATGACCAAGCATAGCGATATAAAGATACCATGAGAGCTCTTTAGTGAAATGCTCTTTGGGAGCACCCTTGACTTTTGGCTTAAGTGGACATCTTCTTTTGATAATGCCATTATCCCTGAGCTTTAACTAACATGTAAAAAACGAGGAAGATTTCTTAGAGCATCTCCACCACAAAACTGTAAACAACTCATTTATGTTAAAATAGAGTAGTGTTTAATGATCACTGTCCCGACTCACAAACGTCATAAAAGTCCCTTTAAACACTCAAAGGCCATTTATGTCTTTACATCTGGACCAGTAATAGTCAATGTCCAAAACCATAGTAGAAAAAAGATTTTGAAGGGGTTAAAATGACCACTGCAAAATCGACATCAATATAGGAGCGCAGCATGATTTACTGTATCCTGCTGCAAGATTTAATGAAAA
>Ga0116230_10005408_pt1 | contig 12529 bp, 11 predicted proteins | sample S1TSphfallax_3_FD_88678 | JGI IMG/M metagenome (GOLD analysis project Ga0116230, IMG submission 88678) | Host-associated microbial communities from peat moss isolated from Minnesota, USA - S1T2_Fd - Sphagnum fallax MG | ecosystem: Host-associated > Plants > Peat moss > Unclassified | place...
GTATCCATGGTGCAAGCAGAGGCTATAGCAGATGCTGCTTGGGACCGCAAGTAAGGTACATGAAGATCCAACCTTCGATTGGACAATTCAATCAATGAGCCAGGACAACCATAATTGTGGCCCCTGCAAGCACGAACTCCTGTTTGAAAATTGCACTCTTAGTCTAATTGAGACTGTTAGACTCCTGAAAGACACAGATGATTATGTAGTTCATCAAATTTTTATTGGTTATCCATATCTTGTGCTTTTGAAGCCAGTTCAACATCCAAGTACAGCTGTCTGTGAACAAAGAGTGGTAGTTTAGGCATAGATGCCACAAATGAGGTTTTACACAACCTGCATGCCCTGAGAAAGGAGCATTGTTCATGGCCAGATTGGCAATAGAAGTCAATTGACCTAGGTGAGTGCACAATATGGACTAAAGACACCAATTCTGTGCATATACAACTCACATGTAGGTTTCAATTTCAGCACTGTACTCAGAGATTTGACCAACCTGTTGCTTGAGCATCTGCAGTCTGCAATAACTGCAGCAATTTTTGTGGACATTTTCTTCCTAAGAACCTTGTTTCTTAAGTTGCAGGAGAGGATGGGGAAATAATTCATGGCAACACCAGTGAGGCAATGGTGATGGAAAGATGTGGCATGTAAGTGTCTTAATATATTTAAGAATAACACGGCATGCTGGAGGCAGAAAGTGATGAGCAAACAAGTTGTCTGCACTTGTGTGATCACTTGACAAAGCTCTAAGTTCTTTCCTGCCTTTGGGTCCTGGAAGATTTCATATTTGAGGTGCTTTTTCTGCCTTGTTCTAGAACTGGATCAGGAGCTCCTTTGATGGATTCAAATGTGTATCACATGTTTTGACTGCACTATACATGTAACACCAGAGTTATGGGAAAGCCTGGAATGAGTGTTTGCTGTGTACTTGGAGCATTGTCAGATTGAAGAACCTAAGCTGGGTGATATTTTTTTAGAGTTACTGATTGGTACTAGTTGAGGGCACAGATGATGGTGCCTGCAACATTTGCTCTCATATGCTTCTGCTTCAAACCTCCAGTGGGTGATTGTCACAACTGCTGCAAACTGAATTCAAAGCTTTTGAGAATTCTTATTAAAGTAATTCCTATGTCATAAGGGAGAGATGAAGATCTGTCAAGAACTGATATTTCTTAACCTGTGATTTGTAAAGAAGAATGGATCAGTTTGCAAATGATCAGTTTATGGAGGCCCAGTTCTCCCGTATACAGTAAAACTTTCATCAAAAGTGCGCATTTGAATCCTCAGCATGAACTAAACTGTGGTTATATATATATTTCCAAGCAATCCAGAGTAAGCTCTCATGTGGAAATTTCATTTGTTTGAGATATCTTTGCCATTTGTGCTTGATTCCTGCAGGCAATCAGGGTGAAGAATTGTGGACCTTTGCAGATTTGTAACATACTAAAGCTATTTTGACAAGGAAAACTCAACTTATGTGAGTAATATCTTCACCTTGAAAACAATTGACAACCTTCAACATCAAGAATTACTATTTCTGTAACTATAATGGATCTCTTGATAATAACAAGTTGTACTCTTTTCTCTGTATTTGAAAAATTTAGAGTCAACAAAATGGATTTTGAGGCATCATACACTCCTGCACCCAAGAAAAAAAAATGAACAAACATATATATCAAAAGACCATTATCATGAACCAAAGGGAATTGGAGTATGCAGCTAACAGAACTGCACATACTAGGATCCTCATTGCAGAAGATTGATTTCATTCATTGGCATGTTATATATATGAAATTGCAACAATTGAAGGTAACACAACAATTTGGAGTGCAGCAATGACCACTATATGAGAGTCGCTCACAAAGTTTCAGACTGCCACCTTCATCAATGAATAGCAGTGACAAGCTGCCATAACCACTTACTGACTTCATCAGCTCCCAACAGTGGGTGTAGATAAGCAAATAACAATCAGCTCAAATTTGAGGCAAAACATTACACAAAATCTGCATCCTGCACTTCTGTCAAATTTCTGGAAGCAACACAAAGACTCAAGTCATATTTCTGGAAGCAAGGGGAAGACTTGGTCATAATACTGACAAGCACTCAACACTTGAGAGACATAGTAAAAGTATATCTTCATTCAAGTTGCAGCAAAGCTTGTGAGGGTAAGATTGATTTCATGTATTCCAGCAAGAAAGATATGCCACAGCAGAGGCAGGAAGAGTCTCTGATTTCTCAAAAATTGCCAGAAGCATAATAACTCTTCAATAACCTCCCTTCAGATCATTGACAACATCATACGGAATAGGAGTCACAGTTTGGAGTGTGGATGCATCAAGGACAAAGCCACCTTTGGGTCCTGCAGGCTGCCGCTTGGTGCTAATTTTCTCACCACGTTCCTTGGCCTCAGCCTTCAACCTGTCATTAGTCTTTCGCCGCTCCAAAAAGTCCTCTCGACATCTTGATGGTTGGACATGCTCAATTCGAACATGAAGACGCTTCTGGATGATCCTATGACCAACCTGAAAAAAATCCAATTCCCAAGCAATCACCAGCAAATCTTTGATTGCCTCCACCAGCCTTTCCAATAAGAAAAGGTATGTTTGCAAAACTCGGTGTTCATCATAGAAGTAAAGAAAAAATTAAAAAATTAAAAATCCACAAAACCCCTTTTGCATTTCCATCACTGCAGAACTGCCATTAGTTTCTGCTAGAACACTTCTCTAGCAAACTGTACACTGGAGTGAAGTTACGGCAGTACACCTCCACACTCAAACTCAACAACAACAAAAACAAGGACAACAACAAAAACCTAGCAGAGACAGAACACAGTGCGGCAAGATCCTCCCAAAAACATCACACCGAAGGAAGAGATGAGAAAACTCTCCCTTACCTGCTTATTTATCACAACGCCGACGGCGCGCTTGGTGATATTCCAGACAATACCGGTGCGGCCATGGTAGAACTTGTGAGGCATTCCCTTATGCACGGCACCGTTCACCTTGATGTCCACATAATCGCCAATCTTGTAGTTGCGAAGGTACGTGGTCAGGTGGATGTATCCTTTATGCCTGAAAGGACGCGAAAACAAATCCCTGGTCCGAGATCGCAGCCCATGACCGGCAGGCATGACTGCTACCTTGTCTCGATCTTCTTCTCCTTCTCCTCCTACTGCTCGTTTCTTCCTCTCCCGCTCGCGACGGCCTTCCCGCAAATCGGCGCAGAGAGAAAGACGATCTGTTAGAAAAGGTGGCTATAGGGTAGCAGAGAGGATTTCATTCGCGATTTTTGGCCGTGGGATAACGGATCGGACGGTAAAGGTTCCAGAGCAACTTAACCCTAACCCTAATCCTAACCCTAAAGGTTCAGATGATTGCGTCTTCCTGTTGCTTGTGGTGCGGAGATGTTCGTTCTCGAGAGGAGAAACAGGGATTTGGTGTCTCTCGATACTGCTTCTCTCTCTGTGGTGCGAATTTTATCGAGCCAGATCTTAAGGTATTTATCGAAGGATATTTTGACGATTCGTTTGTTTCCTCGCACAGTATCTTTCTCACTGTCTTCCCAAAAGTTGCCTGCTGAATGTTGTGAGTTTTGAAGCGAAGAAGATCAATTCGGAATTCTTTGGATTGTGTGCGTGAATGAATCAACAGGGCTCACGGCCGTTCATGTTCTCCATATGGTTTGGAAGCTTGTGTGAGGAGGAGGAGGTTTGCAAAATTTTCTACATCCCCTACGATGAACAGGAAACCGCAAGTACGACTGTAGACTTCACGCACTGCTGAGAAGCCACCAGTTCATGTACACTCTTCTATGGCCAACATTTTTAGGTCGACAGTGTTGAATACTAACTGGGATTGCCGTTGTCACTGTTGAATTCTGTGTTGGATTGAACCATGGTCTCAGACCACCCTGGGAGTTTAGTGCATATGGGAGACAGGAAATGGTGGTGTTGCAATCCAGCAACGGACTTGTTTGCATGGAATAAGATGTTGGAAGCTCAGGAGTAGTAGCATTTGTGCCTGAACATGGAGAGTTGGATCCTGTCTGGAGGAGAGTGTGTTTCTCTGCTGCCTTGTGCAATGCAGTCCTTAAAGGCATAACAATTGCAGACAAGCAAGCAAGTAGCTTCGTACTGCCACACAATGTTTCTCTCTCTTGTACTGAACTATCGCACTTGAAGTTGCACTTCCTGCAACAGCGATATGTTCTACAGCAAAGGACAAAAACCCAAAACCATTTCCAGGTTCAAGTTTGAGGAATTTCAGCATCCAGAATATCACCATGGTTTCTGTCAGCACCAGGTGAGCAAGGACCTGTTCTTGTCCATCCCCAGAACGTCACCATGATTTCTGAAAGCATCAGTCTGGGGCCAAGGACCTCCAAATAGAAGCATTTTGGTCACCAACTTGAGGAAATCTTCTAGGGCTGCATGCTCTTGTCTATTCCATCTCCACACCCATCTTCTTGCACATTTTGAGCTTCTCACACGTTTGCACTCAAAATGTGCGAGAGATCTTCCTCACCAAGCATCCCAAATCCTTGAACGGAATCAGCACAATTGACTGAATTGAAAGAGCCAGACACACAAGTGTCGAAATCTCTCCCTCTCTCTCCAAGCGTGTCTGTCTTTCTTGCATGCTCGCGCGTTTGGCATTCAGAGATCGAAGTACTAGAACGCAGAGATTGCGCATCACAGCTCCAACAAGAGCATTGTCCTCAAGAGTATTCCAAGAGGAAGAATAGTAGCAAACCTTGCAGAGCTCGCAAACTGATGCCGCTCTCGCATTATGTTGTTGCACCGCTAGAGCATTAGAGAAAAGCCTCAAGTTCTTCACAATTAAGCCGCGAATCTCCCTCGTGAGGTTCACGGATCCACCAGCACCAGGAAGGATCCACATATCTTATTCCTCTTGTTTTCTTCTTCTCTTTTTCTCTGGAGCTGAGAGAGAGATCGTTGATCCATTTCGAGAGCAGAATTCCATCAGCGACGACTTCGAGCTCCCCCCCAACCCCAATCTTTGTACTTGCTGTTTGTTGTTGTTGTTACCTTTGCTCCTGAATCTTCTGAGCCTGCTAGTCTGGGTGTTTGGTGGTTTGGGTTGTTTGTTGTTTCCATGGATTGCTGGATTCTTTGCGGTGGTGGGTTTTTTGCTGGTTTTTTCTTTCACAGTGAGGTGAATCTAGGAGGTTGGGTACTCACAGAAGAAGCAGCTGGAGAGGATCATGGAGTGATGGAATTGTGGGTGATGATCGTGATGGTTGCAGATTGACTGTGATGATGATTGTACAACAACTGGAAGAAGAAGGTGCAATGGAGCTCTGAAAATGGGAGTTGAAGAAGAAAGTTTGAGCTGAGACTGGAGTATGTACTCACTACCCACCAGCCTACACAACAACAGTGCCTGGAAGACAAGTGCAAGCAGCTCCAGCTTTAGCTTACTTCCACATTCCAGAATACAGTCTCCTTAACACGTTGAATTTCACAGGGATAAAGCAAGGAGAGATATCACCAACAAGTGTAAACTCTGACTTTCTCACCACCTTGGCAGAAATGGAAGACATGAAGGCAACTTTTGTTGGCCATGATCATGTCAATGATTTTTGTGGAAATGTTCATTGTAAAAATTTGGCTGTCCATGAAAGCTCCCTTGAAAGTCCTTGAATTCCCAGCGCTTCACCATTGCATAAGATACAATGAGTTGTTTCTTCAGATGGTGATCCTCAGTTGGTTTGGTGATGATGTTGTTGAGCCTCATTGACAACAGTTGGTTTGCTGGACTCTTGCAGGGGTGAAGCTTTGCTATGCTGGAGGATTTGGGTATCATGCAAACGGACTTGCTGGTTGGTCCAGAAGAACAAGAGTGGTTGTTGCCACTCCCAGGAAAGATCACAACGGCAGCTGGCAGGATGTTAGCTCCATTGTGACCTGGAAGCGTCTGAATGAGAAGGAATTCTTTCTGATTGATCATGACGCTATTTGGAGCAAAGCAAGCCAAACAAATTGAAAGACTGCTTCTAAAACTCCTTATGCTGAATGACTAGAAATAGAGGTCTAAAGTATGGAATAAGAAGCATCTGGTCCCTGTGTGAAGAAGGGTGAGTTCATCAGTAACATCAGTGCAAGTCACAGACTTCTAGAACAAAAATGCCAATAAGGCACCATTGACTATTAGCACTTCTGGACATCAGCAATACCAAAACCAACATGACAAGAATACATTCTTTTGGTCATAACATTACAAGTGACTCACAAAATCACACTATCATGTCTAACCACCATGACTCCCTTTATCAGCTCCTGACAGTGGGTCTACATAATAATCCTGAGCAAACAGTTCTATAAAATCTGTATCCTGAGTTTCTGTCCTGTTCTGGAAGGAACAGGGAAACTCCATCATGATGTCAGCAAGCCCTTCTGAGACATAGCTAAATCTGACATCAATATCCACATCTCTCAATAGGAGGCTCTAAACATGTAGATCAATGTAAAATGTAAATTTCTGAGAAAAATATAGGCATCCAAATCCTTATAATATCTGGTCTTGGAAAAACCATGTTCCAGTGCTTTTATACTTTCCATTGTGAAAGGTGGAACATGCATTCTCACTGAACAACTTCAAAATTTACCCATCATGAGGCAGATTCAAAGTGCTTCAGAGTGCAAAACCCCAAAAGTATCAGACAGCAAGCTGGTCCATCTCTCATAACATGTCCACCAATTGTGAACTATTTGCTTTGTTTGTTTTGTGGAAGAATCTACATCTCAGAAATTTGCAAAAAAGTTGCTACTTTTTCAGAGATTTTGAGAATGCATATTAGAGTTGCGTGGGTGTTAGCCCAAATGCAACAGCCTTGCTATGTTAATACAAACACTTTTTGCTCTTCTTCCACATGCAGGAAAAAAATTGTATCTGACATGTACCCATCATCCTTCATCTGCCCAGCCAGAGCTTGTGTCTCATCCTTTCAAAGTCAAGAATGTTTCGATTGAGTCTTGTGCTTGAGAAGGTTGGATTGTGAAATCAGTGACAGAAGCATCTAGCATCATATGACATGGGTTTCCAAGGAAAGGATGTTTGTGTAAGTTGTACCATGTGATTGTGTTTCCAAGGTGGGTGTTTGGAGCAATTGGGTAGGAAGGGTACTGCTTGTTTTAAGCCAAGCCCAATGATCCACCATGTTCAAAGAGAGAATTCCATGAGGGATCTGATCCATCACCACCCAAAGTCTTGATTTATTTAGAACTACATGTTTAGGAAAAGCCTAGAACTTAGATTCTGGTTGTTTTCTGATCTCTTTATGCATAAGGATTCTGCTCATGTTTTCATTGTGTATCTGTAAGAGCACATTACTTCTGTGTTTTTCTGCTGCTTCCTTTTTGGCTACACCTAATCATTGACCAATGTGCACCCATCATTATTCATGTCGATCCAGGTGCCATCTGGCTGGTTCTTCGCACCCCTTTCCAACCTCTATTGCTGCACTTGCCAGCAGCGACACAGATTTTCAAAAGCAGCATATATAGCCCACGCCATGACCAGGTCACACTTTGAGAACTCATTTGCACTGCATTCTCCTGTCTCCATATCACTATGAATTCACCAAGAATCAAGCACTGGTGATTTCTTTTGTGAGGAATTTTCTGTTGTGAATTCCCTGTTCTTTAAAGAAAAATTCCCCAAATTCTAGAGGAAAAAATGTTAATTTTGAAAAAAAATCGCCACATTTCGATACAATTATTAGTTTTGAGGCAGCTTCTCAATCATTTAATTAAATAAAATCAGTTTATCGCAGTAACAGGGTTTTTAAATTACCCATACATAAACAAATTTTGTGCTCAGGTTCCAAATAGTTTTATTTAGACTAGAGATCTTGTACTCAAAATATACTATATTAGGATGAACTTTTTTTTGCAATAAAAATACATTTGGATTTTTCTTTAATTGTTCTTAAGTTAATCCTTTTGGCCAACCATTATTTTTTATTTGCACCAAGAAAATAGATTTTCAAATCATCTATTTTAATATCATCATCAAAATTGTCATACTAATGGGAATTTACAGGAACAACTCAACAGTCTTTGGAACTTTGTCATTAGGAACAAATGATGGAAGTGATGTTTGAGATTTATTTGCAAGTGCATGTTTGTAACTTTGGATAGTGTAAACAAGGCTAGCTTGCCCATAAGCATAACAATTGGTTTTCAATCAATATTGCACCTGAAAAGCTGAATCATTAACTTCCAGAGTAGTGACCTTGTGAGGGAGCTTGATGTAAAACTAAATCGCTGCAGTAAACCCTTATAAGCTTTAAAAGCATTTTCTGTTGGCAGGTCTGTGTGACCAAACAGGAGACTGTCAGACTGGGCATATTCTGTCTGCTGCAATCTTCCATGACCTTCATGATCAGAGATGTAAAAGAGCATGAATTCCCACAACTTTAAGATTGAAAACAACTTCCTGCCAGTTCATTAATGGAGAAGCTCTAGGAAGCTGGCAAAGCAAGAGTTGGAGGTGCAGTTCTTCTCTCAAAGGACAAAGTTGTTTGCTTGGTTGATTTTGCACCATCTGTAGAACAGTACCACAGTAAGATAAGGTTAGGTGCACAGATAAGTAAACCTGATATGTCTAAGTGGAATCATACAATTTGAGGACATTAAATTGAGGCAGACAAATTCTCAAGAGAAAAGAGTTCATGAACCTGAAGCAGTGGCAGACTTCAATGTTTGAGGAGCTGTTATGATGCAGGCCTTCCATTGACTGTAGGCTCTGCTGTTTATTACCTCTTCAGACCAGGCCCCTTCTCAGAAGGAAAATGGAATTAATCAGGAAAAATACAATTAGCAGGAATGCAGATTGAGGATTGACAGTTGATGCAATCTTTAGAGAGAGTACTAGTGCTGCCATCTCTTCCTTTCAAAGAGATTATTAGTAGCTCTCTTACTGCAAAAGGAAGTTCAAAGGCAAAAACAGACCTCTAATCTTCATCATCATTGGATTCTGCATCACTGTCTGATGTGTCTGAATTGTCATGTTTCCTTTTGCCAGGAATTACATCCAGCAACTCTGTATAAGCACAGCACAAACCCAATAAATTTATTTATTTATGATTTTTAAAACTAAAAACTAAATCAATATCAAAAAATTTGACTTGAAATGTACCCAACGCAATGCTCTGCAAATGCATCTCCTGAGGAGTGTGATAATAGAAAGTATCACAGACAACTCCTGTCAATTTTCTTTTTGGATAGGCCAGCTTAGGTGAGTGATGTTATATCACATCAATTTATAAATGAGCTTGACTAAGGCAAAGTTATCTACTGAAAGCTGCAATGGGTTAATTCATGAACTTGCTGAGCATGTAGCAGCACTTCGATTGCCCTGAATTGACTTGGGGTCCCTTTTCTCCTTCCCCAGACCAAGAATGTCAAAGCATAGGTCCATCATTGAGGTTGCTATCTGCTAGGCAGGAGAGTTCAGCATTCAGGATTTAGGGCCATGTCTGAGTGCCCCAGGTAACCTATATCACTAATGCAGCCAAGCTAAGTTGAATGGGAAATGGCCAATGACAGAATAGCCAGATTGAAATTTTCAACATAAATGCTCAAAGAAAGATCAGAACAAGGTATGACCTACATTTCCAAATCAGTGTCAGCTGTACCACATATTTCCATCAGCTTCGCCTTGTCGACCTTTAACTGCAACCACATTAAATGAAGGGTAAAATTCCAAAGCATCTACAATGCAATGCACACCACCCTACCAATAATGCACAAACACCAGGTAGAGTCAACAAGGATCGGCTATTCCGCATGCTAGAAGACAATGCACGTTTTGTTAGAATAGATGCACTCATCCTTCACTACCTTCATGTGGTTAGATGGTATCCTCATCCATATTGCATGGATATTAGCTTTAATAGAAATAATTTATAGTTATCTGATCAGATAAGCAGGAACGTGTCCACTTATCTATGGAACATAGTTGTGTATATATTCTGGTATTGTTTGCTCGTTCTTTATTGAATACAAACTCAGAAGCTAATGAGCTTCAACATGGTATCAGAGAATAATACATCCTAGTGAGCTATGTTCTTGGACTAGAAGGTGTGTTTTAAAGTGAGCATTGCTCCCCCCCGTTTTTTTTTAGTGAACTTGAGATAATCTGTCTTTGTTATACTCATATTTGGTATCTTAAGAGGTCAGTCAACATGGCATAAGCACAGGGAAGTCACGGTGGTATGTTAGTTAGGGAAGCAAACAAGCTAGTAGGCATTAGTAACTACTACATCTGGCAACTTAAGATGAAAGCCATATTGAGGCAAGAAAATGTGTGGGAGATCATTGAGAATCATGTCTAGCCTACAAACTTTCCAACATTAGTGCATGGAATGCAATACATTGAACACTCAGTGAGAAGAGCAAAGAGTCTTGCATTGTTAGGTATAAACTATTAGTGGCAGATAGTCTATTTGGATTTGTGTCAACATTCACTGATCCAACATTAGCATGGGATGCCTTACATTGCAAGTTTGCGTCGGATAGTCAATCACATTTGCTCATGTTCACCAACCAACTACATATGTTCAAGATGTTAGAAGGCAGATCTATGGAACGGTATGTCAACAAAGCAACGCTTGAAGAACAAGTTGTTGTCGCTAGGAAAAATAGTTCTGGATAGATCCATTTGTCGGCTTGTGCTCAATGGCCTACGAAAAAGCTATGAAAGCGTTGTTCAGACTTTGAGCAATCTAGACATTGTACTCACGTTTGATCAGCTGATTGGCAAGTTGTTGGCTGAAGTTGCATGTCAAGAACAACAAACGTCACAACTAGGTGATGAAAAAGCCTTAGCAATTCATTTCAACCAGGCAGTGCGCAACATTGTACCTGAAAGGTTTTAATGTTGGACACTTGAGAGGTTTATTGCCATCTTGGAACATCTGTCCGTGTGGATTTCCTCAAGGAGGAGGACTATAGTTTCGAGGTGGATGACATCCATTTGGAGTAAACATTTAGTGAACATAAACCATCTACTACAACTATGGCCAATTTGTGATATTATTGCAAAATGCATCATGTAGTTTAGTCAACCAACACAACCCACTTTAGTAAGAAGACAATTTAATCATACTACATTTGTTAATTAATGTGATACAAAATTTTGATGTAGCTCTTTCAAAGATTTCAAATTACATTAAGTCTCATCAACCTTGGTACATGGATAGTGGAACAATAGTTCATGTCATTGGCTCTAGAGAGAATGAAAGTCAAGTTGGTGAAAGTAATGCTGAGAAAAACATCAAAACTAATGGAGGAGAAAATCATAGCATTCGATGTGTTGGTACTTCAACTGTGAAAACTGATTCTGGTGAAATAAACATGACAAATAGTTTGTATGTATCAACCTTGGGAAAAAACCTAATTTCAATAGGAACTATCACGGACACTAGGAACATTATCATTTTTCTTCCACACATTATTGGATTTCAGACAATCTTCATAACAAAAATGTGATCACCATAGGTTGAAAGATCCAAATAATGGAGTATACAAGTTTGAACTTTAGCATCACATCAATAGTGTCAAATTAGGACGCATTGGAAATTTGTGGTAGAGGAGATATGATCATCTCAATTATCATAGTCTCAACCACGTATCCAAACACAATGGAATCCTAAGCCTACTAAAAATGTAACTATTGAAAAAGGTATGTGAAAATTGTATGGCAAGATGCCAACATGGAAAAAGATTTCTTCAACAATCCAAGAACCAAGCATTTGTACCTAGTGAATTAATTCATTCAAACTTAGTAGGACCTCTACTAACTCCATCATTAAGTGGATCTAATTTTTTTGTGGTGTTCATTAATGATTTTTTGCAAAAGAGTTGGATTTATTTCATGTCAAGCAAAGCTAAAACTTTTATAAAATTTAAGTTTTTAAAACAACGGAGAAACAAATGGAAGATAAAAACACTTAGGTTTGATCGTAAAGGTGAATTCGCATCAATAGAATTCAACGACTACTACATTGAAACAAAATCAAATGGCAACCAACATAGGTAATGACACCACAACAAAATGGAGTGGCAAAATGAAAAAACCACATAGTGGTGGAACACATGTGCTTACTCAATGTTGAAACTCATTTTTGACCTTCTTGTGGATTGAAACCATTTCAATGGCAAACTATCTAGTGGATCACACTTTAACAAAAGTCACAATAGAAGATAAATACACATGTAAATGACATCGTGTTGACCATCTTAGAATTTTTGGCTACATCACATACTTACATATACCAAAACAAAAAAAAAACTTGAAAATAAGACCCAAAAAATGCCAAAAATGTAGAACTAAGCCTATAGACTATATGATTCAATAAAATTGAAAATAATCATTAGTAGGGATCAAAACACAGTCAAAAGAGCCACAAAGGGCATCAAATGTTAGATTTTGTCATAAAAAATTAAAGATTTTTTTCCCCCATTTGAAAACATGGTAATCATAGCACATTATTCCTTTTTGAC
>Ga0116230_10005410_pt1 | contig 12527 bp, 10 predicted proteins | sample S1TSphfallax_3_FD_88678 | JGI IMG/M metagenome (GOLD analysis project Ga0116230, IMG submission 88678) | Host-associated microbial communities from peat moss isolated from Minnesota, USA - S1T2_Fd - Sphagnum fallax MG | ecosystem: Host-associated > Plants > Peat moss > Unclassified | place...
ATGGATGGTAAAATATCGACAGCCTTGTGTGCCGGGGCGTTCCTGCACCACATGCAAATTCACAGCGGCGATCCCGCAGCGCTCGCGCGATTCTATGCAGACACCCTGAACATGTCGTCCCGCCGGCTCGAGTGCGGAGACTGGCTGCTCGAGGGGCCACAACGGCGCATGCTGTTCAAGGCCGGCGCCGACAAGGCGCTCGGCTTCGCCGCTTTTGCCTGCCGCGATAGCCAGGGCCTGGCAGCCATCCGTGCGCGTGTGATCGCCGAGGCCACCGACGTTCTGCCTTCGCCGAGCCCGCTCTTTGGTCCTGATGCCTTCGCGGTGCGGGACCCGGACGGAAACTGCATCGTCTTCGGTCTCGGCCTGCCCGAGGCACCCCGCAAAGGCCTGCGCGGGCCATTGCAGCATTTGACCCTCGCGACGCGTGACCCCGACGCCATCGAGGGGTTCTACGTGGGCACGCTCGGTTTTGCCACCAGCGACTACGTGCGCGACGAAAGCGGGCAGATCATGGCGTGCTGGATGCGCTCCAACCACGAGCATCACACCCTGGCCTGCTTCCGCAAGAGCGTGCCGGGCATCGACCATCACAGCTACGAGGCCGGCGACTGGTCGGTGATCAAGGATTGGTGCGACCGCATGGGCGATCGCCGCATCCCGATCATATGGGGCCCTGGCCGCCATGGCCCCGGCAACAACCTGTTCATTTTTATAGAGGACCTTGACCGCAACTGGATCGAAATCAGCGCGGAACTGGAAGTGGTGCATGATCGGGCGGCTCAGGTTTGGCCGCATGAGGAGCACACGGTCAATCTTTGGGGGCGGGGTATCCTGCGCGCGTAAGGGCGGCATCGGAAACGAGTGCGTCGGCACTCCGATGAAGCTGCCCTGCAAAACAAGGGCGCCAAGAAAGCAGAAAGGCGTTCTTTTCTGAAGAAAAGAACCAAAAGACTTTTGCTTTCTCGGTGGCGCCAGCTGGCCGGAATCTTTCCACAGGCGCAGGAATAAAAGTCTTTTGGTTCTTTTCTTCAGAAAGAACACGCTTCCTTGATATATAAGGTCCAGCCAATGAAATTCGCAACCTTCAGCATCGACGGCGCCGCCACCTGGGGTATCATCGAGGGCGAGATGGCGTATGATCTGGGTGGCCGGTTCGCCGACCTCAAGGCCTGTATCGCCGCCGGCGCACTGCATGATCTCGCCGACAACGCGACGCGGGCGGAGCGCCACAGCCTGGCGGACATCACCTGGCTCCCGGTCATCCCGAATCCCGAGAAAATCCTGTGCGTGGGGCTCAACTACGAGATGCACCGGCAGGAGACGGGGCGTGATGTCGTGGCCCACCCCACCATCTTCGCGCGCTTCGCCAACAGCCAGACCGGCCATCTGGCCCCCATGGTTCGTCCGCATGTCTCCACCGAGCTCGACTACGAAGGCGAGCTCGCCATCATCATCGGCAAGCCCGGCCGCTATATCGAGCCGGACGCGGCATTCGCCCATGTCGCCGGCTATGCCTGCTACAATGACGGCAGCGTGCGCGACTGGCAGCGCCACAGCCACCAGTTCATCCCGGGCAAGAATTTTCCCGGCACCGGCGCCTTCGGTCCGTGGATGGTGACACCGGATGACATCGGCGACCTGGATGCGCTGCGCCTGCAAACCCGCGTCAACGGCGCCGTGGTGCAGGAAGCGCAGCTGGGACAGATGATTTTCGATATACCGAGCGTCATCGCCTATTGCTCGGCATTCACCCGCCTGGAGCCGGGCGATGTGATTGCCACCGGCACCCCCGGGGGTGTTGGCGCCAAGCGCAAGCCGCCGCTATGGCTGGCACCCGGCGACGTGGTGGAGGTGGAGATCGACGAGATCGGTCTGCTGCGCAACACGGTTGCCGACGAAAGCCCTGGCTGACGGCGGCGCCCGTGACGCATGCCCAAGCGGCCCACTACCCCGTCGTCATCATCGGCAGCGGCCCGATCGGGCTGACCCTGGCCAACCTGCTCGGCCGCCTGGGTATAAAAACCCTTCTGGTCGAGCGCAACACGGCCACGGTGCAGGAGCCGCGGGCCGTATCCATCGACGACGAATCCTTGCGCACGATGCAGGCGGCCGGCGTGATCGACACCGTGCTGCCGAGCCTCGTCCCCGGCTATGGCTCGCACTACTACACGCCGCGCCGCACCTGTTTCGCCCGGGTGGAGCCCACCGGCCGGCCCTATGGCTATCCGCGCCGCAACGCCTTCCGACAACCCATCCTGGAACAACAGCTGCACGATGCACTGGCCCGTTTCAGCCATGTCGACACGCTCTACGGCTGGCGGCTGGACACCTACACGCAAACCGATGGCGGCGTCGTGCTGGATGTGCTGGGTACGGGCGATACGCCGCGCCGGATCACCTGTGATTACCTTGTCGGCTGCGATGGTGCATCCAGCCGCGTGCGCGACCTGCAAGGCGTGCAGCTCGCCGGCACCACTTTCGACGAACGCTGGCTGATCGTCGATCTTGAGGACAATACCAACACGGTAACCCATACCGAGGTGTTTTGTGACGCGCGGCGTCCGTGCATCACGCTGCCGGGCCCCGACAATACGCGACGATTCGAATTCAAGCTGCTCCCCGGCGAAACGGAAACGGCCATGCTGGAGCCTGGCGTAGTCGAAAAGCTGATCCGCGACCACGGCGCCGATCCGGCGGCCCGCATCCGCCGCAAGGTCGTCTATCGTTTCCACGCCCGCGTGGCACCGCAATGGCGGTTCGGGCGGGTGTTCCTGGCGGGTGATGCCGCCCATCTGACCCCCCCCTTCGCCGGCCAAGGCATGAACAGCGGCATTCGCGACGCCCATAATCTCGCCTGGAAGCTGGCGGCCGTGCTGGCGGGAGGCGCCGGCCCAGGGCTGCTAGACAGCTACGAGTCCGAACGGAAATCCCATATCTGGCAAATGGTGCATCTGGCCTTGCGCATGGGCCGGGTGATGTCGCCGCGCAACAGGCTGCACGGCTTAGTGATACAATCCGCCTTTCTTTCGCTCAAACTTTGGCCTGCGGCCGCCGACTACGTCGCTCAAATGAAATACAAGCCGAAGCCGCGCTTCACCTCCGGCTTCATTCTGCCGGATGGCAAACGCCGCCGGTCTTTGGTGGGGCGATTGTTGCCGCAACCGATGATCACCGACACGCAAGGGCGGCACCAATTGCTCGACGAGGCGCTGGGGCAGGGTTTTGTGCTGCTGATCCGTGGCGAACGGGCAGAAGCGCGTTTTGCCGAATTGACACGGCCGATCTGGGACACACTCGGTGTGCAACGGGTCGCCCTGCTGCCGGCCGGCGCTCCAGCCACGCCAACGGACGGTGTCACGACGATTTTCGAAACCGAGGACGGCCTTTCCGACATCTTTCGCCAACTGCCCGACTGCGCGCTGTTGCTGCGCCCCGATCACTATGTGGCAGCGTTCGTTCCGCTCGCCGAGCCGGATCGTATGGTTGCGGCGATCGAGCAACTGTTGGCATCGACGTGGGTCGGCTCCGGGCGGTCGGAGCATGCAGAACAGCGCCAGGCTGCTTAGCGAAGCGGCAAGATAAGGAAGGACGTCTCTTTTGAAAAAAAAGTACCGAAACTCTTGATTTGAAAGGATGCCGTTGTTTTTACAAACTGGCACGCCAGGCGGTCAGGCTGCCTTGGCCGCGGCCACTGCGTCCGCCCCGGCAGGAAGGCGCATCGGACATGATGGATCCGTCGCCGCACGCCATACCGCTTCGGCCACGTCCATCGGGTGCGTCACGTCCTGGGGCGACTGCTGCCAACCGGCAAAGACCTGCGCCGCCAGTGCGCCATAGGCTTGCGGAATGTTCATTCCCGTACGCGCGCGCGCATTATCACCAAAGGATGTCGCGGGCGCACGGCCGGGAATAACCAACCGCGCGCGCACCCCGAACGGCTCCAACTCCAGTGCCAGCGATTCGGTAAAAGCATTCACCGCCGCCTTGCTGCCGGTGTAGACCGAAAGCAGGTGCAGCGGCTGCTGCGTCACGCTGGATGTCACATTGATCACCGTGCCCGAGCGCCGTTGCCGGAACTGCGGCAACACCGCCTTCGTCATGGCAATCGTACCAAGCGTGTTCGTCTCGAACACTTCGCGGACCATGTCCATCGACACGCCTTCCAGCGCGTTGAACATGCCGACGCCTGCATTGTTGACCAGCACGTTGATCGGCCCGGCCGCGTCCACCACATGCGCGATGCTATCCGCATCCGTGACATCGAGTGGCAGGATCCGGAGTTTGTCAGAGCCGGGCAACACATCCTCGCGAGGGGCGCGCATCGTGGCAATCACAGTCCAGTCGCGGTCGAGAAAGTAGCGTGCCGTCGCAAGGCCGAAACCTGAGGAGCATCCGGTGATAAGGATCGTGTTCATGAAATCTCCCGTGGAGCAGACAAGGCAAGCTAGGCCTGCGCTCCCAAACCTGCAACACGCACAGCGTGCGACGCGGAGAGGGTAATGCGCGTTGGCGGTTGTCCTTCGGCGGTTGCTCGTGCCACGCACCTTGTCGCAGCCCCGGCACGGCCATTGTTGCCCGGGCTTCGATATCGCCGACGGAACCGTCACCCTCGATCACAATGAGGGCGCAGCTTTATCCCACGAAACACCAAGGCAGCACGCAAGACCTTTGCGCCTTTGTTCAAAAGAAAGGTGCTTGCGTCCCAGGTGGCGCATCGGCGTTACAAGCCGGTCGAACCGGCCTGCTCTGCCAATGCGTCGGCGATGATCTCAAGCCGGTGGCGACACGACTCGCTGTCGCCACTGCCGCCCAGGCCGACACGCACATTTTCCGGCGGCGTGCCCGATACCGTAAAGGTGTCGGACACCACCACGCCCACGCCCATCATGCGCAAATGGGCGGCGAATTCGACGCGGGTCCAGGGTGGCGGTACGTGCAGCCAGAGATGGAACGCATCGGGTTTGCTGACATAGCGCGCACCTGCCGGGCGGAGCACGGCAGCGGCGAGTTTTTGGCGATTGCGGGATTCCTGGCGCATGGCGCGCACGGCGATGGCCACCGTACCGTCATCGATGAAACGCGTGGCCAGGCGCATCGTGAAGGGGGAGGCCATGATGACGGTGGTGCGCAAGGCGGCGGCGACGCGCGCGGTGTGGCGCGCGTTCGGTGTAACGATGTACGCGATGCGCAAGCCGGCGCCCAGGATTTTGGCAAATCCGGTGGTGTAGAAGGTGAGCTCCGGTGCCAGGCTCGCGAGACTGCGCGGACGCCTGGCCGGCAGGCTGGCATAGGCATCGTCCTCGATGATGGGCACGCTGTAGCGCTGGGCGATCTCGACCACGGCCTCGCGGCGGGCGAGCGACATGACGGCGGTGGTCGGGTTGAGCAAGGTGGGGTTGCAGTAGAGCGCACGCGGCAGATCCGCGTTGCAGAGGGCCGCGAAGGCGCCGGGATCGATGCCCTCGTCGTCCGTGGGCAAGCCAACCAGGCGTATGCCGAGCTGGGCGGCGAGACCGCGTATGCCGGGATAGGTCACGGCCTCGCAGGCGATGCTGTCGCCGGCGCGCGCCAGCGTGGTGAACAGACCTGCCAGCGCGCTCTGCACGCCTGGGCAGACGATGACGCGCGCGGCATTGGCCCCCGGCACGAACTCGCAGAGCCATTCCGCACCGGCTTCGCGATCATGCAGGGAGCCGCCGAACTCCTGGTAGCGCAACAGGCCGTAGACGTCGTCCTCGGCCAGGCTGGCGAGGCCCGCACGCAGGCGCTGCTGCAAGGCAGCATCCGCCGGTTCCGGCGGCATGTTCATGGTCATGTCGATGGGTGCGGCGGCGATCGGGCGGCGCACCGGACCCTGCGGCTGAACCTCACGCACCGAGGTGCCCCGGCCAGGGCGCGCCTCGACCAGGCCTTGCCGCTGCGCTTCCGCATAGCCGCGGGCGACGGTGGTGAAATTCAGTTTCAACGCCGTGGCCAGGCTGCGCAAAGGCGGCAGGAACTGGTTGGCGGCGAGGCGGCCGGACTGCACATCCTCGGCGATGATGTCGGCAAGAGCGAGATAAGCCGGCTTGTCGCTGCGGCTGAGCGCCTGCGCCCAGCGCGTGCTTGGATTGGACATCGATCCCCCTTCCCGGCCCCTCATTGCGCAGATCCTGCCAGACAGGGTCTGCCCTTTATTTCATCTTCTGCCCTCATACAGAGCATCATTTTCGATCGGGCGCCTGTGAGGCACCGCTTTTGAACCGGGATGGGCGGCAAGCTTGCAACCTCCACTGGCGCGGGGAGAGTCAATGCGATCATCGATGTAGCATAATGATCGCATGATGATCGTAGCAATGCAATCTTTCCCGGCATGTCCGTTGCTCAGTCTATCCTGCCCAATGTTTCGTGCAGGATAGAAGGAAAAACGCATGCCAGCAGTAACCGCAGAGGCGCACAAGACGGGTGACGCGCTCGTCGACTACGACGAAAAGGTTTTTGAAGACGTGAAGGCGGAGCCGGGGGAAAAGGCGCTCGTCACGTTCCACACCGTCGCCTTCGAAGGCTCGATCGGGCTGGTGAACATCCTGCAGGCGACGCGCCTGCTGCGCAAAGGCTTCGAGACATCGATCCTGTTCTACGGCCCGGGTGTCACGCTCGCCGTGCAGCGCGGTTTCCCGCGGCTTGGCGACGATGCGTTCCCCGGCAACCAGACGTTCAGCCAGAAACTCGTGAAATTCATGGAAGAGGGCGGTAAATGCTATGCCTGCCGCTTCGCGTTGCAGGCGCTGTACGGTCATGGCGAGGGCGCGCTGCTGCCTGGAGTGAGGCCGATTTCTCCGCATGACGTGCTGGACGTGGTGCTGCTGCACCGGCGTGACGGCGCCTTCATCCTCGACACCTGGACTTTGTAAACCCCGATGCAGGTCCAGCATGTGCGCGTAGCCGCGGCCCAGATCAGCCCGGTGCTGGATGACGGAAACGGCACGCTGGAGAAGGTGCTGGAGACGGTCGGCCGCGCGGCGCGGGACGGCGCGCGGCTGATCGTGTTTCCCGAAACTTTCGTTCCTTACTATCCATATTTCTCGTTCGTGCAGGCACCGGTTTCGATGGGGCCGGAGCACATGCGGCTCTATCGCAACGCGCCTGCGGTGCCCGGCCCGCAGATGGACGCGGTTTCCGCCTGCGCGCGGCAGAACGACATCGTCATCGTTCTCGGCATCAACGAACGCGATCACGGCTCGCTGTATAACGCACAGCTGATTTTCGACGCCGACGGCACCGTGGTGCTGAAGCGGCGGAAGATCACGCCGACATTTCACGAGCGAATGATCTGGGGCCAGGGCGATGGCAGCGGGCTGCGCGCCGTTGATACCGCTGTGGGCCGTGTCGGCGCGCTGGCCTGCTGGGAGCATTACAACCCGCTCGCACGCTATGCCTTGATGGCGGATCACGAAGAAATTCATTGCAGCCAGTTTCCCGGCTCGCTGGTGGGCCCGGTCTTCGCCGAGCAGATGGAGGTGACGCTGCGCCATCACGCGCTCGAATCCGGCTGCTTCGTGGTCAATGCCACCGGTTGGCTGACCGAGGAACAGATCACCCGGATTTCGCCCGACCCGTCCATGCAGAAGGCGCTGCGCGGCGGCTGCTTCACCGCCATCATCAGCCCCGAAGGCAAGCATGTCGCAGCCCCGCTGGTTGAGGGAGAGGGGCTGCTGATGGCCGATCTGGACATGTCGCTGATCATCAAACGCAAGCGCATGATGGACAGTGTCGGCCATTATGCACGTCACGATCTTCTCAGACTTAATCTTGACGATCGCCCACTTCAGGCAATCGCATCCGCGCACAACCATGGCAGGACAGTGGACAATGGACAATCACCTCCCGGATCCGAGCAGCCAGCGGGACTTGATCACCGACCTGCAATCTTTCGGCCTGCGCCTGGCTGACGATACGCAAGCTGCACCCGGGCGGCGCGGCGGGGCGGGGCCATCCGACCATCGGGCCATCACCATTGGCGCGCGCACGGTGATGGTGCCCGTCTATACCGGCCATGCAGCCCGCTCGCCCTTTGCCTCCCCACCGCCCGACGCCCAGGGCCGCTCCGTGCTTCTGCGCGACGGCGTGCGTCTGGCCCCTATCTCGTTCCCCCGCCCGCCGCGCTTCTACGCGCACGAGACGTTTGATGGTCTGCCTTACTGGAAGATTGCGCAATTGCACGGGCGTGACGTGCTGGCCACCACCATCTTGCAAACCTGCATACGCTTCGCCGACCGTGCGACATCCTGCCAGTTCTGCGCCATCGGCCAGTCGCTGCAAGCCGGCCGCACAATTGCGCATAAAACACCGGAGCAACTCGCCGAAGTGGCCCGCATGGCAGTGCTGCTGGACGGCGTGCGCCACATGGTGATGACCACCGGCACGCCGAATGTGACGGATCGCGGCGCCGCCGTGCTGTGCGACAGCGCGTTTGCCGTGAAGGCGGCGATCGATCTGCCGATACAGGGCCAGTGCGAGCCGCCGCGCGACGATGCGTGGTTCGCCCGCATGCGTGCCGCCGGCATCGATACGCTCGGCATGCATCTGGAGGCGGTGACGCCGGAGGTGCGTGCCCGCATCATGCCAGGCAAGGCCACAGTCTCCATACAACGCTATCTGCACGCGTTTGCCGCCGCGGTGCCGGTATTCGGCCGCGGCCAGGTGAGCACCTATATCCTGGCCGGCCTGGGCGACACGGTGCCGGCCATTCTGGACATGTGTTCCAGGCTGGTGGCACTTGGGGTTTATCCGTTCGTCGTGCCCTTCGTGCCCATCGGCGGCACGCCGCTGGAAGGGCACCCCGCACCCACGCCGGACTTCATGCGCGCCATCCTGCTCCCCTTGGGCCGCATGCTGAAGGAGGCGAAACTGCGCTCCGAGGACAGCAAGGCGGGCTGCGGGAAATGCGGCGCCTGTTCGCCACTGGCGAGTTACGAGACATGAGCGGCATGGCGACGCCGAATGCGGTGTTTGCCGTGCGCCTGGCCGCGCATGCAGACGAGATCCGTGCAGCACGGGCGTTGCGACACCAGGTTTTTTGCGTCGAACAGGCGCTGTTCACGTCCGATGTCGATGCCATTGATGACCATGCGATCACCCTCGTTGCGATGCCGGCACACGGTGGCGAGGTCATCGGCACGGTGCGCATTTACCAGGCTGAGACGGGGCTGTGGTTTGGCTCGCGCCTGGCCGTGGCGCCGCCGTGGCGACGCCGCGCCGGGCTTGGCCCTGCCCTGATACGCAGCGCGGTGGAGACGGCCCAGGCGCGCGGTTGCCAGCGCTTTCTGGCACATGTGCAGGCGGGGAATGTAGCCCTGTTCGAAAGCCTGAACTGGCAGGCGCTGGAAACCTGCTTGCTGCATGGCATGCCGCATTGCCTGATGCAGGCGCCGCTTTACCGGGCGGCGCGCCGCGCTGAATCGCTGCTCGCGGTCACGGCTGATAAATGATATCCCTGGCGGCAACATTGCGGGCCGGGCGTGGACTGGCCCATAAGGCGGATTTGCAATCCGTGCTGCCGCACCTCAATCCGGGCCGGGTGCGCAACGGCGACGATTGCGCGGCAATTCCGGATGGTGACGGTCATCTGCTGTTCGCCATTGAAGGGTTTGTCGAGGATTTTGTAATCGCCGACCCCTATTTTGCCGGCTATTGCGGCGTCATGGTCAATGCCAGCGACGTCTGCGCCATGGGCGGCAGACCGATCGCGGTGGTCGACGCTGTCTGGAGCTGCGGGCATGACAGAGCTGCCCCGTTGTTGCGCGGCCTGTCGGACGCCGCCGCCATTTACGGCATTCCGGTGGTGGGCGGCCACACCAACCTGCGGGCATCTTCGGGTCAACTGGCGGTGGCCATTCTCGGGCGTGCCAGCGCATTGCTGACCAGTTTCGATGCCATGCCCGGTGATGTGCTGGTCGCCGCGATCGATCTGCGCGGGACGTTCCGTCCCGGCACGCCGTACTGGGACGCCAGCACCGGCCGCGCGCCCGCGGAGTTGCGCGCCGCGCTGGAGATACTGCCCATGCTGGCGGAGGCTGGGTTTTGTCGCGCTGCCAAGGATATCAGCATGGCAGGGCTGGCCGGCACCGCGCTGATGCTGGCCGAAGCTTCGGGCATCGGCATCGCCCTGGATATGGAACGCATCCCGCTTCCACCCGGCACTGACCTTGCTGCCTGGCTGAGTGCCTTTCCCAGCTACGGTTTTCTCCTCTCGGTGCGGCCTGCCCATGTGGCGCGCGTGTGCGACGCCTTTGCATCTGTTGGCGTGGCGGCCGCCGGTATCGGGACTTGCAACGATACCAGGCGGGTTACCCTCAATACCGTGGATGGCTCTGAGGTTTTCTGGGATCTCTGTACCGAAGACTTCATGAATGTCACTGTTCACGAAAGCCCGGTGCAAGATGCCTGAGCTGTGTTTCACCCTGCATCTGCCGGACGGCACGCCGATGTCGTGCCGGTCGCCCTCCAGCATTATGCGGTGCCACCTGATGCCTGGAACGCACGACATGCCGGATTTTCTGGCACAGGCACGGCGCGGTTTTGCAGCCGCAAGCGATCGGGTGCGTGCGGTTTATGGCCATCCCTGCAGCCAGGCGGCCGCGCAGTTGCACGCCATCGAAACCGCCTGCCGGCGGTTCGAGGGGTTGCCCACCCCGCGAATCACTATCGATCCTTATTGAGGAACAGGCAGCCATGAACACGCAGCTTCCGGACAGACACCTGCCTGCGATCGTGATCGGCGGCGGCCAGGCAGGGCTGTCGGCGAGCTACTTGCTGAAATCGCGCGGGATCGAACATCTGGTGTTCGAGCGGCACCGGATTGCGCATGCCTGGCGTGCCCAGCGCTGGGACAGTTTCTGCCTGGTGACGCCGAATTGGCAGTGCCAACTGCCGGGGTTCGGTTATGCCGGCCCGGAACCGTTCGGCTTCATGCCGTGCGCGGATATTGTAGGATATATCGAGCGGTATGCCAAAACATTCGATCCGCCGCTGCGGGAGGGCGTGGCCGTGCAGCGCGTTTATCGGCATGGCGGCGTGTTCGCGGTACAAACGAACGAGGGCAATTATACCACCGACAGCGTGATCGTTGCGATCGGCGGCTACCATATCCCCCGAAAGCCGGCTTTGGCGGCGCAGCTTCCCGACACACTGATCCAGCTTCATTCCAGCCAGTACAAGAACCCGGCGCAACTTCCTCAAGGTGCCGTTCTCGTTGTCGGTACCGGGCAATCCGGCTGCCAGATTGCCGAGGATCTGCATCTGGCAGGGCGGCGTGTGCATCTGTGCACGGGCAGCGCGCCCCGTGTCGCACGCCGCTATCGCGGCCGCGACGTGGTGGAATGGCTCAACGACATGGGACATTACGATATTCCCGTGGAAAATCATCCGCAGGGTGCGCAGGTTCGCGCCAAGTCCAACCATTACGTGACCGGGCGGGACGGCGGACGCGACATCGATCTGCGCCGCTTTGCACTGGAAGGCATGCGCCTGCACGGAAGACTGCGCGGCGTATCCGATGGCACGCTGCTGCTCGGCGACGATCTGGCGAAGAATCTCGATCGGGCAGATGCCAGTGCGGAGGCCATAAAGGACCAGATCGACGGATGGATCATAGCGCAAAATCTGGCGGTGCCGACCGAGCCCCGCTACGTGCCGGTATGGCGTCCCGAAAACCCGGCTGCCGAGATCAGCATTGCCGGTGAAGGGATTGCAGCGATTATCTGGGCCACCGGATTTTATTCCGACTTCACCTGGATAGATATCGATATATTCGAAACCAGCGGTTATCCCAGGCACGTGCGCGGTATCACGCCGCAGCCAGGCCTGTATTTCCTGGGTCTGCCGTGGCTGCACAGTTGGGGTTCCGGCCGGTTTTCCGGGGTAGCGCGCGATGCCGACTACATCGTGGCCGACATTACCCGAAACCGGACGCTCGTATCCGCTGCCTGAGAACGTCCGGCAGCGCAAAAAGAATCGTCAGTTCAAGCACGCATTCTTCGCCTTCAACTCAAGGACGAAAGCCCCTCTGTCGGCATCGGTTCCGGTGGACTGACGACCAATCGTCCGTCGCCGGAATATCTCGGCAACGGCGATGTTCATTCCGCCCGGTCGCCTTCGATATCGCTTACGTCTTTGCCGTCAAAGCCCGCGATGAAGACCGGTGTTGGATGAATCTCGCGCCGAGGATCCCTGCCGACAGGGCCGTGCAGAGCCAGGCGAACGCGTCGCCGATGCGGTCATAGACGGTGCCGCCTCCACGGCCATCGAGCGGGAGATCGCCAATCACTGTCGTGAAGCCTGCCACGCTACGCGCGCGCGCGACGAGGGTGCCGTAACGGTCGTTGAGCGTGAGCAGGCCATCGCGTGCGGTGCGCGCCATCGGCACAGCGTTCTCCACCGAGCGCATCATGGCGACGCGGGCGTGGCTCCAGCCGTCGCGGCCGAAATCCCAGGCAGGCACGGCGAGAAGAACCGGCCTGGTGGCCGTTTCATCGTCACGCAGC
>Ga0116230_10005411_pt1 | contig 12527 bp, 8 predicted proteins | sample S1TSphfallax_3_FD_88678 | JGI IMG/M metagenome (GOLD analysis project Ga0116230, IMG submission 88678) | Host-associated microbial communities from peat moss isolated from Minnesota, USA - S1T2_Fd - Sphagnum fallax MG | ecosystem: Host-associated > Plants > Peat moss > Unclassified | place: USA...
TATTCACAACAATCTTCACATTTTATTTTTTCAAAGATTCCTATTCACATATGATACTTCTACAAGTCTTGATCCAACTAATAACATGAAATTATTAAATGCAAATTATGCCCCAAAAGCTCCAATATTTACCCTTGAATGAAAGAAGTGGATGAATAGTTAACCACATTCATCTACATTTATTCCCCATGCATCAAACCAATCATCAAGTGTCATTGATAATTTTTCATCCTCCTATGAATAGGTTCTACATTATTGGGAATCTAGGATTTGATCAAATATACATATTTGACCTCCCATTATTACTAACCCAAAATAGTTACCTAAATTATTCATAATCAACCCTTATGCCCTTATTCAAAAGATTTTCTTTTAAGGCCCACGAGGTTCATTATTTTATTCCCTATTTTTATCTATATTGTTACCCCAATATTAATACTATTATTTGTAATTACTAGTACTTATTTTGTTATTACATTTCCATCGTTGCTACATAGGTTTTCATTGCTCCTACTTGTAGAACTATAATAATTCCTTTCAAACCTTATGCATTAAATGTTGAGATTCAACATTTCATATTGAATTTTAGCATTTTATACTGAAATTTAATAAAATTTCCTTACATTACAGATACCACTAAAAAGGGGTAGGTGGTGAAAGGAGGCCCAAAAATAAGGTGAAAAGATGGTGATTTTACGAATATATTTAATGTTTATAAAAATAATAAACATATTCATTTTAAGTTTATGAAAGTCTAATGTGCCTCAACTATTTCAATCTTAAGACCTTAAAGTTTGATGTGGTTCAAACCAAGAGTGAAAATCTTGTGGATTTTTATTTTTATAAAAATTTCAACAAAGGAATAAATGATTTAAAAAAAATTCGGCAAAACAAAAAATAATTTAATTTATGTTGAAATCATTTTGGTATTATGATACATTAAAAATTTCTTACTACTGTTTTATGATCTGAAAAAAAGTTGATTTATTACATGGAATCATCACAATGGGATTTTTTGGGTTATCCATTTTGATTTAATAAAAGAATCCATAAAGTCATTATATCTTTGAACTTTAATTTCATCCTTTATTCCTAGTTCATCTTCAAATGAGAAATATTTGTGAAGTGAGCAAAATTTAGAAAAAAAAATCAATATCTAAAATAATCTTCAAGATATTTGAAAACTAGGATAGTAAAAAGTACATTAAAATGACACATCATTTGACAATAGTGAAAATTTAGTACATTGGGATAACCCATAATGAAGGATAAATACAAAATCAAATTAAAACCTTAGCACAAAATTTGTTTTCTCGCCAAATGTGATGTCAAAAGAAGTTTTAAGCTTTGTTATATGCTAGTGCATTTTCCCTATTATTATTATTGTTAATTTTTGTATTCCAAACCTATCTTTGAATGACTTTCTGGATTTTTCTAATGTTTCTACTAAAATCAACAATGTCAACAATGACCTCAAAAAACTTTATGTGAACATGCACTTACACCATGCTAAAAGTCACCAATTTTTTTGGGTTGCTTCTAGAGATTACAAATATTCAATCACCTTTTGGTTTCATCTTTATTAGTGTGGCCTATACCATTGGCCCAAGTGTTACCACGTCCTCAATTGGTTTTTCCTTCCAAAATTTGGTTTTTTGGGATTTATTTGAATTTTCAGCAGTAGAAATCACTTTTAAATCAATATTTCCCACATTCTGAATCCAAATCTTATTAAATAAATTCCATTAAATCTTGTTCATCACAATTTTTCCAACAACACCAAAGGCACATTCCAATTCTTCCAAAATTATCAACTACAATTTAATTTTATTTTCAATGAAGAAATCATTAAATATTCAAGAACTTTTGCATCACAAGTCCAAATATCATAGAACTATGCCCATGCACCCATCCTCATCAAGAGCTTTCCAAAGACACAAAGAACACAATTTGAAACATCATGGTTCAGTGGATTTCATAACTACAAAATCAAAACAAACTACTTTCTTTTGTAGATATATATTGTAGCTTATGCCACTGACCCAAGTGTGAACTTGTTACACTTAACTAAATTTTCCTTCCAAAACCATATTTCGTAATTTAATTGAATTTCCAATGACAAAAACTATTGAAACTCAAAATCTCTTACACCTTAAATTTTAAAATTTCCAAATTGCTTTCATTAAATCACTTTCATTAAGGGTTTTCTAAGAATATCAAGAAAGCACCCAAATTTCCCTATAATGTTTGGTGAAAAAAATTCAATTTTCAATAACTTCTCCATCATTGGCCAAAACATTATGAAACAAATTCCATGCACCCCTAGTCATCAAGGAATTTGCACCTATACCAAAAACATTGTGAAAGGCTATCGTAACCCTAGCCTTGGGTTTGTGACCAAGGCAAGGGTTTGCAAAGTTGCAAGCCAAGAAGGAAGCCTAGGAGTCACATCGCATGCTCCTAGGAATGTAGGAAAGTGTGAGGGAATGAACCCTCACACCTCCAAGGGAGCTTTCCACTTTGGGAATTGGAATCCAAATGGACTTCCGAATTTTCATAGAGCGATTTCAGGGGTCAAAACTCAATTTATTGAGGAGTTATTTATATCCTTGCAAAGTTATCGACAAGGGCTACAACTTTGCTTTGGACCTCATCTCCATCAGAGGTCTGCACAAAAAGTTATGGGCCTGCAAAGTTGCATGAGTTCTAGTTGTGAAAATTTTGGGATTCCCACTTGGAAGTCCCGGGACAAAATGCCATTTAGATGTGGGCCTTGTGGAGAGGCACAAAGTATACTATAAAGGGGAAGGTGGTGGCTTCCCCCAAGTTTGGGCCGTGGTGAATCTTGTGAATCCGAGTTTGACTACGGTGCGTCCTAACACCAAAAGTGCTCCAACTATGCACTAACCACCTTGTGTTTGGTTTTGTGCAGGTCCATGTCCCATCCTGAAACTCCAGCACGCCCCTCTACCCCCCCGAAGTGTTGCGAGCCAAGGAACAAGCCCTAACTCCTTACTCTTTTGTTGTTTTTAGTTTAAACTCACATTTGAGTCCACTAGGGAACTTGGGAACGCATTAGAGGCACCTTGATTCGGAAGATCTCAACATGACAAACAGACTACCTTCATAAATATTTTTGTGATAGGTTTTTCTTCATGCTAGATTCCACATTTATTTGTGATAGTTTTTTTGTTTTTTGTGTCCCATAACTATCTAACCAGCTTGTGATGTCAACTTGGTCATGATAACAAAAGAAAGGTAACTTTCTGTATAACATGAACTTGTGCATGATGACCAGAGCAAAGTTACCTTGTGTATAACATGAAATTGTGCGTGATGACAAAAGAAAATTATCAAATAGAAACCATTCTTATCCTACGCTCCTTCTCCAATCTCCATTCATCAAGCCTAAGCGAGAAGGATAAGGAAAGAAATTAAAAGGCATTACCTTTTTTTTTGTCCAAAGAAGATTCCAAAATAGGATGGGAACATGGGAAGCCTTTCAAGTCTTGGGTGGGTATCTAGTTTATCTACACCCCCTTGAGGCCAGATATGAGACTTTTTCAAAAATACTTACCTTTTGGGGGCCACAGTGAACTAACACCCACCAACACACCGTGATGGAGGAATGGTAAATGATCAAAAAATAGTTTTTTGTTGGTTTTTAGTTCCCTGGCAAACCATGGTGGTTAATTCAATTACTTTTTTTCCTACCTACCTACTAACAACCCACAAGCAAGTTGTTAGTAGGTAGGTAATAATAACAACCCTTAGTTATTCATAAACCATCTATTTATTAAGAAGTTGTATTTTTTTTACCTATCTACCTATAAATAAGACCTATTTCTTACAAAAATTGGTTACCAAGATGAATCCAAATATTAACTTAGTTGAAGTTCATCCACAACTAAATAATAATAGACATCTAATGGATGGTGTATTAATGGGCGCTAGTTCACTATGGCCCCTTTTGGGTATAGGTCTATCAATACCAACCATTTTTTTCAATTATAACAGGTTATTAATGTGGCTACACATGTAAGGCCTGAAATAACAGAAATGGTTAAATATGTGTGTGAGGTGGAGTTGACTTGGCCAATTATCATAGTGGTTATAATTAAAATACATGTGATCAAAAATAGTGGTGATATGTGTGTTGTCCAAGGATTACATTTGGCTACATCCACTAAGAGCCCAAATGGGCTTAGTTTGTAAGAACTAATCAACTTAAAAACACTAAAATTTGAGAAGAGCTTGCAAATAAAATTTCAATCCAAAGACAAATCGACAACATTAGATTATGTGAATTTTTGGAATTTAATGAATTGGAGTAGGATACACCTACAAAATAACATTCGTAATGATTAGTGGACACTCAAATTATATCTCAAATAGCATGAAGGGGATTTGAAACCCAACCCCCATAAAAGTGTTGCCCATTGTAGCTTAAGTCCTTCTTGCACCCAAAACAATTTTTAAAAAAACTCTACAATATTCATCATTTGAATCTACCATGTGGCATGGGCAACAAGATATTCCATGAAAATACCATGGATAGAACTAAAACCTCAATGAAGATCATTTGCACATCAATTTTGAAACCATCCCAAGAGATCAAATGATACACACCTCCTCAAAAATAAATTCATTGGATTGTGGAAAAAGATAGTCACAAATTGAACAACCAATGCAAGACACAAATGCAAACAAAAATAGACTCACCAAGTTATTCAAATAAAAATAAGGCAGTTTATATGTGAATAATAGTGATTCTTGAATCATAACATCAAACTGCAACAACCAAAACATCCAATTTTGGTTTGGCACTTTACAAAGCTCTAAAAACATTGATGTTGTCACTTATACATATGCACAATATTGGACTTTGCCAATCCACTTGGCAATGGTTTGCTCATATGGAAATTTTACATAGTAAAAAAAACATTGGTTGTAAAATCTTGTGCATAGATCCAAGTGTGTGTTAAGTTGGTTCCGTAATTTTTTTTCCATAAACTTACAGTGTTGAATGTATGTTCATCTTCAACATAACCAAGCACTTGGATAGCAACAATCTTGGCCAACTTACTGTATTCGAAAAGCTTATGGTTGAGAATGGAAGAGGCAAAAATTTTGTGCCAAAGTCATGTAACATGGTTGAGCTGGTTATCCTCTTTCAAAACTATCTATGCATTATGTAACATGGTGACCTTGAAAAAAAAGGTCTACACATCAAGGTTTTAACTTGAAAACAAAGGAAACAAAATTTTCCCATTTTCACCTACCTTGTGAAGCAAAGAAAATGTGGGTTTCAACACATTCAAGTGAGTGTGGAAATTTTCCTTTGCTTCTAGTCCATTTAAGCCCAAAATTGGGGATATATCACACCCAAGGTTGTCATCACTTCATGATGTGGGAAGTAGTGTTCAAGCTTTGAAATAAGGCCTCAAGTTGCACATTTGCATTCATCTTCTACCTTGGTTATGGCTTGGTTAAAGACATCTTTGGTGACAAGTTGTTTTTCTCCACCACCATCAACATGGGATTGGTAAACAAGGTATTTATGGTCAACAAATGAAATCACAAGGTATATAACATCCTCTCCATCATTCAAATAAGAAAACTAACTAAAAGGAAAGGTATGACTAGTAAAACTTGGATTGAATTGAACTCATTAAATACCAAATCTTCATACATGGCATAAAGATCACAATAAAGTTAATATATTCTTGTTGGGCCAATTTGACAAACTTCACAAAATCACACACAAACACATCTTTGTTCAATGCAAATTTGATCAATGCATGCACACACATTCAAGCATTAGAAGGATACATGGAAGCCCAAGAATGAATTCAATATCCCAAAACATTCAAGTATTTTAGAATTGTATCACTTTTCGAACTTTCTACATCCATTTTGACATTTAAAGGTCGATATTCTACAAAAACCCGCTTTGTTGGAAAAAACATAAGGATCCAACGGGTTTTCACATTCTTGAACAATTTGTTCCCTTTTCTGTTGATCAACTTAGCAAGTTTATGAAATTCCATGAATTTCTTTGAACTATCAGTAAAGAAAACAAATAATATTTATAAGATACCTTCCAACCAACACACTAGATATAACTCCAACAAAATGACACTACCAAATTTGTCTTATGTGCAAAACAATGGATCTCCAATGAGAAAAGGAGTAACTTTTTCTTTTAATTACAATGTCACACTAGTTTGATGGCCTTGAAACACGCTATTCCCATCACAACCCATGTTGACAAGCTTAACTTCCAATTCAATATTAGAATTCTTATTTTTTCAAGCTAACCAAGTTGATTAGATGAGTATTTTTTACTAGAAGCTAAGGGCTTGAATGATATTGGGTATCTTTTAAGCTAGTCATAACTAAATGAATCATGACCAAATTAATTATGGATAAATTGATTATATTGAAATTAATTTTGCCTCAACTACCTATGAAAAAATAATTAAAATTAAAATCAACCATAACTAATCTAACCATGGTCAATTTAATGATGTTCAATTAACCATAATTTGTTTAATTGTATATGTTTTAACCATGGTTAATTTAGGAACATTTAATTTAACCATGATTCATTTATCCATAATTAATTTAATTATGGCTAGTTTAGCCATAAGTATTTTAACAATTATAAATAGTTTAACTATGGTCAATTTAACAATAGTTGGTTTAACCTTAATAAGTATAACCATGAAAATTACTTTAACATAATTTATTTAACCATTAATAGAATTGCACCATTGTTGGTTTTGTCATAATGAATTTAACTATGGTTACTATAAGCATAATTAAATTAGCTATAATTATTTTTAACATAATATTATTTTACCCTAATAAGTTTAACCATAAATAAATGACCCATAATTTGTTATAAAATATTGTTAATTTAACCATGGTCACTTTCATTAGTTAGTTTAGCCATGGTTAATTTTTCCATAATTATTTTAAACATTTTTTATTTTAGCCATATTTCATTTTTTTTCATAATTAATTTTTCCATAAAATATTTATTCATTAATTAATTTAACCATATTAACTTTATTAATGGTTAATTTAGCCATATTTATTTACTCATGGTTAATGAACCATTTCTAGTTTAGCCATGGTTAATTTTGCCATAATTTAAACTATTCTGATTTTAACCATAATTATTTCATTAATGTTTATTTTTCCATAATTAATTTTTTCATAATTGGTTTGGCCATAAAATATTTATTCATTTGTTAGTTTAGCCATATTAACTTTATTGATGGTTAATAGTTAACCATATTTATGTACTCATGCTTAGTTTAACCATTTCTAATTTAGTCATAGTTAATATTGCCATAAATATTTTAACCAATTTGATTTTAGCTAAAATTATTTCATTTTTTTTATTATAGGCATAATTAATTTTTGCATAATTGGTTTGGCCATGAAATATTTATTCATTAGTTAGTTTAGCCAAATTAACTTTATTAATGGTTAGTTTGACCAAATTTATTTAATCATGGTTAATTTAATCAATTCTAATTGAAAAATGGTTAAGTTTTGCCATAATTATTTTAACCATTTTGATTTTAGTTGTAATTACTTCATTCATGTTTATTTCAGCCATAATTAAAATTTTCATAATTTAATTTAATTTAATCGTGGTTAATTTTGCCATAATTATTTCATTCATGTTTATTTGAGCCATATCAACTTTATTACTGGTTAGTTTGACCAAATGTATTTATTCATGATTAGTTTAACCATTTATAGTTTATCCATAGTTCATTTTGCCAAAAATATTTTAACCATTTTGATTTTAGTCATAATGATTTCATTCATTTTTATTTTAGCTGGAATTAATTTATGCATAGTTGGTTTGGTCATAAAATATTTATTCATTGGTTAATTTAACCATATTAAATTTATTCATGGTTAATTCAACTGTTTTTAGTTTATCCACCTTTATTCATTAGTTTAACCATAAAATATGTATTTTTTAATTTATTTGGCCATATTTGTCACAACCCTAACATTGGGTTCACGACTAAATGTGAAGTGTAGGGGCCCATGAGGCCGAGAATGTGTTTAAGTGTGAAACACATTTTCACAATTGGGGGTGAGAGACTATACACCATTGGAATGTGCTATACACCATTGGAAAAATGTTTTCAAAGGTTATAAAATATTGTTCTTGCACTTTCAAAATAGACCTTAATTTGAGAAAGATATGAACATCAAAAGTTTTGGGACAACAAAAGTCCCAATTTTGGGACTCCCAAAGAAAAGTGACATTTGGATGTAGTCCCCACGGAGAAGCACAAAGTATATTATAAGGGAGGAGAGTGGTGCCTCCTCCCAAAGGTTGCGAACCTTATAAAGCTTGTGCTTGAAGTTGTCCTTATTAAATCCATTACACCATTTCTATTCAACTTACATTAATCACACTATTTTTTTGGTTATGCAAGTTAATCTCATCTTCAACTTTCACTTATGAGTTCGTCCTAGTCCCATCCCAGAGCTCTAGCATGCCTTCCTACCTTTGAAATGTTATGAATTATGGAATGTGCCCCAACTTCTTTTTTTCTGCTATTTCATTTTGGGACCCACATTTGGGTCTCTTGAAGAATTCAGAGGCACATAAGTATTTATTTTACTCATGGTAATTAGTTTAACCATTTAGAGTTTAGCCATAAAATATATATTCATTAATTAGTTTTTCCATTTCTAATTTAACCATGGTTGGTTTTACCAAATTTATTTTACCCAAAATTAATTTAATAATTATATATTTGATTATTATATATTTGGATATGGTTAATTAAACCATAATTAATTTAGTCATTGGGGGGGGGGCTAATTTAGCCATTATTAATTTAATAATCATTAATTTTGGCATAATTACCTTAGTTGTGGTTGGTTTTCACATTATTATTTTACTAATCATTAATTTTTCCATAATTAATTTTTCCTAGGTTAAATTAGCCATTTATTTAACTTATGCAATGTAAGTATGTGGCTAAATAGCCTGAATACAATTAGTTTATATGTAGGTGTATTTATTTATACATACCCTACTTATACTCCACCTATTTACCTATATTTTAACCTATAGGTAACCTAGTTATATAGGTTAAGGTGGCCCATTCATATACCTATGATAAATTACTATTTGGTTAATTAATTATTTACATAAAATACACTAATGAATGTGTAATTAAATAGTTAAATATTAATTATTACAAATACATTGTTGATAATATATAATGAATTAGGTCAATTTTGTAAGGATTAATTATAAATTGGTTCTAGTTATTAATTATAAATAAATAACTAAACATTAATTTTTATTAATTTTTATTTTAACTTAATTAACATAAATATTTACATACCTTTTGTTTATTTATTTACTTAATTTATGTATCCTACATACTTATTTAAGAATAATTTGTGTGAACTAAAAGGTTCTAGTGTTATGTGGACATAAAAATGTTTCTCCCTCCCAAAAATTTGTCCCATATTATTTGTCATCCTTTCCAAATGATGAACAATATAAGTAAATGCAGCATAAGCACCCAAAACATAAAAAATATTTTAAAATGGAAGGCCATTTGGGATGAGCCAATTAAAAAGGTTTAACCTTAAACGCCAAATTCAAAATGAAATAGGGTCTTCCAATCTAGGTCATTTAGGTGTAGGCTTAATCTAGGTGGTGGTGTGCATTTAAACATAGTAAAGGTCATAACTAAAGTTGTCTTAGCTTACTTTAGGCTTCTATACCTAGTTGTTAATTATAGGCTTTTAAAGTTAGGCCTAAGAATTTAGGTTGTATGTTCTTAAACATAAGGACCTTAGGAAATAGGTATTTAATTTTAGGCTTAACATAGGTTGCTTAGGTACTATCCATGTGGCATAACCTACTGGCCAATGTTTAAATGCCACATGGCATAACCTAGTGACCAATGTTTTAATGCCATGTCACATAGCCTAGATGGCCAATGTTTAAATGCCACCTGGCAGAGCCTAAATGGTCAATGTTTAAATGCCACCTGGCATTTGCATAATCAAAATGGTGTTTGACTAGTCAAAAAATCATTTGACTATTATATTGACTAATCAAAATACTAGTCGAAATGACCAGTCAAAAATGCCAACCTAGGCTTGGTCAAAAAATACATGGCCCAATCATAATAGACATGTTCAAAATGATCGAAAGGTTTTTTTGACGCTTGTCCAAAATGGGTTTTTTTTTACCAAAATTTCTATTCAAAAAAATTAGGAATCTATTAGTAATTCTTCTAGTCCTAGGCCACCAAAATCCAAACAAGTTTCAACCATCAAAACAAATACGTTATTAGAAGTGGTAAAGACCTTAATTGTTTCAACACAGAAGAGGATTGGAATCCTCTTCCAAGCCTAGACAACATACAAATGGATGGACAACCATTAAGTATTATTAATTGTCATGACTTCATCAATAAAAATGCCAATGTAAGCAACAGATGTAAATGCATCTTTGGTAACATCCAATAACACAATGTGCATGACCTCTCCCATGCCCCAACTAGATGAATCACTCCAATGTTTCCTTCCAACATTCTTCAATTTGAGCATCTAGAATAAGACTTTGAACCCTTCAAAATTAGTCATTGGATGACGATGAATAAGGATGTGATAAAAAGTAACAAATTGGACATACTTCCGTTTGTGTTCAAAAGGAATATCACACTAGAGCAGGTCCAAGACATAAGGTCTTTGACTAGTAGTGGATTGCACATAATTCATGTTCATATAACAAGAACCTGCATCAACACCAGGCATGGAAACTTTGCATTTCTGACGGCCAACATGCTTGAAAAAGTTATCTAGCTTGGGAACTATTAGCTTGTCTTTCACTTCAACATACGTGCATGTCATGCATTTCACCTAATGAACTTCCCCTTATCATCAACAACAAATTTAACCCAAGGTAGGCAAGTAGTCCATGCATCCTTAAATTTTCAAAAGCCTTTGTAAATTATTATTTTTCTTGCATAGATTTTCAACAGACCTATGAGACATGATAATGGGTGGGTTATTGTTAGACAATGATGGTGAAGAAAATGGCCTAGCTCCATCTGAAAACAACAAAAGGTAAAGAGACTTCAATTTTGAAATTTTTGGGAATTTAAAGAGGGGCCATGGTGTTTACTACTTCAACAACTAAACAAATTTATAGCAAAAATTTGATTTTAGAAAACTTACAAAATTGAGAAGATTTAAAAACCTTAGATATCAAGTTTTGAAACTATCGCAACCTTAGCCTTGGGTTCTTGACCAAGGCAAGGGCTTGTAAAGGTGTGGGCTAAGAATGAAGCCCAGGAGTCACATTTTGTGCTATTGGGAGTGTAAGAAAGTGTGAGGGAATGAACCCCCACACTCCCAAGTGAGCTCCCACTTTGAGAATTGGAGTCCCAATGGATTTCTGACTCTTCAAAGGGCAATTGTAGGGGTAAAAAATATTGGATTGAAAAGTTCATTATATAATTAGAAAGATCTTGGAACGTACAAATCTAAAATGAGCTCACATGACCCATTTGGGTATTTAAAACATAATTTGTGGCCAAAACAAGGGCCGAAAGTCAAATTACCAATTTGACTCCTAACCACTAAAAGTCTAAAATCACCCTGATTTACTTATGTGCAGGTGGCATACCACATACCATTGGAAATCTCTCAATGATGGTTACAACTTTGTTTTAAACCTTACCTCAATCAAAGGTCTACACAAGAAGTTATTGGCCTCCAAAGTTGTTGGAGTCCCAATTTCGAGAATTTTGGGACTTCCAACTTGGGAGTCCTGGGATAAAATGACATTTGGGTGCAGGCCCCATGGCCATGCATAAATAATACTACAAGGGGAAAGATGGTAGCTTCCAAATCTAGGTCGTGATGAGTTTTGTGAGTCTGTGTTTAACGCGCTCCTAAGTCCCTTGTTGGACCCACTTGAGGGTCCAACTATGTAGAGTTGCGGAAAGTTGGGCCTTGAGGGCCGCTCCTGACTTCCAGCACTAGAAAGGGGTAGAGGGGCATGCTAGAAATCCCGGGATTAGACTAGGAAGAGGGACTAGATTATCAAGCTTGAATCTGCATCCAAAACCAACCACAAAAGGGTTAGTTCACATTCGGGAACACCCTTAGGTGCTGGGACAAGCCACAGGCACTTTGACACACTTGACTCACCATGGCCCAGACTCGGGGGAAGCCACCACCTTCCCCCATATAGTATTCTCTGCAGCTCCCCACGAAAGCCACATCTGAATGGCACATTTTCCTGGGACTCCCAAGGAGGAGTCCCGAAACTGTCCCGGGTTGGACTCCTGGGACTTTAGACACTCACAACTCTTGGCTTTGACCTTTGATTGGAGTGAGGTCTAAACCAAAGTTGTAGCTCTCCTCGAGAGCTTTTTAATGCCCCATCGCACTCTATCTACAGACGTTGGGAAGGGGTCGATTCCCGACTTCTAGTGGTCGGGAGTCAA
>Ga0116230_10005413_pt1 | contig 12527 bp, 8 predicted proteins | sample S1TSphfallax_3_FD_88678 | JGI IMG/M metagenome (GOLD analysis project Ga0116230, IMG submission 88678) | Host-associated microbial communities from peat moss isolated from Minnesota, USA - S1T2_Fd - Sphagnum fallax MG | ecosystem: Host-associated > Plants > Peat moss > Unclassified | place: USA...
AGGGCCCTGCTGAACCCGCTATTCGCGCCGACCAACATTGCCAAGATGCATGACGGGGTCAGGCCATCCTGCATATCCTTGATCGACGCGCTGAAGGCCAAGCCGGATTTCGAATTCATGCGCGATTTCGGCCGGCCGTTTCCGGTGCTGATTTTTCTGCAGCTCCTCGGGTTGCCGGCCGATGATTTCCACAAGGTGCTCGAATGGGAGGATTTGCTCCTGCAGGGCAAGACCGTTGAGGCCCGGGTTGGCGCGGCGGCCGCGATCCGGGATTATCTGCGCGAATTGGCGCAGGCCCGGCGCGCTCAGCCGGTCGATGATCTGATCAGCTTCGCGGTGCAGGCGAAGGTCGATGGCGAGCTGCTGACCGATGATGAGATCCTCGGCATCTGTTATCTGTTATTCGTCGGCGGCCTGGATACGGTTGCATCCTCGCTCGGGTTTTACTTCAAATATCTGGCCGAGCATCCCGAACAGCAGCGGTTGCTGCGGGAGAATAATGCATTGATCCCCGACGCGGTCGAGGAATTGCTGCGGGTGCATTCGGTGGTGATGGTCAGCCGATTTGTCACCGCCGATACGCAGTTCGGCGGCCTGGCGATGAAGCAGGGCGACTGCATCGCGATCTACATGTCCTTCGCGAGCTTCGACCCGGAAGAGATCGAGCAGCCGGAAGCAGTCGATTTTGCGCGCTCGCCGAACCGCCATGTGGCATTTTCCTTTGGACCCCATCGCTGCATCGGCTCGCATCTGGCGCGCCGCGAGCTTGTCATTGCGATTGAGGAATGGGTGAACCGGGTCCCGCCTTTCGAGATCAAAGACGGGGCCGAGGTGCGCATGCATGGCGGCGTCGTGTTTGGGGTGGATTCGCTGCCGCTGACCTGGAGCGCATCGCGGTAGGCTCAAAACATAACCTGAATGGAGGACGTCCTTTGAACGTGATAAGTGGCTGGAACCCCGCATCGCAGGACACCATAACCGATGCCGTGGCGCGCGCCGCGCGCGACTGGCCGGACCGGATATTTCTGGATATCGATGGCGGCGAGTACAGCTTCGCGCAGGTGGACCGGGAGTCCAACCGGCTGGCGAATGGGCTGCAGGCGCTGGGCGTGCAGCGCGGCGATACGGTGACGACGATCCTGGATAACAGCCTGGATGCGATCCTGATCTGGTTTGCGATCAATAAACTGGGCGCCATCAGCGTGCCGGTGAACACCGCGTATAAAGGCGAGTTCCTGCGGCATCAGCTGAACGATGCCGGTTCGGCCGTGGTGATCGCGGAGAGCGACTATGCCGAGCGGGTGCTGCTGATCGCCGATGGCCTGGAGACGCTGAACGTGCTTTTGCATCGCGGCGCCACGCCGGCGGCAAGCCCGCAAGGATTTCGGCTGGAGGCGCTTAACGCGCACCGGTCAGAAAACGCCGCAACGCCGGCGGTGCAGGTCAAGCCCGGCGACCTTGCGATGCTGATCTATACCGCGGGCACTACCGGGCCTTCGAAGGGCTGCATGATCAGCCATAACTATGCGATCAATCTGGCGCGGCAGATCATTCGCGCCGCCGGCCGCACATCGGAGGACGTGCAATGGACGGCATTGCCGCTGTTCCACATGAACGCGACCTCGACGACGATTCTGGCCAGCCTGCTGACCGGCGGCAAGGCGGCGGTCTATAAGCGCTTCTCGGTCTCGAATTTCTGGCCGGAAATGAAACGCACCAAGGCGACCATCGTCAGCCTGCTCGGCTCGATGGTGCCGCTGCTGGCCGAGGCGCCGGACCATGCGGACATGCAGGCGTGTTTCGGGCAGCTGCGGGTGGTGCTTGGCACCCCGTTTCCGGCCGGGCTGCAGGAGAAGTGGCGCACGCGGTTTGGCACCCGGCATATGGGGGTGAATTCCTATGGCATCAGCGAGGCCTCGGTGATCACCACATTGCCGCATGGCGTCACGCCGGCGCCGGACTCTTCGGGCAAGCGCGGGGAGGATTTCGACGTCATGATCGTGGATGACGACGATAACGAATTGCCGCCGGGCGAGGCCGGGGAGGTGATCTGCCGGCCGCGCAAGCCGCATGTGATGTTCGAGGGATATTGGAAACGGCCGGCGGATACGTTGAAGATCATGCGGAATCTGTGGCTGCATACCGGCGATATCGGCAAGTTCGACGCCGACGGATTTTTCTATTTCCTCGACCGCAAGAAGGATTATCTGCGCCGGCGCGGGGAGAATATTTCCAGCTTCGAGATGGAGAATACCTTCCGGGCGCATCCGGCGATCGAGGACGTTGCCGTCCATGCCGTGCTTTCGGAATTGACCGAGGATGACGTGAAGGTCACGGCGGTGCTGAAGCCCGGCAGCGAACTGGCGGAGGAGGCCTTGTGCCTGTGGGCGGTTGACCGGTTGCCGTATTTCGCGGTGCCGCGCTTTATCGAGTTTCGCGCCGAGCTGCCGCGCAATCCGGTCGGCCGGATTTTGAAATACCAGCTGCGCGATGAAGGCTGCACCGAGGCCACCTGGGACCGGGAGAAAGCCGGCATTCAGCTGGCGAAGCGGTGAGGGATGTGACCGCGTTTATCTACGACCATCTGCGCACGCCGCGCGGCAAGGGCCGCGAGACCGGGGCGCTGCACGAGGTGCCGCCGGTGGCGCTGGCGGCGCAGGTTCTCAGCGCCTTGCAAGCGCGCAATGGTCTGGCCGCCGATGCGGTGGATGACGTCATCCTTGGCGTGGTGACGCCGGCCGGCGAGCCAGGGTGCAATATCGCCCGCACTGCCGCCCTGGCTGCCGGCTATGACCGGAGCGTGCCGGGCCTGCAGATCAATCGCTTTTGCTCATCCGGGCTGGATGCGGTGAATCTGGCGGCGGCCCAGGTGATGGCCGGGCAGGCCGAGCTGATCGTGGCCGGCGGCGTTGAGTCGATGTCCAGGGTGCCGATGAGTTCGGATGGCGGCGCCTGGTACAGTGACCCGCGGCTGGTCTATCAGAATTTTTTGGCGCCGCAGGGGATCGGCGCGGATTTGATTGCCACGCTCAAGGGGTTTTCCCGCGAGGCGCTGGACGAATATGCGCTGGCCAGCCAGTCGCGCGCGGCGCGCGCCTGGGATGAGGGACGGTTTGAGCGCGCCATCCTGCCGGTCACCGACGAGCTTGGGCTGGTGCTGCTGGCGCGCGACGAGCATCCGCGCCCGGAGACCACCCGGCAATCGCTGGCCGGATTGAAACCGGCCTTCACGCAAATGGGCGAGGCCGGTTATGACGCGGTGGCGCTGCAGCGTTATCCGGAAGTGTTCAAGATCAGCCACGACCACACCGCCGGCAATTCCAGCGGCATCGTCGATGGGGCGGCCGGCGTGCTGATCGGCAATGCCGAAATCGGCCAGCGTCTCGGCTTGCGGCCGCGGGCGCGGATAAGGGCATTTGCCTCGGCCGGGTCGGACCCGACAATCCAGCTTACCGGGCCGGTGCCGGCGACCCGGAAGGTCCTGAAAAACGCCGGCATGACGCTGGCGGATATCGATCTGTTTGAATTGAACGAGGCGTTCGCATCGGTGGTGCTGTGGTACATGGACGAGCTGCGGATTGCGCATGACCGGATCAATGTGAATGGCGGGGCGATCGCCATGGGGCACCCGCTTGGGGCGACCGGCGCGATGCTGCTGGGCACCGTGCTCGACGAGCTGGAGCGCAGCGGCAAGGCGACGGCGCTGGTCACACTTTGCGTCGGGCTCGGCATGGGCACCGCGACGATCATCGAGAGGCTCGGCTGATGGCGGATTTAATCGTTGCGATTGGCGATGATGGCGTCGCGATCCTGACCATCGATACGCAAAACCGGCCGATGAACCTGGCGACGTTGGCCTTTGGCCGCGAGCTCGACGCGGCGGTTGCCCGCATCGCCGCGGATGCCGGGATCAAGGGCGCGGTGATCACCTCGGCCAAGGCCGATTTCATGGCCGGCGGCGATATTCACGGCATGGTGGCGGCGTTCGATTCCCTGGGCAGCGCGGCTGAGGTTTACGAAACCGTCGCCCGGCCGTTCAGCGCGGTGCTGCGCCGGCTGGAGACCAGCGGCAAGCCGTATGCCGCGGCGATCAACGGTGCGGCCCTGGGCGGCGGGCTGGAGCTGGCGCTTGCCTGCCATTATCGCGTCGTGGCGGATCTGCCGAAACTCATCCTGGGCTGTCCGGAGGTGACGATCGGGCTGATTCCCGGGGCCGGCGGAACGCAGCGCCTGCCGAGGCTGATCGGCATCAAGGCGGCGGTCGAGCTGTTGCTGGAGGGCCGGCGGCTATCGCCGGCGCAGGCGAAGGCCGCCGGGATCGTCGATGCGGTGGCGGCCCCGGATGATCTGCTGGCGGCGGCGCGCGACTGGGTGCTGACCCGCGGCGATGCCGTGCAGCCCTGGGACCGCAAGCACTTCGCCGTGCCCGGCGGGGCCGGCTTCTTCAACCCCGGCATCAGCGGTTTTTTCAACGCCACGGCGACCGGAATTTCGGCCAAGACCTATCACAACCTGCCGGCGCCGATCGCGCTGCTGCACGCGGTTGCGCAGGGGACGGCGGTGCCGATGGAGGCCGGACTGCGGATCGAGGCCAGGCAATTCACCAAGGTTCTGCTGGACCCGGCGGCGCGCAACATCATGCGCAACAGTTTTATCTCCAAGGCCGAATGCGACAAGCTGGCGGGACGGCCGAAAGCGATTGCTGCCTTCCAGCCGAAATCCGTGGGCGTTATCGGCGCCGGGCTGATGGGGGCGGGCATCGCCCAGGTTTCGGCCGATGCCGGGCTCGATGTCGTGCTGATCGATCTGGGCCCGGAACAGGCGCTGGCCAGCCAGCAGCGGATCGCCTCCGCCTATGCGAAGCGGGTTGAGCGCGGCACGCTGGCCGCCGAGCGGGCGGATGCGGCGCTGGCGCGGATCAAGCCGTCCGCCGACTATGCCGAACTGGCCGCTTGCGATCTGATCGTCGAGGCGGTGTTCGAGGATGTTGCGGTGAAGTCGGCGGTCTATGCCAGGCTCGCCGAGGTGATGAAGGACGGCGCGCTGCTGGCCAGCAATACCTCGGCCTTGCCGATCACGCAGCTGGCCGAGCGCGTCGCGCGGCCGGAGCGTTTCATCGGACTGCATTTTTTCTCGCCGGTCGAGCGGATGCCCCTGGTTGAGGTCATTCGCAGCAAATCCACCTCGGATGCGACGCTGGCGCAGGCGCTGGATTACATCAAGCTGCTGCGCAAGACGCCGATCATCGTGAATGACTCGCCGGGTTTTTTCACCAGCCGGGTGATCACCGCCTATCTGTTCGAGAGCATCGGCATGGTGGGCGAGGGTCTCGCCCCGGCCTTGATCGACAATGCCGCGCGGCAGGCCGGCTTTGCGCTCGGGCCGCTGGCGCTGATGGACGAGTTGACGCTGGATTTGACCTATCACGCCACCGCCAAGCGGGGCGAAGCGGCGGGGCCGGGCTGGACGCCGCCCTATGGGTTCGGCGTGCTGGATATGCTGGTGCGCGAACTGGGCCGCAAAGGCCGGCGCCATGGCGCCGGTTTCTATGACTATCCGGACGGCAAGCGGACCCCCTGGACCGGGCTGCCGGAGATTTATCCGGCCAGCGGGCGGCCGGCGACGCTGCCCGAGCTGCGCGACCGGATGCTCTATATCCAGGCGCTGGAGGCGGTCCGGGCGCTGGAGGAGGGGGTGATCGGCAATCCAGGCGAGGCCGATGTCGGCGCGGTATTGGGGATCGGCTTTCCGGCGCATACCGGCGGAGTGTTTTCGTTGATCGACACGGTCGGCGCCGAGCGGTTCGTTGCCCGCGCCGAGCAGCTTGCGGCGCGCTTCGGCGAGCGCTTCCGCCCGACCGCCGGGCTGCGCGCGCGCGCAGCCGCCGGGCTGCGATATTATCCGATGGCCGCCGCCCGATGAGCTACCCGATGATGGGAGTGCGATCTTGAATTTTGATTTCTCGCCGGAGCAGCAGGCGCTGCGCGAGCAGGTCAGCCGGCTGTTTGCCGATGGCCGGGCGCAAGCGCGAAAGCTGGTGGAGAGCGCGCAGCGCCATGATGCCGGGCTGTGGACCCGGCTGGTGGAGCTTGGCGGCGCGGCGGCGGCGATCCCGGAGGCGCAAGGCGGCATCGGTCTCGGCGCGCTTGAACTTTGCGTGATCGCGGAGGAGGCCGGGCGCAGCCTGGCGCCGGTGCCGTTCATGTCATCGGCCGTCCATGCCAGTGAAGCGTTGAAGATTGCCGGCGGCGATATCGCCGATGCGGTTCTGCCGCGCCTGGCGGCGGGCGAGGTTGAGGGCACCGTCGCGTTTGCCGAGCGCGATGGCAGTTGGGACGTGCTGCCCGGCGCGCAGGTTGAGGATGGCCGGTTATACGGCGTCAAGGACGCGGTGCTGGACCCCGGCGCCGGGATCGCGGTGGTCTCCGCCCGGGCGGCGGCGGATGGCGAAGGCTTTGGCTGGTGGCTGGTGGATCTGGCCGGCGCCGGGGTAGAGCGCGAAATGATTCCGGCATTGGATGTGGTGCGCCGCTATGCGCGACTGCGCTTTGCCGGCGTGCCGGTCCGGCGCCTCGGAGCGCCCGGGGCCGGCGCCGCGATGACCGCGCGGCTGATGGATGCGGTGGCGATCATCACCGCCTTCGAGCAGATCGGCGGAGCGGAAGCGCAATTGGCGCGTTGCATCGACTACGCCAAGACACGGAAAGCCTTTGGCGGCCCGATCGGCGTGTTCCAGGGTGTGAAGCATCGGCTGGCCGACATGTATGTCAAAATCGAGCTGGCGCGCGGCCATGCGCTGTATGGCGCCTGGGCGCTTTCAACGCTTGCGTCCGATCTGCCGGCGGCGGCGGCCGGCGCCCGGCTGGCGGCGACCGAGGCGTTCAGTTTCGCCGCCGAGGAGGCGATTGAAATGCACGGCGGCATCGGGTTCACCTGGGAGGATGACTGCCATCTGTATTATCGCAGGGCCCGCGTGCTGGCCCTGGAGCTGGGCAGCCGCCGGCGATGGGCCGGCCGGCTGGTCGCCGCCTTGGCCGGCGGGCCGTCGGCAACGGAGGCGGCGCATGGACTTTGAGGATACCGCGCATGAAGCCGCCTATAGGCGGCAGGCAAAATCCTGGCTGGCCGAGAACGCCCCGGCCTGGGCGGCGCCCGGGCCGGCGCCTGCCGGCCGCGAGGAGAGCGAGGCGGAGATGATGGACCGGGCGCGTGGCTGGCAACGGGCCAAGGCGGCGGCGGGCTATGTCGGCATTACCTGGCCGCGCGAGGTTGGCGGGCAGGGCGGTCTGGCGATCGAGCAGGTCATTTTCGAGCAGGAGGAAGCCGCCTACCGGGTTTTCACCGTGCCCTTCCAGGTCGGCATGGGCATGTGCCTGCCGACCGTCTACACGCATGCGCCGGCGGCGGTTGCCGAGCGGTTTGTCGGCCCGGCGCTGCGCGGCGAGGAAATCTGGTGTCAGCTCTTCTCCGAGCCCGGCGCCGGGTCGGATCTGGCGGGGGTGCGGACGCGGGCCGTGCAATCCGGCGATGACTGGATCGTCAATGGCCAGAAGGTCTGGACCTCGTATGCCAATCATTCCGATTTCGGCCTGGCTTTGCTGCGCACCGATGTGACCGTGCCCAAGCATAAGGGCATGACGATGTTCTATCTCGACATGCGCAGCCCCGGGCTGGAGGTGCGGCCGATCCGCTCGATGACCGGCCATGCCGATTTCAACGAGGTGTTTTTCACCGATGTCCGGATCCCCGACGCGCAGCGGCTGGGCCCGGTGGGCGGCGGCTGGAAGGTCGCGCTGACCACGCTGATGCATGAACGCCTGGCCATCGGCCGCGCGCCCGACGCGCCGAGCACGGCGGAGCTGATCGAGCTGGCGCGCGCCATTCCGCAGGGCGCCGGCAGCGCGCTCGACGATGCCGCGGTGCAGGATGCGATCGCGCGGTTCTATGTCAACGATGCCGGCCTCGATTTTCTGCGGATGCGGGCGCAATCGGCGATTTCAAACGGCCGCGCGCCCGGGCCGGAAGCCTCGATCGGCAAGCTGGTGATGGCCAAGACCCGGCAGGATATCGGCGCCTTTGCGATGGACCTGCTGGAATGCGGGGCGATCGAGCAAGGCAGGGCGTCGAGGCTGGCCGATTTTCAGTATCACTACATGTTTTCCGCCGGCCTGCGGATTGCCGGCGGCACCGATGAGGTGCTGCGCAACATCATCGCCGAGCGGGTGCTCGGCTTGCCTGCCGACCGCCGCATCGATCGCGATGCGCCGTTCAATGCGCTGGAATGATCTACGCTCAGTCTGCCAATTTCACCAATCTAGCTTGGGGCTTGCAATGACAAAACTGACCTTTATCGAACATGACGGCAAAACCTATGAAGTTGACGCCAAAGACGGGCTGAGCGTGATGCAGGCGGCAATGGATAACGGGGTGCGCGGCATCCTGGCCGATTGCGGCGGCGCCTGCAGCTGCGCCACCTGCCAGGGCTATATCGACCATGAATGGGACGCCAAGCTGCCGCCCGTTTCGGAGATTGAAGAGGTGATGCTCGATTGCGCGGTGGAGCGGACCGACCAGAGCCGGTTGACCTGCCAGATCACGGTCTCGCCGGCGCTGGAGGGGTTGGTGATCCGGCTGCCGGCTTCGCAGCTTTAGCGCCGGCCGCGTTGCCGGCCTGACCTGGCGGCAGGGCGCGGTCGTCGCATCGCTTGAAGAATGATCCGGCTTGCAAAGCCCGGCCGAGGATGTTAGAGCTTAAATAATCATATAGATCATCAAGCTTTTAATTAAGAAAACGGGAAACGGAATTGTCGAAGCGACCAGCCTTTGCAGACGGTGCGAATGGGCAATGTGGATCAGGGGCCTGCGCTCGCTTCAGCGTCAAATTGCATGAACCTGCCGACAGGAGCGCTCGCCGATGAGTTTTGAATTACCGACAGCCGTGTTCATCGGCGGCGAGTGGGTGCCGCCCGCCGGCGGCAATACCGAGGCGGTGATAAACCCCGCGACCGAGGCATTGATCGGGCTGGCGCCGGTGGCCGGCAAGATCGAGGCTGACGCGGCCTTGAGCGCCGCCCGCCAGGCGTTTGACCAAGGCCCTTGGCCGCATCTGCCCGGGCGGGAACGGGCGATGTTCATGCAGAAATTTCTGGACGCGTTGAAGCGGCGCGAGCGCTGGCTGAGGGCATTGATCACGGCTGAAGCCGGGGCCACGCAGATCGCGCAATTCGCGCAATATGATCTGCCGATTCAGCACGCGCAGTTTTTTGTCGATATCTGCACGCGCGATCCGGTTCGCGGATTGCCGCCGGCGATCAACCCGACCGCGATGGGAACCAAAATGCTGGGCGGCGGGGTGGTGATCCGTGAGCCGGTCGGGGTTGTGGCGGCGATCACGCCGTATAATTTTCCGTTTTTCCTGAATATCACGAAGATTTTTCCAGCCCTTGCGGCCGGCAATACGGTGGTGCTGAAACCCTCGCCCTTCACCCCGTTTCAAAGTCTGGTGCTGGGCGAGGCGGCGCTCGAGGCCGGCTTGCCGAAGGGCGTGTTCAGCGTGATCACCGGCGGCAAGGATGTCGGCGAGGTGCTGACCACCGACCCGAGGGTCGACCTGATTACCTTCACCGGTTCCGATGCCGTGGGTGCGGCGATTCAGGCGCAGGCGGCGCCGACGTTGAAGCGGTTGCTGCTGGAGCTGGGCGGCAAGTCGGCGCTGATCGTGCGCGAGGATGCGGATTTGGAACAGGCGGCGCAGATCGGCGCGTTCAATTTCACCTGGCATGCCGGGCAGGGTTGCAATCTGGCGACCCGGCAGCTGGTGCATAATGCGCTGCGGCCGAGCTATGTGCGGCGGGTCGCGGAAATCGTGCAGGCGATCAAGCTTGGCGATCCGGCCGATGCGGCGACCGGCATGGGGCCGTTGATCAGGGAGGCGCAGCGCAAGCGGGCCGAGATGTTCACCGCGATCGCGCAGGATGACGGGGCGAGGCTGGTCACCGGCGGCCGGCGGCCGGCCGATCTGGAGCGTGGCTTCTTCTTCGAGCCCACCTTGTTCGATGGTGTGAGCAACCGCTCGCGCATCGCCCAGGAGGAAGTGTTTGGGCCGGTCGGCATCGTCATCGGCTTTGACAGCGATGACGAGGCCATTGCCATCGGCAATGATTCCGAATTTGGCTTGAGCGGCGGGATTATTTCGAAGGATGTCGGCCGCGCCTATGAACTGGCGCTGCGGCTGCGTACCGGGGAGGTCTATCTGAATGGCGGCGCCGGCGGCATGAGCTCGCACGCCCCGTTTGGCGGGATCAAGCGCTCCGGTTATGGCCGGGAATTCGGAGAAGAGGGCTTCAACGAATTCACCTATCTGAAATCCGTTGTGTTCCACGCTGGTTGAAAAGGAAATGACCATGGAGAGCCTGACCCTGGAGGACGTGGATATCTCCAACGTGCCGCCGCATGTTCCGCCCGAACTGATCGTGGCGCATGACATCTGGGCGACGCCGCCGCATCAGGATCCGTTCATCGCGCTCGACCGCTATCGCAACGGACCGCCGATTTTCTATACGCCGGTGCATTATTCCGGCAATGCCGGGGCCTGGGTGCTGACCCGTGCGGAGGATATCCAGTCGGTGATGGGCGACCCCGCCCGGTTCGGCAGCAAGTCGAAATCCGGCTTTACCGCGTTGATCGGCGAGACCTGGGATCTGGCGCCGCTGGAGGTGGACCCGCCGGAGCACCGGCAGCTGCGGGCGGTGCTCGACCCGGTTTTCGCGCCGAAGCGGATCGACCTGCTGACCCCGGGGCTGCGGCAGTTCTGCAACAAGCTGATCGACGGCTTCATCGATGATGGCGAGGTTGAATTCGTCGAGAAATTCGCCCGCCCTTACCCGGTCAAAATCTTCCTGGAGCTGATGGGGCTGCCGATGGATGATTTCGACCAGTTTGTCACCTGGGGCGATATGCTGCTGCGCAGCCCGACGCTGCAGGGCCGGGTTGAAGGCGGCCAGGCGATTCGTGATTATCTGCTGGCGCTGATCGAGAAATACCGGAAGCTGCCGAAATCCGACGACGTCACCAGCATTGTCGTGCATGCCGAGGTTGACGGCAAGAAACTGCCGCCGCACCGGCTGATCGGCATGCTGTTTCTGCTGTTCATCGCCGGGTTGGATACCACCGCCGCGTCGCTCAGTTTCTTCTTCAAGCATCTGGCCGAGAACCAGGACAACCAGCGCCGCCTGCGGGAGAATCCCGCGCTGATCGGGGCTGCCGTCGAGGAGATGCTGCGGGCCTATTCGGTGGTGACCACCGGGCGGCATGTGATGCAGGATACCGTGGTCGGCGGCGTTGAGATGAAGGCGGGCGACTGGATTGTGATCGGCATGATGCTGGGCAGCCGGGATCCGGCCGAGTTCAGCCGGCCGGAGGCGATCGATTTCGACCGGCCGCAGGCCCGGCACATGGCCTTCGCGACAGGCGTTCACCGCTGCCTCGGTTCGCATCTGGGCCGCCGCGAGCTTGGCGTGGCGATGCAGGAGTTTCTGGGCCGGGTGCCGCAATTCGGCGTCAAGCCGGGCGAGCAGCCGCGCATGCATGGCGGCATCGTCTTTGGGGTCGATCACCTGCCGATTTCCTGGTGACCCACCAGACGGATCAATAGCGGCAGCCTGCCGGGAGAGAAAAATGACCGAATATACCTCGAAGATCGCGAATTTCGTTACCCAGACCCGATATGAGGATCTGCCCGCCAATGTCGTGCAGGCCACCAAGCGGCTGATCCTGGACACCTTCGGCAATGCGGTGGGCGGCTTCTCCACCAGTGCCGGCAAGCTGGCCCTGGCCACCAAGCGCGAGCTTGGCGGCACGCCGGAATCGACGGTTTTCATCACCGGCGAAAAAACCTCCTGCACCAGTGCGGCGTTTTGCAATGCGACGCTGGCCTCGGCGCTGGAAGCCGACGATACCTGCCTGCATCTCGGGCATCATGGGCAATGCTCGGTGATGCCCGCGCTGGCGGTCGCGGAGCGGTCGGATGCGTCGGGCAAGGATTTTATCACGGCGGTGGCGCTGGCCTATGAGCTTGGCGCGCGCATCGCATCGGCGATGCGCCATGTCGTGATGAATCCGCAGGGCGACCTCACTTTCAGCCCATCGGGCGGCGGGGTGAACTGGGTGGTGTTCGCCGCGGCGATCGGCGCCGGCAAGATCCTCGCCCTCGACGGCAAGCAGATGGCCGGCGCGCTGGGGATTGCCGGATACAACGCGGTCGTGCCGAATGGCGGGCGCTGGAACCGGCCGAACTGGAACCACCTGAAATATAATCCCTACGCCTTCATGGCCGAGAGCGGCACCTTCGCGGCGTTGCTGTCGAAGAACGGGTTCACCGGCGATCCGAATATTTTTGACGGCGATGGCGCGGAGATGCGGGCGAATTGGTGGCAGATGTCCGGCGCGGTCGGGGTCGAGCCGGAATCGGCGGTCTCAGGCCTTGGCGAGCGCTGGCTGGTTCCGGATGCATCGATCAAGCCTTATCC
>Ga0116230_10005414_pt1 | contig 12527 bp, 9 predicted proteins | sample S1TSphfallax_3_FD_88678 | JGI IMG/M metagenome (GOLD analysis project Ga0116230, IMG submission 88678) | Host-associated microbial communities from peat moss isolated from Minnesota, USA - S1T2_Fd - Sphagnum fallax MG | ecosystem: Host-associated > Plants > Peat moss > Unclassified | place: USA...
AATGTTATGACAAGGTGCTAAATGAAGAATGTCATCACTAGGGTTTAAATGATGTGACATTAGGAGTTTAAAACATTAGAACTATCTATAAAGTCATCCCTAGTTTGCCCCTAGTTTGGACCTCAATTCTCATTTTTGTCCTTAGTTTTGGGTTGTTTGTAAAGTCTACCAAACTTGGAACTGGGACCAGTTTCCAAAAAGTGGGGACCAAACGAATTTTTGGAAGGAACAAGGGCTGCCCCAAAAACAATTGTTGTTTTTTAATGTTTGAAGGGTTTGGTATGGTTTATGTGGGCTCAAAATTTTCTCCCATCTTCAACTTTTTCTTTGTTTTTTTCTTCATGTAGTTTTTCTTCTTTCTCTTCTCATTTTTAGGGTTTCCATTTTCTCAAGTTCTTTTCTTTTTCATTTGAGCTTTCTTCTCTTGTTTCTTTTGCTCTTTCTTTTTAAGCAATGGTTTTTTCTTCAAGTTCCATCTCTTCTTCAAATTCAAGCTTTTTTTCAAGTGATGATGATGTCTTGTATGACATGGATCAAGAGGTTACAATGCTCTTTCATGCGAGGTTTATTGCTTGTAGGGTGAAAGCATCCTTGGGTGGTACCACTAGAAACCACCTCAAGGAATAATTAAATAACCAAAAATGGCAAAATAATTTTACTAGGCCCTTTACTTTAAATGTTTTTACAACTATATGTATTTTATTTTTTTCATGTTTATCCATTGCATGCACTAATATGTGGCTTGAAGTTTATTTTGGAATTAAAAAATTTATAAATTGTTAAAAATTTATAGTCCTAATTAAAATGGCCCTTTCAGAAATTAATAATCCTAACTTTGGAAATTCATAACTAAATTATACTTACTCAATTAATTTCTTAATAAAAACTTAAAAATAAAATGACTTCCAAACCTTAGGGAAAAAATTTCAAATCATGTTTCAAATTTGTGTTCCTAACCAAAAAGTTCAAGGAAATGAACTAGTGCGACATTTTTAAAACGTTTTCTAAATGCAATGATTAGGAACATCAAAATACATATATATTTTAATATTATTGAAATTTCAAAATCTATGAAACTTAATAAATGTACTCATTAAAAATATATTATAAAAATATTTGTTTAAGAGTTTCCTATGATTTTTCAAAATTCAATCGGTCTACGAAAATCAAGGTGTGACATTCCTAGTGGTACCACCCAAGGATGTTTTCCCCCTATACTTTTGGAAACTTGTTCACTACAATAGAGATGGAGGAGGGGGGTGAGCATTTTGTGGACCCAACTACTGGTGTTTGAGATGTGCTAACCACACTACAATCCACCCCAACACTATTTAAAAACTTAATTAATTTCGTTGCCATAGAGTTTGAGGACTTGGCATCCATTGTGGTGCCTACCATCATTTCCCATGCACGGTCTACAAGTGAAACCCCTATTTTTTTGGGAACCCATCAAAGCTAAACCCTGAACAACACCCTTTAAACTTTGTTTTCTTCCTCAAACATGATAACGTCACCAAATATGACTTTTTCATGTGGAATTGGGCGAAAAGCTCAATACATGATGATTTTTTTTCATTTCATCTTGCATTTATTTCACATGTGGATGAGATCTGCTGGCTTATAACCCAAGAGAAAGTTACATTTGGTCTTATTTGCAAGGGTTACCAAAATGCATTAGGTTCATTGATGGGACCCTAGTTAAGATTTGGAAACCTTGGTGGAATTCAAGTCACCAAACTTGGTTCATGGCCACAAAATAATCTATGTTATGAATAAAACAATTATTCTTGATCATAGAGGCTTGTTTATTTACATATATTCTAGCTATCCAAGATCTTACCATGATGTGAACATTTATCGACATTCTAGCATCTACTGAAAATGGTGACAAGATTTCACTCATGCCAATGAGTACTTTGAGTTCCTACTTGGGGATCTTGGGTATATGGGAGAAGAAATGTTCATAATGTGGAGGATTGGGAGATGGGAAATAGCTCCCAATGTAGACATGGATGTAGTGCATGCATACAACAAGATGCATGTTGTTTATAGGGTGTAGGTGGAATGGGGTATTGGAGGGCTAAAAAGAAAATGGAGAAGGCTCATGAAGAGGTTTGATAACAGAATACCAAGATATTCACACCTCTTCAAATATGGAACCCTACTGGGTAGATGCACAATCAAGTGGTTCATTTTTGTGATGAAACAATGTTTTTCCCCTAAGTACCCTTTATTCAAATGCATATGGTGATTAATATATCCTTAGATTTATTAATTGGGACTTGGATTTAAATTAACAAGTCCATTGTGAAGATAAATGTGTGGTTATTTATTGATAAAAAACCTCATTTGTTAGTAATAATGGACTTTTGAAATTGAATATATGGACTAATCATTTGACTAGAACATCACAAAATGAATTTTTTTATATTGATTCACATTCCAAATTTGCTATTGGGACTCAATATATGATGTAACACAAGATGATAAACTTATATGATGAATCTTTTATTTGAAAACCTTAATTGTTTAATAATTAGGGACTTTTGAATGGTTAAAATTTGACCATATTTTCATAAGTCCATACGAGTTATAATTTTTTTTCTTTTTCAAATTTTTTGTCCCAAAAGCATATTTTTTGAAAGATTTACATGAGTTTCTATTCATATGGACTTTGTGGGTTTTCCTTTTAGGACTTCCAAATTAAAAAATGACATCAATTACATTAAATATAAGTATTCACATAGATTTGGGAAGGTTTGTCGATCATTGAACATGTACCATTCAAAGATTATAATAATAATATTTTTTAAAGTAACAACCATGTCCATTTGAATCATTTTAAAGAATCTTGTATGGACTTATAAGGAGTGTAAATTTGTCGATATTGAGCCCTTTGATCATGCATTCACCCTACTCATTAACTTCCTACATAAGAGGAAGATGGACCTCACATATGAGGGTATTGACCTAACCATTTTCCTAATCCTGAAAACAATGAATGGGTTGGGGACTTCCAACTACATGTGTAGGCAAGCTCTAACTTGTGCCCTAAATTCTTCCTCTGAAATTACTATTAGCTCCTAGGTTGCTTTCAAGTTTGAAATCTTCACCTTATTTTTATACACATGGTTGATGTCCATCTTTGTAGCTAACAATGCATCATAAATTTTTGAGCTCATTCAAAAGCGAGATGCATGGTTGTAAGACTCTTAGATTGGAGTTACAACATATCATGTTTAATCATTGGCTTTTCAAGAGGCCCTATGCAAAAACTAGGTGCAATAATGAGCTTAAGGGTTAGGCTAGGACAATTTGCCTCAATGGAACTACGAGAACTAAGAGAATTAGGACCTGCTATTGCTATACTTGCCACTTGGTTTCCCATCAATAAATCTTTTTTCCCCTTGAGCACATTCCTTATGGCATAATTGTTCGTTGCTAGCTTAAGGCATTAGATTATAGGACTACCTTTTCAGTCCCCTCTTCATTAGAAGTGTCAATCTTAAGATCCTTTAAGGCATTTCACAACTAGTCCTTTAAGGTGTCCTCCTAAAATGGTGAGTATGGGTAGGCAATCACATAGTCATTATAAATTGCATTCCAAACAACCACTAGAATCAACTATGCAACATGTTTTTTCACACTAGAATAGGTTACAAAATGAATGTTACATAACTAATGGCCATAATACTCAAGTGCAGATAATACATAATTGTTCTATGCCCTTTTTCCTTATTGGATCCCTTCCCTTTCAACTTTTGAACATCTTGGCCTTGGGAAAGTTCCATGCTTTCTTGGGTCATCTTGAAATCCTCATTGAGTGCTACCATATCTGCCATATAAATAGACACACTCCCACTTTTAAACCTCCTACTCATTGCATTGCAAAGCCACAAAAGCATTTCCATGACTTGCAAACCCTAACAGAAGCTCAATGGCCACATGGGTGTAGTCATAATACAAGGAGCCAAGGACTGTGTTGAATGCAATAAAATCTAACACTCTTGTAACTTCAAAAAATCATTGAAAAAGTTCTAATGAAATTGGAATATAATAAAATCAAATGCATACTATTTTTATACTTCTAAATTTGCATCTCAATGTTTTTAATGTAATTATAAGATGTTTCATTGGTCATAAAATGAATTGTAAGCAATGCACAGTTAGATGTTGAATGGGAACTAAAACTTTGAACATCCTTTATCCTATGTAAATCTAAACCATTAATTAAATTTTTTTATTGATGGTAATATATTAATGATTATGAGGGCTTAATAATGATAAAATCTTCAATACACCTTTTGATATGGTTATCCATTATAGTTCGTTTTTAATATTTGAACGTGGTTTTTTACCACTAAAACTATATAATTTGAAATACTTCATCCAAGAGAAAATGTTTTTTGTCATGAAAGTAAAGGCCAAGGTTGTCACCACATCTATGTGTTTATCATGACTCGACAAACATATTTGGACACAAACACACCCTTACATCACATCAGTATAAAATCAACCTAGGTCAAAAACACTTTTAGACTACCTAGGGCAGGCTTATGGGCAACCGAAATTAGACTTATTTTGGTCACCCTAAACCATGTGACAATTGAAAAACTTAGGTCGCCATACCTTGTGGCATTTGAAAAAAAAATTGGTCGCCATAGGGTATGATGACCAAATGTTTTCAATTGCCAAACCTTGTGGTGACCAAAAAATTTTAGTTGCCATCCGATGGTGGGGATCGAAGGCTTTCCAAAAACATATGACATGCCTTCGTTCTATGGCAACCGAAAAGTTTTGGTCACCATGGAAAAGGCCAATTGAAAATCCATTTTCTGTCACCATTTGTAATGAGGGCTACCTAAGTGTCAAGAAACAATTCTTTGCATCTATCTTGACATATGTGATGGATGTGTCAAGATGGATGTCAGTGTGACACCTAATTAAAATGGTTGCATCATGTCATTTTTGACAACCCTAGCAAGGGCAAGGATTCATTTTCATGAAAATTGGATGTGTTACGTGGGATTATTTATTTATTTGTTAAATATCAATTATTATATTTAAAATGATGTTGAAGAAAGTCATTCTTGATAAACTTGATGTATAATATATCATTGAGGGTTTTAAACACACACACACGTACAAAAAAGAATATATATTTCGTTATCTTGGAAGAAACAATTTGTGGATATATTTTTTTGTTTCATAAATTAGTCACACACACACACATCTATATATAATGTTGAGATGTTTACTTTTGTTGAAATGAACACATCTTGTTTTATCTATAAAATTATCATTCAATAAATACATTTAATTACATGTAATTTGAAAATCTATGCAAACATAAATGGATTAAACTTTTGAAGTTGACATTATCATCTTATAATAAGCCCCAATCAAAATATGTAAGTCATGTTTCAAATGTGATAAATCTTAGTCCTTCAAAACATTCGGGCCTTGTACTAAGTGGCTATTTTGACAATGAATGTACCCACATACAAGCCATAATGAGCCCCCATAGTCCTACTAGGTGCAATTCCAACACCCATAGACCCAAACAAAAGTTCAATGACTCAATGCAAATTGTACCAAGGTTACCTTAGGTATTCAGTAATTCAAATGTAGGAATAGAATACCATAATTGAAATTCCAATGAATCATAAACCTCAGTAGCTAAAATAGGTCTTCACATGTATACAAATGAAAACCCTAAGTTGTAGACCTAATTCTGGTTCAATTCTAGTTTTAGTAGTTCAACCTAGTGATCATTTATGTGGACACACAGATTTGGAAACCTACAAGTGTTTCAATTAATAACTTCAGAACCTCAAAATGCATGCACCCAATTCAAATGAAGGAAACCCTAAAAGGATTCTTCAATCCAAACATTCAATTAGGGTTTCAATAGCTCAACCAAATGATCACATTACCATTTGTGTGGACCCATAGAACTGTAGACTTAAAATTTGTTCAATTTCATTGTCAATTGTTCAATGTCAACACCCAATGAAAACTAAGGATACCCCAAGATCTTTCATCAATATGGAAGTTCAATTTGGATTTTAGTAGCTCAAGTAGGTGATCACATTTTAATTTATGTGGTTTTAGGGTGTTGTAGACCTAACCCTAGCTCATTTAAATGGGTAGAAGCTCAATTGGAAACATAATCAAATACTTAAAAATAAAGCACCTTTTGGAGTTCCATGAATTGAAGAGATTCAAAATAAGGCATCAGACCTAAAGTTTTAGAAGTTTAATTGGATTGAAGTGGACCCACATAATCAAAGCCCTAAACCTTAATTAACTGAATAGGTTAGGAGCTTAATTGGAAGCACAAAAAATATAAAATTACCCCCAGAGTTCTAGACACTCAAAAGAAGGCACAAAGGTTCATTTGGGCATTATAAGTATACCTTGAGTGCACCCACAAAAAGTCAGCGAGCCAAACTTTAAGTGATTAAATAGGTCAGAAGTTCAATTAGAAACATAAAAAATAAAAACATACCTTTAGAGTTTTGGACATTCAAAAGAAGGCATTAGAACTTTATTTGGGCACAATAAAGATACCTTCAATGCACTAACAGAATTTGAGACCTAAACTATAAATGATTGAATAGGTCAAAAATTCAATTGGAAGGAAAAAACTAAGAAAAGAAACCCCTAGAGTTTTGGATAATCAAAATAAGGCATTAGATTTCATTTGGGAATTACATTTGAACTGAAGTGCATCCATAGAGTCAAAGACCTAAACCCTAAGCTCATGAAGTGGTCAAAAGCTCAATTAAAAACACAAAAAATTATAAAACAAACCCCCAATAGTTTTTAGAACTTTAGACCTTCAAAATAAGTGGTTGAAAGTTCAATTGAGCCATCAAAGATGAATTGAAGTAGGCAATAGCTTGTAGACTTGAACCCTAAGTGCATGAAAGGTCAAAAGTTCAATTGGAAGCACAAATTTTTAAGAAAAAACCCTATAGTTCCATGAACTTTGGACCCTCAAAATAACTGGTTAAAAGTTCAATTATGGCATCAAAGATGAACTGAATTGGACCAATAGAGTTAAAGACTTCAACCTTAATTGATTAAAATGGTTAAAAGATCAATTGGAAGCATTAAAAAAAAATGTCAAAGTTCATGGAAACTCAAAATTGAAGTGGCTAGAAGCTCAATTAAGGCATCAAATTTGGAATTAGGTGATCAAATTTCAAATGAAGTGGACCCATAGAGCTATAAAAGGTTAAGTGGTGAGAAATTCAAATGCATGATCACATAAGCCATTCACACAAAACCTAAGAATTGTAGACTAGTATGAGGCTCAAATTGGTAATCAAAAGTTCAAATTTTTGATGGTATAATCCATTCATACATAGCCTTTGAACTTGCAAGTTCATTTGCAAAATTAACAACAAACTTGCATTTACAAAAATCAAAAGTTGTTTTTTTTTTTGGGTTCCATCAAGTTTTGCATATGCAAGCAATACTTGAGGCATACCATTTCAAATTGTAATTGCTCTTTGAGAGAACACCTTTTAAGACAATTGTTTAACAATCTTCCAATAAAACAAGTTCTTTTTTTACAACCTCAAAAGCTTACCATTTTAAGCTTTGACTTACGGATGCTTGCCATGCCTTATTTATGCAATGTAGTCACCATAACATAGATGAGTTTTTGTGCGAATGCAAACATGCTAAAATTTGCCCAATGATTATTTCATCATGGAAAGTTGAGTTGTAAACTTGAGTTGATAGAATTCTAGAGCTCCATTTTAGGGCTTTGACAAGGTCTAGGCAATGGCTTCCACTTGAATGATTGGAGAAACCAATAATAAAGGAGTTCTTGCATTGATTCACAAAACTTGATGCAAAACACAGAAACATACCACAATGCCAAAAGAAATGTTCCCTAAAGAAACAAATCATGAGTGTGATAATTGTAAAAAAATTCAGCATTTTCTTCATGGGCATGAAACATGCTTTCAAACAAGTTTGATGAGAATTGCTAATTCACTTGCAAAAATTTGGAAATGCAAAGTTTTGGGTTACACAAAAATTGTTGAAAATGTCCTTCCCTCCTTTATGCTTTGCCTGCACTCAAGCTCCAATTGAGCTCTGCGAAAATCCTTCGAAATGCAAAGTGCCTGGGCTTTCGACACTTGACCACCTCCATTGTTGCCTTACCATATTTATCCTTATGTTCTAATGCAAGCACTCACATTCAAACAATAAGTATTTTGCTCATATGCATACAAGTAATTTCTCACTATTGAAAATGAGAAGACCAGAAGCTTCCGAGCGAGTGAAATTCCGAACATAAAAAATTGCATTGATGGGCACAAACTTGGGACCAAACTCATTTGACCCTCAGTTTCCATCCAAAATCGAGTTTGGCACCCTGTTCAACCCCTTTGTATTTTTATTATGCCCAATTTCAGGTTTCATCCCTTGTTCTGGCCAAACTGGAGTTCACATGCCCTCTTTCAACGACTTTACGGATAACTCTATTGCCTTCAAGTTTGTGGCACTTGATGTACATAAATAAAATCAACTTAAGGTTGCATACATGCAAATGATGTATGTAAGTGTGGAAAGCACTTTGGATGCATGGAGTTGAACATGGGTACCATCTAACATTAAGGAATGTGCAAAAAATTGGGGTGAATAGCAAATAAGTAATTGCCTTCAAGAGAATGACAAAGTTTGTCTATGCACATTTTTCATTTCTTGAAGAAGACTTGGTCCAATATGGTCCATAAAGATGATAATTCAACTTTTTATGTGATTTGAGTATTTTATGATATGCCTCGAATTGAATAAGAATATGATGATGTTTGCAAACTAAGCAGCACTATATTTGGGACCCATTGGATTCCAAATAATATGTCCCCACAAATCTATTGCTCCTTGCGGAAGCACACTTGAGAAAAGTGTGGAAGAGGTTCCATTGAATTATACAAGTGATCCTTCACAGATAATAAAATAAATGATCAAGTTGAGAAAATTATATTACTTTTTTACCCCAATTTGAAACAACAATGATAAAGTCAAGGGAACAAATAAAAGTTGTTAATGACATTCACATGTGATTTTAATGCTGTGGAAAGGGAATTAAAAGGGACTTCCCATTCAAATAGACTTTCTACTCTGATTGGTAGATTAAAAAATTGAAGACATAGGTTCGTTGATGCCTTTGGATTGAGTGCAACTAAAATGTGCTTGCAAGTTGTTTTGGGTTTGCAACTGAAAGTATGGTTGGTTTATGGCAACGGACTTTTACCATAATCCCAAACCACCAAGCCAATCACCCAAATTCTCACTGCCAAAGCATTTGATTTGTAATAATAAACAAAAAAGAATGATGAGATAAGCAATGATACAAAATCAGGGCATTCAAAGCTTCACCCTAGATGATCACATAATTGAGAACAATTTTAAATCATGGATGATATGAATGACATAATCAATGTTTGAAGTTTGAACCCCCTTACTTTATAAGTAGCTTTTCTCTTTTCTCTAAAGTTTGAAGAGAACTGGAAGAGAAAAAACTCGAGGAGGCACAACCCATTCACGGATTTGTTCCTTATCATGTTCCCAACGAAATGAAATATATGGAACTCTTCCTCAATGCAGTGACAGTCCTCGCCACTGTCCTCTGAACCTTACCTGGCGGCCTGCTCCCCCAATGTTGCACACTTTCCTAGAACTATGGCTTTAGCATAGACAAAAATACCCCAAAGAAAGGAAAGAATCTGGAGTTTGGACTTCATCTCTTACAAAACTCATTTCATTGTTTATTTATGAGGAACTTTTCTATATGCCTAAGCATCTTGAGTCAAAACTAGACTTGACCAAAACAAATATCCTCCCCTAAGTACCCTTGCTCCCTTCCTTTTTGGATGGGTCTGCGAATTTTGCACATGTATCTTCTTGCACTCCGGGATTTACTACAAACAAAAACTGCCCAATTTGCAAAGGTAACCTGGGGTTCTTCACCTCTTACAAACTCCCCTTACCTACCCAGGATTGTTCTATACCCTAAACATCTCAACGACCACTTGATGCCCATGGTAAGGCTCCCACCTTAACAGTCTAAGACCAGTTACAACCAATCTTGGGTGTGTACCCGATTTGGCAGGTTAGAACTCTTGATTTGGGTTACAAACTGGAACGGGTCTGATTTTGGAACTGGTAAAGGTACTATGGTACTCATCAGTTCTGGTTTGTGATAACCAGAATTGAGTCTGATCTTCAAATGGGAACTAAAGCCCAAACCATAATTTTTATTTTTTTTGAAGAACCAGACCTGAGTCCGTTCCAAGTTCCAGTTTGTGTGGAACTGGAACTGCAACCAAAACCATTCTAATTTATTTTTTGGAACATGGGGGTAAAGAACCAGCCAACACTTGTGACAAATTACAACCCACTTTTTTTTTTTCAGATTCGGTTTCCTGTGGTGAGTGTGCCATTGCTAAATGGTGCCAAGAACTGAGGCGGTGGTGTCATTTGCAACCCATTCTTAGTCTGGAAAAATGGAAAAAAAAAGGACCCCCCAGTAGGCTCACCGTATTCTCTCGTAGGTCACTGTAGAGAGAGAGAGAGAGAGAGAGAGAGCATAATAACCTGTGCACAGAAAGCTGATTGCCTTTATTCGCTGTCAAATTAGCTTTTGCCCTTATTTTTCACCTCCATGTGTTTCACGCAAAAATTATTGAAGGAGTGTTTAGTGTGCTGAGCGTGTCACGCGGTAGGAGGAGTTGGGTGTGAATGGAATAGCATTGTGATAAGAAGTCGGTTCCCTTCCCATGGGTAACCAGTTTTGGTGTCTTATTCGGCCATTTTTTAAAGGTATTTTTCAAACGTATTTTTCCTAGTGGGGACATGTGGTGGAGTTATCTGAATCCACGGTGTGTTTATAAATAAGTTTTGTAGGGTTGTGATGATATCTGCTCCACTTTTGGTTCTTCCATTTTCCCTTTTGGGGGTGGTGTATCGGAACAAAGGTCAAGCTATGGAACAAGCACTTGTTGAACCCATTACACGTTGACACATACCTAGTGATCTGAATCAACTGTGGGGAACACTGGTTAAGCTATGGAACAAGCACTTGTTGACCCATTACACTTTGACACATACCTAGTGATCTGAATCAACTGTGGGGAACACTGGTTAAGCTCTGGAACAAGCACTTCTACAACCCATTTACCCCTTGACAGATTTTTATTAATTTAAATTTTTTTTAAGGAACAACTGGCCAATTGCATTAAAAAGCGGACCAGAACACAACAAGAACAAAAGGAACAACTTGACAGAATTTTTGGTCAGTGGAACTAGGCCTACCACAATATGTAAACGTGGGCTGGGCTATTATTTTTGGGCTCAGTTGGGCAAGAGTTTTTTTTTGGGGAGGATGAACATGTTAGGGGGTAGAATGAGAGAAAAAAAGGGGAAAATTTCAAGTGTGAGATTTCGGTTGCTAACCAATCATACTGAGTGACTCCTCACCTGACAAGACTCTGCCTCAGTTGGGAATTAAATGAGTACTAAATTTATGAGTCTGTCAATAGGTAAAGATCACAAGGAGGCCATGAATTATTATGGGATTGAAAGCAAAACCCAAAAGGAGATAAATGGTTTTCATATGGCATAGATTCAATCCCGTGTATAGTTAAGGTAAGTTCACAAAGATATGGAACTCTTTGTCTTTGAGGAAGATGTCGTAACTCACATGGGTTCCTTTCTTGGATTGTCCATGAAATCATAACGCCAAATAGTTCATGCGTAAGCATCCACTTCATGTTCATTGTTTTGATTTGGATCCTTAATTTGAAGCCTTTAACATCAAGCTGAATGCTATTTCCAAGCAATAGGAATGAAGTGTAGTAAATTAGTCTTGGTCCATAGGCTAAAGTGGCCATGATTGACCTTCACCACACATGGTACAATTTCATCGACAACAATGTAGAAAATATGGGCATTAAAAAAATTCCCTCACCCATGTTTTTAGTGTTTGTATTTAGTGTTCTGCAGGTAAGTAGTGTTTTGAAGCAAGAGATACAAAATTCGGCCCTCCCCCCAGATCCTGGGGTGATGTTTTCTCTTGAACCATATGGAGTTACAATTGTAAGCGAATCACATCTTTCTAAAAATGCTCAAAGCTAGAAAATATGTAAAGTAGGCTGAGAATTTATAGGTAATTTTTAAATTTATAATAAATAATAAGGTAGGACTTTTTATAAAAAATTTTTAACCGCACCCTCATTTAGTAAAAGGAGATGCATGCAGAGCACACCTCCCAACCAAAAAACAGCTGTCTTTAAATGATCCATTTTGATTCCCAAAGATTTTTCAAGGAACAATTGTACTTTAAAATAATTCCAGCAAATTTCTTGATTGATCATCCATTTTTTGGATGAATTACAGCAATTTAGTGGCTATTTATATGCTGCGCAATTGGCATTGACTGGGCTCTGGCCTGAAGTAAGATGGGTTGCCTATACTCTGTGCCACTCTAAGCCCAAGGGACT
>Ga0116230_10005415_pt1 | contig 12524 bp, 13 predicted proteins | sample S1TSphfallax_3_FD_88678 | JGI IMG/M metagenome (GOLD analysis project Ga0116230, IMG submission 88678) | Host-associated microbial communities from peat moss isolated from Minnesota, USA - S1T2_Fd - Sphagnum fallax MG | ecosystem: Host-associated > Plants > Peat moss > Unclassified | place...
CAACCACAATTGGTGATAACCAAGTTACTTCCTCAACCAATTTAATGAAACCAACTATAAGTAACTTGTTTGTGTCTTGTTTGACAATAACAACATAAATAGGATTTAACCAATACTTTACTTAATGAACAAGTGGTACTATGGTATCAAATTCAATCTCGTGTTGAGCAATTTCTAGAGGAATACCTTTTAAATTTTTATATGTGAAAATACGTCTTTGAACTCCTTTAAAAGTTCAATCGACTATTCTATAACAACTAATTCAAATGAAACATTCATTTTCACCTCTTGCACATTTTCCTTGGTGCCCGAATTGACCTTGGTCAATTGTTCCTCCTCAATTATTGTCCAACTAGCTATGGTTAGATCTTGTACATGTTTCCAATCAAGTAAGTGTCTCATCAATGATCATCTCCCCTACTTCTAAATGGAAAAAGGTCTTGGGTAGGTGTTGTTTAATAGTGTCAGGTGGTATAACTAGGTTAATTAGGTTAACAATTAAAATACATATTAGTTCAACATGTTTTGGGATTGGTTTTGTTATACTAAAATTTGGTATGCAAATTCATTTGGAAACCAATTCAATACGAGTAGATTCTATTACTGTTCCTACATAAAACATGTTTGTCTTTATGGTAAACATCACATCCTCTTCTTCATTTGATATTCCATAATGGAAATCATAACACATTAAAACTTCTAGTCTTTTGGTTTGTACACCAAGTTTTTTAGTAACAAGTATGGTTCTTACTATACTTGTTCCTTGTATGGTAACAATATTGGTTCCCCAATTGTGAGATATTTTGGCATCTCTCAACCATGGGCGTCCTAGCAACATTGAGTAATTAGAGTCTAAAACATTATTGTTGATAACAATAGATGTGACAGTGTAGGGAATCCCATGAACAAATATCTTCAAATCACTGATAAGACCAAGTGGTTTGGATATGGTTTGATCCACCACACACAAATTGTAAGGCATTGGATTAGGCTTTGACAAACTTAACTATGATCCATCTTTTTCTAATTTTAGGTAACTAGTGTGCTCAAAAGCTATAATGAAAATGAAGCTTACCATCACAAGCTTTTTGCAACTTAAATTGAGGATAATACTATTCATTTTTTTTTATTAGGTATGTTTTTTGAGTGTTAGCCAACATCATGATTGAGTTGTCATGTTGCTTCTATAATCTGAACATTGAAAGCATAATCCTAATTGCCATGTCCTTCCATGACCAAAGTAATTTCTCACATAGCTTTCTTCTTCTTAAGAACAAGGTTTCTTAATTTGTTGTTTGGCGTATCGGGGCATGTTGTGTCACCTTTTTAAGCTACCCTATTTTCCCATTACCTTATTTTCCCAAGGTGGGATTTTCTCCCTCAGTATATGCTCATGTCTTCCTTGACTCACATCTTAGCAAGACATCTTTCTTGTATCTTTAAAGACCTTGGTAAACTTGTAAATGTTTAGCTGACAATAGGTAGGCTAGTTAGTTGTCTAAAAATAAGTTCCAAATTTTGTCTAAATTTGTCCCAAGTCATCTCCATGGGCATTTATCTCACACCTATGTTGTCTTATGGTAGAAGATTGATATGTTCATAGTAGATTACAATCATTGAACATTTCAAGAAGGCTTGTGCCATTGTAAGAAAAAAAATTGTTTCAAACTTTACGATTCGAGTGTATGCAAGAAATTTTCTTGTGAGCAAGGGGCCCCCTTAAGCCCATTACTCTAGATTTTGGCCTCACAAAAACCTTGTCATTTTCCTAAAAGTAAGTAGTTGCAAAAATGTTTCTTGCATGTGCAAAGGTATATGGACTTATTTTCTTGAATTTTCAATAATGTGAGTTTCTTCACCTCAGTTGATTGAAGTGGGATATTTCAACATGTTGGTAATGTTGCCTGAAATTCTTTTATGCATGGTGATTATGCTTCACTTTTGTCATTGTTTGCTAAATTAGGGTTAAAGTTCTAGATGGAAATGCCATAGGATGCTATGGCGATTATGAATATCTTCTTTCATCATTCCATTCCAAGGAAGGAGTCTCGAGTATGTTTGTCTTTATGAAGTTGCTAACAGAAGCTTCCTTATATTTTCATGTTTATGACAAGGTTCATTGATATAATGTTATTTGTAAATTCCCTTTGACCCATTAACCACTTGAAAGTTAATTTCAATGAGGCATGAACATAATGTTGCAAAAATGAAAAAGACATTTGAATTAAGAGACATCAACTTTCTTCAACTTTATTATCTTTCTTAAGCTAAAATTACTCCCAAAAAAAACATATACATCTCAGTTTAGGTCTCATTCATGGTTCATTTGCATATGAGCACATGGAAATGTGAGTTTGAAAAAAATGTGTGAAATTAACCAATTTTTTGGTGCTCGCCTTTTGTAAGGTCCTTAAGATTTAGCTAAGGTTTATTTTCCCACAAATAATTAATCATCTAATACAAACCTTTGGCTACATAATCAAATGTATTTTAGTCACATTCTATTGGTTTATGACTAAAGGAGGCTTATAAGATTCCATAATTTGGTTGGAGTTGCTATAATAATTTCAAGGATGAGTGGGCTTCTTGTTCTAATTTGTGAATTTGGGTTGCAAGAAGATATGGATAAGTGGAGCAAGGAAAGAGATGAATGCAAGAAGCAATTTCAAGACAAGCAAAAAGAGGAAGATAATGAGTCAAGTCTTCATAGAAATCCAATGTGTTGTTCAATCCACACTTTAATTTTCAGTTGTATGATGACCTTCACATGTTTGTTGAATTGCATTTTGTTATCCTCTAAAGTCTTTATCTCAAAGTTCTTTTTGTTTTTGTTTTTGTTTTTGTTTTTGTTTTTTTTTTCTTATTTTGGGTTTTCTTTGTTTGGCATTTTCCCCTTTCTACAATCCTTTTTCTTCTTGGGGTCTCTTGGTCTTCTTTATCTTTTAAAGGTTTTGTTGAGCTAGCCAACATCATGGCTAAGTTTTCTTGTTATTACTAATCTTGTGATAGAAACTTGGTTTGATGGTTAATGTTTGATTCATTGCTAAAAACTAATGAAGTTAATGGGGTTGTTATGGTAGTTGGTCATTGCCATACATGTTATTGAAGGTCTAGGAACATGCATATGACCATTGTTGTTGTACAAACCATTCCTATTGTTGTTCATTTTGTCTTGTGGTCTTGTTTTCACTTTTTTTTAAGGAGGGGTTTCTTTTTCGTGCTTGCTAATTATTGCCAATTTGTTGTCCGATCTAGAATATTCATAGCTTTGTCAAAAAAAAAATAGGTTGACTTAAATTATCTTCATGAAGATATCTAGTGAATTCAATTGTAATAACATAACAAATTGTGTATTGATCCTCATCGCTAACATTCAAATCACTAAAATGCATGGGTGTCCCATTTGATGCCATTTATCAAATTGAAGACTAGAGTGCAATGATTGGTGCAATTATTTATATTTGATGCCTTTGATTCTATGGAGTATCAATAATCAATGATCAATTGGAGGTCTCTATGGTCTTTAAGCAAATGGACTGTTAATTAATTTGTGTAATGTGCAAGTTATACATCAAGGTGCTCCTAATTTTTAATCAACATTACAAATATTATTGGAATGTTGGTAAAATTGCACTTGAAGGTTGTCATGTTGATTCATCAAATGGAATTTTTGGTGGAACTAGTTTTTATCTAGGTCATCAGGAGAGGACAATATCTAGGTGTAGAAAGTCAATTTGATCCCTCATATGTGTGGATGCACATGGTGGGTTGTAACATTAAATAAGGATGAAACTATTTCAACATCTAATTCAGTACGGAGCATGGCATGTGGTCTATGTGTTGCACTCATTCTAGCAACATCAATACCATCTTTTGCTACCCAAAACTCATTGGTATTGAATTTACCTTTGTATTTGTTAGATTTTCTCTCCCCATCTAGGTTTATAATTTTGGGAAACAATGGGCATTACACAAAATTCTAGTGCAAACATGCAAAGATATATTTAGGCAAGTATCGTGCCTCCATGCATCTATAGGTCATAATGTGTTTTTAGCATGACTTAATATCAAAGCATTGAACCTGGGTGGGCTATGCATAGTTGAGGTTGCCTCCATTGTCTAACGACCCATTTAGATGTGAATAGGCATTTGTAGGAAACAACATTGGGTAAACAAATGGAGTTGCCAACACTCTTTTTGATTTGTAGTTTTTATGCCTTCTCAAGTGATACAAAAAACATGAAGGTCAAGAGTTTGATAGCAACATTGATGGTAGATGCCAAGTTTGATGGTGTTGACTTGATTAAGGTTGTCATGTCCAAGGCTTATGTTATGAATGCGAGCTTCAAAGGTAGGCATATCATAGTCTAGCCAATGAATCTAATCTATAATTCTTTTTTTTTCAAGTTTCAACTAAATTATGTAGAATTTTCATATTATTAGCATGAAAGTGATTTTGTATCAAACCCATGATTGTAGCGTTTGGTGAATGAAATTGGCACCAAATACATTTTTCCTTGTTCCACACAATGGATTGTCAAATACCATAGATAGGATCAACCTGATTTCTATGGATACAACTAGAAGGAACAAGATGACCTAGAATGAATGCATTGCAGCTCCACATTTGACAATCTTACATGATGCAATCCCATGCTCAATGTGTACCATCTTAATGTTTAGTATTTAGTGATGATATAATGATTCCATTATACTAGGTTGTGTTTTTAATTGGATGAAAAGTTATCCACCTTAAAAGCCCAACATTTGTGGTGAAATGGTTGGAAAGTTTAACTTTGAATAAAAGACAAATTGATGGTACTATGTAAGGGCTAATTATGGGTTGATTATGGGCATGAATAGGCACAAACGTTACAAATGCAATTATGGATAAGGTGACATTTGATAAGTTTGACATGCATGGTGTCAAATTCTACAACACTCCTTTCAAGGTTTATTTTTTATGGTGTTGATTTGGAGGGGGCGAAATTTGATAATGATTTAATTACTTATGTAGACATACAAAAGTTGTGCAAAAATGCAACCTTGCCTAAAGAAAGTAGGACTAATTTGGCATGTAAGGAAACCCCACCAAAATAAACCTACTTAAGATTGTGTATATTAATCTAAAGCCTTCCAAACACCCTGCATATCATGGATTGAAATTAGTTTTTCCAATTTAGAATGTTTATTGAAGGGACAAATGGATTCTTTGGGTACGAAGTGACATTGTGACACACCCCTAAACTATTTGATAGACTTAGCTGTAAGTCCAAAGGTGAAAACAATGAAAGGATAAGGAGTTGGAATACGTTCCCTAATTCACAACACTTCAGGGATAGAGGGGCGTGTTAGAGCTCCAAGATAGGGACTAGGACGAATGACAAGCAAGTCAATTATTCACACGGACTTGCACAAACCAAACAATAAGTTGGTTAATGCGTAGTTGGAACACTTTTGGTGCACGGACAAACCACAAGCATACACGAATTCACAAGATTCACCACGGCCCAGATTTGGGGGAAGCCACCACCTTCCCCCTTATAAATTATTTGTGATTAGCCATGGGGGCTACATCCAAATGTCATTTTGTCCCAGGATTTCCAAGTTGGGAGTCTTGAAATTCCTTAAATTGGGACTCCCACCACTTTGGAAGGCCATAATTTCTTGTACAAACCTCTTATTGAAATAAGGTTTAAAGTAAAGTTATGGCCTTGTCAAGAGCTTTCCGATGATATGTGGCACGCTACCTGCACACAAGTAAATCAAGGCAATTCCCAACTTTTAATGGTCAGGAATCAAATTGGCACTTTGACTCTCAACCCTAATTTTGGCCATAACTTGTGATATAAGTATTGAAATGGATAATGCGAACCCATTTTAGACATCTATGTTTCAAGATCCTTTCAATGGTATAATGAGCTTTCCAATGAATTTCAACATGTGAAGTTGTAGATCCTTTCCCTCAATATGTGAATTCATGTGCATAAATATACTTGGTGTGTCTATTTGATAATAGGTTTTGTTGTATGCTGAAAAAAATGGGTGTGAAGACATGAAATTAATTCAAGACTCGTTTTTCTGGTTGGACATTGTGAATTTTTTGTCTCACAAATTGTTGTGCATTTAAGATGGAAAAGGATATCCTATAGTTCCCTCAAAGCAGGGATGGATCATGTGAGTTAAACTAAAAGTTTGTTTGATTCATGGACCACTTAAGTAGGTCAAATAAGAAGGCACGTTATTATTTTGTTCATTGACAGGGTGATCCATGTTTCAAAAAATACCAATTTAAAAAATATCCTTCATGTTATTTGCATGACACTTAAAAGTCCTTTCTTGTTGGAAACAGATAGTAGGTATTCAAAGGTAAAATCTTATTTGTTGTTTTGCCTTTGTTCTTTATGGAAATTGTGGACATGTGTTCATAAAGCATGAGGCATTTCTTAGTTTATTTGCAAGGCACCTTATATCTTTTAATATTCCCTATAAAAGACAAGGAATCTTACAATTATACATGCATAAGTGTAACATCCCTCCCTTTCAAGAGTAGGCATAAGATCATTCCGCTTTTATAGTAATGATATGGATCAGGGAGTAAACTTTCATGTTGCAATGGAATCAAGTCTTTCAAAGCAAACCCATATGGGCTATGTGCCACTTGCATGTAGTCGGGATGCTTGTGGAGCACCATTAGAGAAGGAGGTGGTGGCATATGCAACAAAAGGTTTTGTTCAAAACTCCGAAGGGTTTCCTCCTCCTCCTCATGATCATCATCACATAGACAAAAGCACCTATCTTCATGATGGTGTGTGCAAAGATGGATAGGTTTTCCATAGAGACAACAATTTGGTGATAGATAACATAGGCAACAACAAGATCCATAAGGTCACATACTAGTGGCATGAATCACAAAGGCATGAACAACCAACTAAAGATCCAAAAGAAGACATTGACCCCACTGGTAATTCTCATGCCATCACCCTAATTGTGCCTTTCTGGTTTGGAGCAGTGGTTGGGTTCCTAGGTATAGTATTAAGGAGCCAAATGGTGGGAGAATAAGGTCAAGCAGGGAACATAGAGGAAGGAGAATGTGGAGGTAGTAGTGGAGGAGGTGTGGGGATTGGAAAGGAAGGAAAATATGGTGAAGGAGATGGAAAGGAGTGATATGAGAAAGAGGGAGTGCAAAGAAGAAGAGAGCAAAAATGTGGTAGGATCTAGAAACGGATGCACTCATGAGGGCTTACCAAAAGGTTCACGTGAAGTTGGTAGCAACAAGGAAAAAAGAGAAATAAGTCTTCAAGTCAACAATAGATTAATGGAAGGAGGTCCAAACCTTGCTATTAAATGTGGGTACAAACCGGTAGCCAAAGGAAATTGAATGTAAATGGTTCAAACTTTCCATTGCCTTCAAGTAAATTACTAACTTGAATAAGAAGGTTGGGCACCCCAACTACTAGGAGTTGGATGAGACTTTAAAGAAGGATAATATATACCAAGGCCAAAAAATTGGTAGTAGGCAAAACATTAGTAGGAAAAATTGGTAGTACTGGCAATTTTTTGATGCCATGGCAAACTTTTTCGGTGATCGGTTGGAATTCACTACAATTGATCACTTGTTTTTTCTCACATGGCCTTGCCAAGGATGCTTTACATTGTCAATTTTATAGGCATGTGAAAGGTATTGTTATACTAGAAGAAGAGATCCCCTTAATTCTTAACCTTGCACTTCATGTGATGGGCATGTAGAACAAGGGTAGAAACACCTTTCTTCTACGATGGTCCACATTCAAGATAGGCATTCTATGCATCGAGAGTGGAACTTGAAGGCTTTCAAAATTTGGATGTTTTGCAATCACTTAGTGTTAGAGTGTCTATAATGGTCCATGTTGATGGGTGGTTGGAACTCATGCATGTCCTTGCTTCTTGAACTTTTGTGGACCAAAGGTTCATTGATGAAAGGGTGGATTAGAAAACTTTCATCAAATGTAGAAGTCCTTTTACTCTTATAAAGGTACATGCATTGACAAAAAAAAGTTAAGCATATAAGATTTTGTAGGTGGTTTAGGGGCAGTAGAAATAACCTTGCCCATGGACGAGCTTGATGTTCACACTATACCACCCATGGGCAATTATTAATATGTCATGTTACTTACATACATGGGCTGCATTTATTTTCTCTATCCATTGTGCTAGATCCTTGGTCATCTATGTTTGTATTGTACTTTACAAACATCCTTTTGATTGTTGAATTTGGGTGCTTAAATCTACTATAGATTATAGTATTTAGCTTCACCAAACTTAGCTTATAGGAAGTGCATGCAGGTGGTGTTGGTATCAACAAGTAGTTTCAATCCACAAATTCACATGCATCTATGCATGTTTGGTATATCATTTCTCCCATACTCTCACCCCTACTTTCCCTTCTTGCATTGATTTTATGTTGTGAAATGTGCTCTTGTTAAAAAATCCTATAGTTTTCAACAAGTTTCCATATTGAAGTTTCCATGACCTCCAATAATCTTGCCATCCACTTGTTGTCTAGGATAAACATAATTAGGTGCACGTACTTGCCAAGAATGTAGATCTTTTGGGACCTTTGCCTTTGCATATTTCTTTCTTGGTCATGAATACTAGCTATATAACATTCATTTTTTATCCATATTAAAACTTGGATGGTGCAAAGTTGGCAAAAGATGCACTATCAAGTGAAGGGTATGATGTGTTGGAATGCTACATGTCACATGTTGATGATGTTTATAACAAAAAGGTGTTTCCCCTTTCCTTGACATTATTTCAGATCATGCAATTGTCTAGTGTTAAAAATTGAATGTGGCCCTTGTGGGATAATAGAGCTCACTATGCATTTGCATGTTTATGTTGTGGTTTGTGGTGGGTTTAGGGTAGACGGAAAAGGGCATACATACAAAGTTACCAATTGGCATGAAGGTGTCGTATCCTTTAGTTAGTATCCATGGAAGCTTCTTTCACTACAAAAATATGTGGGAACCAACTGACCAAAAATTCATTTCCATGACAATAAACAAATTATGAACTCTATCAAGTTACACTCCCACATAAGACCACCAAATTATAGTTGCATAGAATATGTCCCCTGATCAATGAACATAGGTGCATGGATTGAAGTAGTTTCCTTGCCATAATGGAACAAATATGAAGTTTACTCTTGAACATGGGAAATAATGAAATGACATGTATTAATATAACATGCCTCCCTCGCAATTTCTCCTTTCTTTATCTACCTTGGTAACAGCGTAAAGTTCATTTACTATCATGTCAAATGCAAAAACATATCCTATCAACCAACAATACCATTGGAGTCTTGTCACAAAAATGTATGGAAATGATAATTTGTAGTGGTTTCTATTCATTTTAGAAATTCACGTCAACGAAATTGGAATTGTTGAACTGCCTAAATTTTGAAGTAGATGCATCAACAAACCCTAATTGCCTTTTCTTGCAGCATACATTGGGATGCTTAGGTGGGCATGCCTTTAACCTCATCCCTAAGCATAGTTTATTGTATATTTTTCACCTTGACATAACATATGCCTTCAATTCTACTTAGGGGTGAAAGCATGGTAAAGATAAATTGTTAATGTGATTTTATATTCCCATTAAGGTTATTCTACTTCTAAATGTTTCAACAACATGTTCTTAAAACAACAAGTACATGCAAAACACTAATAAAACTTAAACTACCTACAAATCCTAAATTAACATGTACACAAATTATTCAAAACTTGAACGAAGTTGGCTAAAAATAATAATGTTTCATGTTCCATAAATGACTGTTGAAACACACAATAAAAAATGAAATCCAAAAAATCCCAAATAGGTCTATCCTCCTAATCTTATACTAGTTGTTTCAAAATACAATAGTTATAACTGATTGTTATAAACAATCATTAGCCAATACTTAAATTAATAGTCTAAATTTTCAAAAAACTACATCTTGTTCAACTATGTCGCAACCCTAGCCTTGGGCTCGTGACCAAGGCATGGGCTTGCAAGGTTGCGGGCCAAGAGGGAAGCTCGGGAATGAAGGAAAGTGTGAGAAAATGAACCCTCACACTCCCAAGGGAACTTCCATTTTGGGAGTTGGAGTGTCGTAACCCTAGCCTTAGGCTTGCAACCAAGGTAAAGGCTTGTAAGGTTGCAAGGTTACGAGCCAAGAAGGAAGCCTGGGAGTGAAGGAAAGTGTGAGGGAATGAACCCTCACACTCCCAAGGGAGTTTCCACTTTTGGAGTTGGAGTCTTGGTGGATTCTTGAATTTTCAAAGAGCAATTTATGGGGTCAAAACTCAATAAATTGAGAAGTTATTTATACCATTGGAAAGCTCTTGGAACATACATGTCTAAAATGGGTTCGCATGACCCATTTGGACATCTAAAACACAAGTTATGGCCAAAAGAAGGGCCAGGAGTCAAATTGGCAATTTGACTCCCGACCACTAAAAGTCACAAATCTCCCTGATTTCCTTGCATGCAAGTGGCATGCAACATACTGTTAGAAAGCTCTCAACAAGGGTTATAACTTTGCTTTAAACTTCATTTTAATCAAAGGTCCTCACGCATAGTTATAAGCCCCTAAAGTTGCAGGAGTCCCAACAAAAGGACATTTGGGTGTTGGTTTCATGGCCAGGCACAGAGTATACTATAAAGGGGAAGGTGTGGCTTCCCCAAGTCTGGGCTGTGGTGAGTCTTATGAATCTGAGTTTGCCCATGGCTCGTTTTAGCACCAAAAATGTTCCAGCTATGCACTAACCAACTTGCTATTTGGTTTTGTGCAAGTTCGTGTGAGTGATTAATTGCTTGTCATTCTTTCTAATCCCATCCCAGAGCTCCAGCACACCCCTATACCCCCAAAGTGCTACGAGCTAGGGAGCATGTCCCCAACTCCTTATTCTTTCGATGTTTGCACTTCAAACTCACATTTGAGTTTATTAAGGAGCTTGGGAGCGCATCAAACTACATGTTGAACTATCGATTTTGCCAAATATAGGTTTTTGCAAATCACCTATTAACTAATTAGTCAACCTATCTTCTTAACCTAGTATAACATTACCTATCAAGTCCAATAACTGGTTAGGTCAATACGACAGGTTAGGTTAATTAACAAGTTAAAACACATGTTAAATTTAACAACTTGCTTACATTTTCAACCTATTAGGACATTTGTTGTTAAATCTAGGTAACATTATCCCCTTTTGAAACCTACATTTCATCTTCAAAATGTTAACTCAAGTTTTAGGTTATATCAGCTTTCTACAACCAATTGACTAATGGCTTCTTCAATAAGTTCATCACATGCTTCTTCCACAAGTTTAACTTGGCTCAAAATTTGAAGACTTGTTGGCGTTGGAGTCTTTTGTCGATTAGGTGTGTCTTCAAAGGTTGTTATGGGTGTTGTGAATACCTTTGAAGCATGTGGGGTACTTGAGATTAAAATAATCTCCTGACCTATACCTATATGGTGTGGGGTTAGAGGTAAATTAACATATAAGAATTCCAAAGATTTTAATCTATTGTCTAATGTGGTGAATGAAAGATTAACAAGCTCAACCTATTCCTTATCAAAATTTTCAATATCTTCCACAAATTTATTGACAATAATGGTAACTTGAACATGTATAGTACAAATCTAAATAGGTACGGGTATGATTTTGAAACTTGTTCCATCTCTTAGTGGACTAATTAGCTTGGTAATGGCAACATGTACCACAAATGGTGTTGCTAGAACTCTATTATTGGACAAAGCGATCTCGCTCCATATTGTTTTAAATCAGCTCCTCCTTGAACTCCTAAACAATTTGCCACCATTCCTTCCACTTGGGATTTCTATCTCCCAAGGCTTGGTTTTGCATTTTGAGTAATGTATTGTCAAGCAATAACTCCTCAAACTCCTTCAACTTGTCGTTCATCCTAACATGTAGAATGGGGCTAAGTTTGTTCAATTGTACCTTGGTTGTTTCATATTGACCTGGATTTGGGTAGCTAGACTTTGCTTTTCCCTTTTAAACTCTATGTGGGCATCTATTTGTTGTTATTTGAAGTCTTGATATGTTTGATCCAAATTGGTTATGATACCTTTTTGTTCCAAATTGGACTCCTCCATTTTGGCATAATCCTGCATCATTCATTCCGAATCAACTTGGAGATGCTTCAAATCATCGTGGGGTTTCCAATTGAGCTCGTTAAGTTTAACATACTTTTGTTGCAATTTTCTCAACAACCTATTTTGCCTCTTTCAATTTATTGGATAGGTTCTAGTTCTCATGTTGGACCCTATTCATTTGTCCTTTGATTGTGTCTAGTTCTTTGTCAAAATTATTCAAAGTCTTTACAGTGTCTCTAGCTCTAGGCTACAGGTTTGTAGGCGGGTGTCGCAACCCTAACTTGGCCAAGTGTGGGGGTGAAGCCCAACACTTGGAAAAGTTGGGGATTTGGAGTCCTCCGGGACTCCCGAATGTTCAGAGCTCGACAGCAGGACCCAAAACACC
>Ga0116230_10005416_pt1 | contig 12523 bp, 10 predicted proteins | sample S1TSphfallax_3_FD_88678 | JGI IMG/M metagenome (GOLD analysis project Ga0116230, IMG submission 88678) | Host-associated microbial communities from peat moss isolated from Minnesota, USA - S1T2_Fd - Sphagnum fallax MG | ecosystem: Host-associated > Plants > Peat moss > Unclassified | place...
CTTTTTTTTTTTTAAAAAATTAAAAAAAACCGAACCAGTGTTTTTTAAATTAAAAAAACCCCACAACCCCGAAACATACTGCCACCCAACCCCCCCTCCTTGCCCCGCCCCCCCCCCCCCCAGGAAAATTGTAATTTGCTGCAATTGCCAACTAGAAACAAATAAATCCAGCCAGTTTTAGCTAAGGCTGAAATATTTCAGATGCCCAGTAATCCATCTGACCAGACCTTATAGAATGACTGTCCATGAGCCCCCAAAAAAATGACATTTGAAAATAAACAGCCAATCTGCATAGGTGTAAATTTGATGATACCAAAATGCCAGTGTACATTTAGCCCCTACTAAAACTGATATTGGCAACCAATTTCAGTTTCTAAATGGTTTTGGTGTCTTATTCAGGTACGTTTGAAGGTTTTTTCTAGGTGGGACACAGTTGCTTATATACTGGTTTGACACTTCTGGCTCTACTAGTTCCACTTGTGATGTGAATGGATGCTGCAAATGCTCTAGTTATGTGGGGAACACGAGTTTGCAACAAACTCCTATAGAATCGATGTCAAGTCCTCCCAAAGTGTTTTTAGTGAGCAGCTCCAGGGCCCCAGTGAACCAACACCCACCAATGCATCAGTTGTGAATGAGACTGTGTTGACCGTTTGGGATGAACCCAAACCATTTAACCTAAACCAAACATTTAGGTGGGTTATTTTTTTTCTTTTCACTGGCCCATCCTTCCCTGAGATTTCAAAAAAAATCCCCCTTTTTTCCCTTCCTCTGCCTTCTTCTTCTCTTTGCTTTTTTTTTTCTTTTTCTTCTCTTCCACCATCATCTTCTCTTCCATTGTTGGAGCTTTTTCTTCATCAATTTTTTTCCTTTTTTTTACTACTTTTGTCATTATTATTTTTTCTTCTCTTTTGTTTGTGCTAAAGATTTTTTTTGTTATCATTTTTTTCTTTCATTTTGTTGTTACTTTAGTTTTTTTTTCGTCTTTTGTTTCTTTGTTTTTCTCTATTGTTACAACTTTTTATCATTTCATTCTTTTTCTGTTTTTTTTCTTTTTCTTCATGCATTTTTTTTTTCCATCACATCATTGTGCTTGTTGTGATTTCTTGTTGCATCATCATTAGTTATACAAATCACACAAGGTATCCCTTTATCCTTTTCCTCATCTTTCTTTTGTTTTGGTTTGAAAAAGATAGAGAAGAAGACAAAATAATAAAAGAGAAGGAAATGGAAATTAAAAAATAAAGAAGATGAATAGAAAAAAAAGATTGGTTTTGTTTTTTTCTTGTTTTTCTACTTTTAAAATTCTAGAAGAAGAAGTTTTTTTTTTTTATTGAAGATTTTTTTTCTTATTATTGTTTATTCAAGAAGAAGAATTATAATTTTGGTTTCTTTTTCATTTTTTTTTCCTTCTTTTTCTTTTATAATAAGAAGATTTTGGGGGGGTTTTTTTGCTATATTTTTTCATCTTTTATGTTTTCTAAATGTTACAAGATTTATTTTTCTTTTATTATTTTTTTCCTAAATATTTATTTTGTTTTCCCCCTTTTTCCATTCTTTTTGGTCTTCAAAATTCCAAAAGATGAAATTTGTTTTTCTATTTCCTTTATTTCTTTTTTCATTTAAAAAATAAATCTAGTAGACTATATATGTTCATACCCATGTAATTTTTGGGGTTTGGTTCATATGTTTTCAAAATTTACAGATTAATGCATATCATGTGTTTGATGTATACTTTGAATAATTATGAAATACCAATTTGTACCCAATGCCATTCAACTCCAATTGTATCATTAACTTTACACTCATCAACATGTTATTAAGTGGTACAACAACAAGAACTTATTGATGAACACATGACATGGTAGCTAATGAAAATAAGTTTAGAATGGTGTCTTTTGAAATTAGAAAATATCATGCATATCTTAAGTTTCTTTGGCATAAACAACGGCATGGAGCTCATGTTTTCCATTTTTTGGACATTTTAAAAAGTTTTGCTAAATGTGATACTTGCATCAATACATACAAGTTTTGTCTTATTGCAATTGTAACCTCACGTTTCTATTATGTTTACATGTTTTGAATGTGAACATTGCATTAATAGTTTGTTGAAATTTTCCCTAAAATTACGAGCTTGAAACATATTGTAATGTTGCATTATTGCATTAAAAAAACTTCAAAAACATAAAGTTCCATGTGAAATACTTGCATAAGGGTCACAAAATAAACATTAGTTTTGTTAGAATGATTTTGCAATATTCAAATGTTGGGCATAAAATATGCATGTTGAACGAAAAATGATGACAAAATATGTATATATATATAATAATAATAATAATAATAAACTAATTGTGATAAATAATAAAAGAAAATGTTTTAGAACAAGAAAAAGAAAAAAAGAATTTAAAAGGAGAAAAAAAATTAAAACTAGAAAAAAAAACATAGAAATAAAATCCAAAAAAAAAAATGTTTACATTTTGGTCACAAAATATGTAATAATTATTGAGATGTATTGTATTTGAAATGACATTTTTCATATGTGGGTATTGTATTTTGTGATTGGATTTTCAACTACTTTAATTTTTAACAATAACTACCAAAATATGCAATACATGTGTGTGGGTCACAAAAATTAATTGAATGTGCAATACCCACATTCAAGTTTATCATTTATTGACATCAAAGGGTCAAATATGATTAAAAAATTTGTTAGTCATTTAGTGTAATACCTTCATTTTTGTATATCATACATTGGTAGACATTAACATCATGTAAATGGTAGGTAGGTAGGTGAATGGGGCTAGATAGGTAAGTAAATAAGTATGTAGGTAGGTTGGTGGCTAAGCAAGTAGGTATGTACACAAATAGAAAACAAGTTAGGTCAAATAATGTAATTATGTCAATAAGATGGTTAGGTCAATAAGGTAGCTAAAAGTTTTGTTGAAAAAATAGTTTTAAAGTAAATTCAAAAAAACATAAACTTTTTTAAAAATAAATTCTTGACCAAGAACATATAAAGGTTTTGCCAACAAGTAAAGGTTTAATCATGAAAAGATGGAAGTTTTGCCAAAAGGTATAGGTTTAACTAGGAAGAATTAAAAGTTTTCCAATTTGTAGAAGTTTAACTAAGAAGAGATAAAAGTTTTATTAAGAAGTAAAAGTTTAGCCCAAAACAAATAAATGCCTTGCCAAGAGGTAGAAGTTTAGCCAAGAAGAGTTCAAAGTTTTTTCAAATGGTAAAGGTTAGAAAATCTAAAGGTTTTGTTGAAAGGTAAAAATTTAGTTAAAAAGAGGTTAAGGTTTTGTCAAGAGGTAAAAGTTTAATCAATAATAAATAAAACTTTTGCCAATGTGTAATGGTTTAACCATGATGAGATGGAGGTTTTGTCAAGAGATATAGGTTTAGCAAAAAAAAAAGTTATAATTTTTTCCAAAAGGTACAAGTTTAGTTAAAAATATATATAGGTTTTGTTGAAAGGTAAAGGTTTTGCCAAGACATAGACATTTTGTTAAAAAAATATAGAGATTTTGTCAACATGTAAATGTTTAGCCATGAAGAGATGGAGGTTTAGCCAAAAAGAGTTAAAATTTGTGCCAAAAAAAAAGGTTTAGCCAAGAAGAGTTAAAAGTTATGCCAAAAATAAAAGGTTTAGCCAAGAAGAGTTAAAAGTTGTGCCAAAAATAAAAGGTTTAACAAAGAGATACATGTTTAGCCAAAAAGAGTTAAACATTGTGCCAAAAATAAAAGGTTTAGCCAATAGGTACATGTTTAGCCAAGAATAGTTAAAAGTTGTGCCAAAAAAGAAAAAATAAACCAAAAGATATAGGTTTAGCCAATAAAAGTTAAAAGTTGTGCCAAAAGGCAAAAGTTAGGCAAGAGATGGAGGTTTAACCGAGAAGAGTTAAAAGTTGTGCCAAAAGGCAAAAGTTGTGCCAAGAAATGGAGGTTTAGCCGAGAAGAGTTAAAAGTTGTGCCAAAAGGCAAAAGTTTAGCCAAGAGATGGAGGTTTAGCTGAGAAGAGTTAAAAGTTGTGCCAAAAGGAAAAAATTTAGCCAAGAGATGGAGGTCTAGCCAAGAAGAGTTAAAAGTTGTGCCAAAAGGCAAAAGTTTAGCCAAGAGATGGAGGTTTAGTTGAGAAGAGTTAAAAGTTGTGCCAAAAGCCAAAAGTTTAGCCAAGAGAGATAGGTTTAACCATGAAAAAATAGAGGATAGGTAGGTAAGGGGTTGATAGGTAGAGCCAAGACGCAAGTCAATAATGTAGCTCAGTCAGTAGGGTAGCTAAGGAATTAGGGTGATTAGGTTGGAGGGTAGTATGGTCAGGGTTGGGAAAAAAACACCCACAAATTAAAAAGGGTCAAAGGTCAGCAGCCCAAAAAGGTTGACTGTGGGTTAACACAGGGTCAGGAACCGGATGAAGAAACGCAACCCATCCTATGGACAGAACGGCCAACTGGTGCACAGGTGGGTGCTGGTTCACTCTGGCCCGGCTCCAGTGGTGTTCAACATGCGACCCTGCAAAAAGAATTCTCACATGTATGTTTAGTTATTTACTTTTTTCCAAACCCAAACCTAGAACTAAAACTGGGACTGCAAATAGGTAGAAGATTACTAATAAGCAACTCACTTGGACCAATCAATCATCATGATTGCCAAATCAGGAACAGGGAGCAGCAGTTAGATCATGTTTATTACACTCTTCTCTGGCAGCTGTTAGGCTTTGCTATGATGCCTTTCACCAGCCTCAGCAAAGTGTGCAAAAATGCAGGACCGAAAACTATTTTGCCTGGCCAAATTGGCACGTTTTGACTTTTGTCCATCCAGTTTTAATTTCCAGGATCGCATATTGAGCACAACTGGAGCTGCTCTAACCGGCAGGCTGGATACTTCCTATATTTTATCCGCTGCAGGGCGGGCTTTTATGCCTGAACAGTAGACATTACGAAAAACACATTGCCTTTGCATCAATCGTTGCTGTTGATGCTCCCCTGATCTGAGGATCAAGCTTTACACAACGTTACTCCCTTGGAGCCGGACTTTCTATAAATCTGGGCTTCATTGGCCGATGGGTGGGCCCACATTTCTGGAAAGCCCTGCTCCTTGGGCATTACGCACCTTGTAAACACCTGACAAAAGGGTGTCTCACCGTAAGACGCTCGAGCCACTCATACGTAGGACAGTCCCTACCAGGGCCGGTCCATAGTACTATTTTCTTCCTTTTTGCTATCTGTGTCCAAAAAAGGTTTCCGAAGTGCCTTTCAATTCAATCTTGTCTAGCTTTTCCTTATGTCTGGTGTTGTTTTCTGATACCCTACACATCATGCATCTTTGTACTGTGTAGTGGCGGCTTGTCTTCTAGAAAACAAGCCATTTTACTGCCTTTCAAAATGAAATATTGGTCTCAAAAGAACCACAGTCAACCCCTTAAGGGCACCAGTTTATTATTTATTTATTTATGTATTTATTTTGCTTGTGGGGTTTTCAGTTTTTTGTATGGCTTTCTTGGTTCCAAAGAAAAAAAAAACCCAAACAACATGGCAATTTATTTCACACTAACATAACCATATGCTCTAGCATTAGGTTTGACAGCCCAGTCACATACCAAATGCCTTGTGCCCAGTTGCATGACAATCCGTTCTTAGTTTATAATGTTGGTATGGATTATGGACCCACCCTAGTGCTAATTTGCTTAAAGAAATAACATAAAATTTTGACCCCCATTTGACCCCTAAGCATGAACTAATGTCAAACATTGAGGGCCCCAGTGGCCGAATGACCTTTTGAGGGCTACTTGAGGTGGCTAAAGAGTTTAGGTACCCAGACCCCGAAACCCATATTTCACAATTTACATCAATGTGCCCAATTGTTGAAGGCCACCCTTTCTCCCCATCAGCCAGCATTGTACAGTTATGGTATTACCCTTTGAAAACATAAATTGGTTCTTTGGAGGGCATTCAGTTGTGGGCAATGTTACATGGAATTCAAGCTAGGACCGTAAGGAAGATCATGCCATGCTCTAAAAGGACTTAGATTTGTTATGAACAATTGTGGGTGTTGCATGTTGACAATTGACAGAGTTTCTAGGTTATTATTGCTTCACTCTTTATGGTTGGCTTGGCACAAGAAAACTAACATACTTTGACCAAACAAAACCTTGTCCAAAGTTGAAATGGATTCTATTGGTGAGCATTTGTAAAAAAAATCATAGCAAAGTTCTGACAAATGTGTATAGGAGATTAAACTCTGGCTTTCATTTCTTCTAAATCTACAAGGTTTGCCAATGAGTCCAACATGAATTGCCAACTATTCTTTCAATTTTTGCCATGGATATGAAAGTACAAATTCATACAGTATGGAGAGGACTTCTTCCCGGTGTTTTTTCCCTGGAGAAAATTTTGCCAAAACGCAAAATCATAAATTTTTAAAGATTTTTAGTCACCAGGTGTGAGAAAAAAAATGTAAAATTCAGCAGATTCATATACTTCATTTTCATTGTTGTAGCCAAAAATATAGAAGGATGATTAAAGATTCACACTATATTTTTGTTTTAGGCTTTATACTTTATTAGTAGAAAAATAGTGAAATCCATCTGTCAAGGGGGTTACAGGTATAGTTCCTGATGAGGAGAGGCCTTATGGTGGTGCATAACCCACAAAAAGAGTGGTCTAATGAGTCCCCCTCCCAAAATGGGAGGCAGGGCTCAAATCTGAGCAAAATTGTGCCTCACAATTGTCTTTCTTCTTTGCCCTAAAGAACAAAGCCAAAACCTCAACCCTAACTGCATGCTTGAACCACAATTCCAAACCCACTCTTTGAAGTATAAACCAGTGTTGGCTCGGTATTGGTTTTTAGTCACACCAGGCGGGCAGGGCATTTTTTTAAAAACCATTTGTGAAGCCTGGAGGGCTTGGGCATTGGAAATTTTTTAGCCAGCCTATACCTGGTGGGCACAAGCATTGAAGGTTTGTTTTTTTTTTTTCACAAGGGCTTGCATAACGGCCATGGAAATGAATGATGCCCATTGGACATAAACCCAGGCATGTGCATTAAAAAATATCATCATAATAGACATCATTTTCAAGTATTTTAAAATAAGAGGAGTCCAAGACAAATTTGAATGTCAAAATTGACCACATAGGACTTGTCTATGTATAAATTGCGTTTGGCATAAATAATATGTTCAAAAAGCTACATGTATATTCTATAATCCTATTTCAATCACTAATTATTAACTACCAAACTTAATGTAACTAATGTAACTTAAGTGATCCTCCAATTTGGATCTATTGATGCTTGATGCCATAAGAACTGGCTAGTTCCTTGAAATCTAGCTTGTGCAAAAATGACATTCAATTTTGCAATAGGCATAGAGTGCATTCTAAGACTTTCTTAAGCGAACACACAAGCAAAGAAACATGCATTAAAGCTCATACAAAAATTGATGTAGCACATTGAGTTTCACTCAACATAATCACATCAAAGTATTATGCAGATTAACAACTTTGCATTAACATTGTAGAAATCAAACAAGCAACTACACCACAAACCCAAATTTGCACAAATCATGTACATTTAATTTTAACTAGGGCAGTCAATTAGACCCTTGCTGAATTAATGGAAGCATAAACACATTCAATTGAACCTACAACAATGGGAACATAAATACAAATTGAATTAGACCTAAAACAATGAGAGTAGAATCACATTCAATTGGACGTAAAACAATAGGAGTAGAAACACAAAATCAATTGGACCTAAAACAATGGGAACAAAAATAAATAATCAATTCGATCTTAAATTAATGGGAGGGGAAACATACATTCACAATTGACATACAATCGAATGGAACCTTGTTGAAATAATGGGAGCAAAACCACAACCATTTAGGAACCAACAACCAACACATAATCAATTAAACCTTGCTAAAATAGTGGGAGCAAAAACACAACCATTCAAGAATTAAAACCAAGACAAAATAAATTGGACCCTTGCTAAAATAGTTTCACCAATAACAAAATCATTCAAAACTAACATAAAATTCAAAAGACATTGACAACAAGGACTCATAGGCAGTGCAAATGAACATTTACACCATAGACCCCTATCTTTTAACATTGACCTATATTGTAAAGGTCTAAAAATTTCAAAATGTTGCACATTTTATATAGACCTTTTCTTAGCATTGAGGCACTCTACCTTGAGGGGTTAAAGTAGTTGCATTGGGGGCCTCCTTTTTGTTCCTTTAACATGGTCTGGATTCCAAATTATTTTGCACCATTCAACATCACAAGTTGAAACAACATGTTAATCTTCTTCAAACAAATTAAAATCAACAATCAATTTTTCATTTTCAGAAATCATGTTGTTTTCATAATTGAGATTTTTTTCAAATGATTTAGGTCCACTTGTGCATTTAAAACTAAGATCATCTAGCCAATTTTTCATAAGTAAAATTAGTTTATCCACATTTTTAATCCCAAATTGACAACATTTCAAACATGTAATGACCCTTGATGTACTAAAAATTCTTTTAGTTTCAATTTGGGAACCTACAATTCCCATCACATGTCATGCAAGATAAGCAAGATCTAGAAATTGTTGCTCATGCTCTACCCACCAAGCAAATGGACTAAAAGGATCTATTGGCAGTATTGTCTTCCTGAAAAACAATAATTTAGCTCTAATGAGCCCCATTGCAAGTTCTTAAATAAAAGCCAAGGATTTAAATACACCTATTTCAACCACTATAGATGCAACAAATGTAACAATTGTTAAATTTGGTGTTAAGGTATGATAAATAGTAAGCAATAGTGGCATTAGAATCTCTGGATCATAGTCTACAACAATTTGCATGGACAATTTAAGGCCAACATAACCTTTAATGAATTGCAAGTTCTTGAAACGTGGGTCAAACATAAAAATTAACATATTATGAACATGACAAGGCTAAAATGATGATGCAAAGGCCAAGAAAGGCTTTAGCACACCAATAATTTCAATTTGCATCAAATACCCAAGATGTAATAACTTGAAATCAAAATTACCAGCCTACACCAATAATCACAATCAAATAATTAGATCATGTTTTTGGAGGAAGACAAATTATACCCTATGCAAAAAGAATCCAAAAGCAATCAAACCATGTATATGCATAATTTCATTTGTGTTGGAATTGGTTTTGTACATCATAACACACATGGTTATGGCAACAAACAATAACCAATACCCTCAAGATTGGTCCAAAACACATTGGGTGACCATTGGTGTCAAAACTTTTGACACTTTCTATGCTATAGCCCATGTTTGGGGAGATGGTATTCTATTTTGCAAAGCAATGGTTTGTCGTGAATAACAAAGGTTTATGGCATGTTTGAACTCCAAGGTTTTTTTGAATAATATCACCCTTGATGCAAACCGAATCTTGACAAGAGTTTTTAATTTTTGGGTTCATCTTTACAAGCCTTAGCCCATTCCAATTTGCCCTTCCCACTTTTTTGGGTCCAAGTAATTGTCTTTTGAAGAGAAGATTAAACCTTTTTAATTGAAACCTCCTTCATGCCACCACACATTTTCAAGTCATTAGTAGCAATGATACTAACAACACTTGGACATGGCATGCCCATAACAACTAGTAGCATAAGGTTGTGGTAACCAAAAAAAAACACATGATACAATGTTTATTAAGGCCACTATGAAGGTGTTCATATTAGCGCCTTTATCTTTGACATATGCTATGATTTTGTCTAACAAATTGTATTGAACAAGCAAATCCTTGAAATGAACATCCATGGTAGCCCTCGAAGTTTCATGAACTTCAAAAACTCCCATGATGACATGGCAAGGTTCCCACTTTTTGTTGATGTAATTCACAACTAGAATAAACATATCAAAACCTCCTTGAAACATCCACAAATCAAATGTGGTTATAACTATAATGGCATCAACAAAAGTAAGAAAAACATGGCATTCCATGGTCTTGTTGACCATGGACGCAACTACATTGTTACTAAATTGTTGTTTATTAGGAAAAGTAACTTGGCCATATTGACAATGGACAGGCCTTCTCAACCACACGTTCCTAGTGGAATTCAACGATTGATAACCTAACCTGATGTACAATAACAAATTGACACACCCTCATACTTTTCGTTAGATTCAAATGCGAATTCAAAGGTGAAAACAATAAAAGAAAAAGGAGTGGGGATACTTTCCCTAGCTTGCAGCATTTCGGGGGTAGAAGGGCATGCTAGAGCTTTGAAATGGGGACTAGGACAAATGACAAGCAAGTTAAGTATTCACACATAAAAATGTCCACCTACTTGTTTTATTCCAAATGAGCCAAAAAAATTGGTTACGCTCTAATTCCACAAATAACTTTTCATTACATGCTTATTCTTCAGCTTGTAAAAAAATTTCTTTGTCTTCACCAAGGTTTCTGTCAGCAAGTTCACTATAACCTACTTCAGATTGGATCACACCATCACCACTCCTAACCCCACCATTGCCACTTTCAACCCCAACTTCACCACTCCAAATACATGTACATTCAACAAGATGGAGAGGAGAACCTTATGAAACTTTTACAACCCCATTCAAAAAAAATCTTGTTCTAATTTCATTGTTGATTGACCTTGAAAGTTAAACCAAATACATTTTATTATGATATCAAAACAAATAAGGAATATATAAATCACCAAATACATTGTTTTACAAATTTGCAATGCAAACTTCAAGTTATTGTTGGTGATGCTCATGAATGCTCAAGAAACACCACAAATAAGTGCCAAACAAATCACCTAAATTGTAATGCTCACAAAACATTGGTCATGCATATCCAATGTTCACGAAGTAGCACACATATTACCAACACCAAACAAGTTTCCACCTTTGAAGCAAATTTACCAATGCTCGTGAACGAAGTAGGTGCTAAACAAAGCACTGATTTTGGAGTGTTCACAAAACACCTTGCAGATACAATGTTCACAAAACAATGCACATATCACTAGCACCAAACCTTAAACCTTTGAAGTGAAACAATGCTCACAAAGCACCCTACATATTCAATGTTCGTAAAATAACAAATCCAATGCTCACAAAGCATGACACACATCAGTATTGTAGCACTCACAAAACACCAAGAAAAGCACTAGGAGCAATAAACAATGTTCATGAAAATTTGCTGAACAAAACATCAGAAAGATCACACAACTGATGAAAGAAAAATAACAAAATAAATAACAAAATCACACAACCTAGGAACTTATGAAGCAAGAAGAACAAACTTGCATAGAAAACTCACTTGTTTACATCAATGCAAGTTGACTGCTAGTTGCTAATGACCAAAAAAAAGTTGCAAATTTCGGCACTCCTTCTCGACACTCCTTTTTGTTGCCTGTCAAAATCATGGACATCCTACATAATGATGAAAGCTCATGTTTTCTCAAGCAAGGGGTGCCACTCAACAACAAACTAGAAACTAGCCCTAACATTTCCAACCTAACCTGAAATCCTTTTGCCTTACACATGTTCACTATGAAAGAAGCCTGCCTACCATGGCATTTTGTGAATTTTTCAAAGCACTTACTGGCCTATATAAAGGCATTGCATGTGTATAGGAGAAGCAAGGCCCACCCAGGTAGGGTATAACAACTTTTCTTTCGACCATTGCCTGTCAGTCAGGGCATATGATACCAGTGTTGATGCCCTGGTTGATACTCGGCCAAGACCTACATACCCGGCAAACACTGGTATTACCTACCTATACACGTCCAACAGTTGAACCTTTTTTCTTTTTTTATATATAAATTTTATGCATCATCCAAAGTAAATAACTCCAACATGGAAGCCAGTTTTGTCAGTGTGAAACCGAATATCATGAGGTTAAAAAGTTGCAAATGACAACCTAAGCCACAGTACCGTGCCCCTTGTGGGCGGGCACATGGTCACGTTTCTTATGTGTATAAGGTGAACGTCCTGGCAGCACGGCATTACCCAGTGTAATGAACAATGTGTCATATCCTAGTACGGCAGGCCCTCCCGCTCTCGTATGGTGCGGAATTACCTTTCATATTTCGTACCACAAGAAATTATGAAATGTAATGACCCCAACTGCCATGGGGGCGGGGTGTTTTGCAAAATGTAAAAACCTCCACCCAAATTCCTAGTGTACTTGGAGTAACCGTGTAAGAAGAAATCATGCAGCATTTCAGGAAATTCTATTTTTCAAAATGCCTTGCATCATTTTTATTTTTCCCCATGTTATCATATGGGAAAAAGAAAAACTAATTTAAAAATCGTTGATTTTTTTATTGTGTTAACACACCCTTGACTATGAGCCATTATTAGAATCGGATCCAGCTCACACGAGCCCTATACATATTTCGATAATGCCCATGGCCTTGAGCATTATGACCCTACACGGAATGCCTACTTATGAGATCATTATGGCTACAAAAACAATGGAAAAGCACTTTGGCAAGCACGGCAACAATGTGAAAATTATTTCTTAACCCACTTTCTTCCAAA
>Ga0116230_10005418_pt1 | contig 12522 bp, 13 predicted proteins | sample S1TSphfallax_3_FD_88678 | JGI IMG/M metagenome (GOLD analysis project Ga0116230, IMG submission 88678) | Host-associated microbial communities from peat moss isolated from Minnesota, USA - S1T2_Fd - Sphagnum fallax MG | ecosystem: Host-associated > Plants > Peat moss > Unclassified | place...
CCTCATAAAGACACGATGATCCAAACAAGCAAGAAAATTTGTAAGGACGCAGTTTCCTCCACGATCGAGAGAATGCTTACAACAAACTTGAGGCGACGATACAAAGATGCACTTACTCCTAAGTGTTTCTCCTCTTTTAACTTGAGGAGAAATCTGTAGCTGCTCGATCACAGCATGACACAAAGCCACAGGACAATCTTCACTTACAGAGATATCTCTATCTCTCTCTCAACACATACCTTTTTTCTTGCCAAAAAAACGAACCTCGACTTGTTCTGATGCAATAATATGAACAGCAGCCAAAGGAGCTGCTCCGCGAAGCAGAATCTCATCAATCCTGTCCTGTGGCCTTCCTTCTTCTGGATTCTTGTCTCTGGAGAGCAGGATTCTGTTGGCGGCACGCCTATCGTTCCTTGACGGAGAGCCGATGAGCGTTACACATAACGCAAGTCTCTGGATCGATCGATCGAGAGAAAGTTCCTAACGCCAGACATGCTTCGACTGATCAGATCGAGGGAGGCGATTTCCTCAGACGAGCAGGACACTCCTGTTGCGGCTGGCCGGATCGCCATATCTAGAGAACGCACAAGAAGCATGAGGAAACTGGAAACAAAAAGAGCGCCAAATACGTGTGTACGATGCTGTGCTGCAGTACTGCTGCTGGAGCGCTTTTGATGGGAGTACAACAACGAACGAATCTCTGCAGAACTGTGCAGCAATCCGATTCTTCTGCTAGCCGCCGCCGCCGGACGCGTAATAACGGTGCTGCTTTACCCTTTCCTTCTTTTCCATTGGATTCGAACCTGGATTGCGCCTGCGCGTTCGCAGAAAAAGGAGAATTGTTCGCAGGAAAAAGGAGAATTTTTTGAGGATGACGCAAATCTCGGGATGCGCTTGCAAGAGGGAATGATGACGCTGATTTGCGGACACTTGGAGATCGGAGAATCGTGAGGTGGCTGTTGCCGCTGCTGCCTGCCCCCTACTGTTGCTGCTGCTGCTGTGTGTGCCTCGATCCTCTCTTCTCTCTCATCGACCAAATAAAGAGAAAGAAAGAAAGAAATACAGACAGATGGTTACCCATGCCTCGCAGCTTTCTCGTCGCGTCTGTTTCTCTCTGCAACAAAACTGCTTGTGGGATGGGATAGCCCTCCCTCGTTGCCGGCCTTCTTGTTCTTCTCTCTCTCTCTCTCTCTCTCTCTCTCTCTCTCGTGATTCTTTCTTTCTGTAGTTGATTTGCTTGAAGAATTTTATGACGGATTTGCTTGAAGACGTTTTGTCTTTGGTGGATTTCTGCTGCTGCAATCGTGAGTGAGTAATTTGCTCCCATAATTTCTTTGTGACAAAAGAAAACTCTTTCTTCTGTGAGTGCGGATTCCTTTCTTGTTGAGGGAATTCCGAAGACTGCGTCGTCGTCAACGGAAGAGATTGACAAAGAAGCGTTTCTTTATATTTGCTTGTTGGACTGAATTTTGAGCATTGAGAACAAGCGAACGACAGTGCAAAACGAGAGTGCAAAGGAGAATCAAAAGAAAGAAAGAGCAATGCCGGAGGGTGAAGGATGGCTGGCGGCGGCGCACTATTGTCACTTACTGCGCGCAGTACCGTGTGTGTTTTGTAGTAAGGATCGTCGAGAGCAGCTCGACGACGCAAGGGACTTACCACCTCTGCTCAACGATACTCCTGCTCCTCCGTCCCTCTCCAAGAAGCGGATGAACTGGAGGCTTCTACTGCTGATGGCTGCGATCTTCCTGGCGGTGCTCGTCTCACTGTTCAACATCCTCATGCCAGCCCGGGCTCGCGCTAACGGAGCTAATGTATTTCCGTCCCCCCATCCTCTTCTCCTTCTTCTCTTCTTACTTGCGTCTTAAGATCTTACAAAGTCTGCCGCAATTCCACTGTAGCTCCACCTTTTGCGGCTCACCAGTTTGCAATTCTGGTTGGGTCAATTCGTCGGCAGCTATTACTTTGTCAAATCTCAGCTGGAAATTGTTAGTTTTGCAGATCGAAGTTTGCACAGCTCTGCAGTCAGTGAAGCTTTTAAAAGCTTGTGCACGTTGCTTGGATCAGATTTGTTTTCAGAGGTTGGCTAAGAAATGGGTTTTTCTTTGGGTGGTTGTTCCATCAGCAGCAGCAGCAATGGCAAAAGGCATTCATGGGAGCTGTGAACAATGCAAGCATAAGAAATCATCTCTTTCAGCTCACCAAAGAGCCACATGTGGCAGGCACTCCTGAAGATTTTGCAACTGCTGACTATGTCTTCCAGAGATTCCAGGAGTATGGCCTTGCAGTCCATTACACAGACTATGATGTGCTTCTCTCTTACCCATTGCACCGCTCACTTATCCTTACGGCCGGCCCCACACAGGAGCCACCCCTTGAGCTCTCACTGAAAGAGGAACCTGTGGAAGGAGATCTCTACAGTCAGAATCCAAAGGTGATACCAACATTTCATGCGTATGCTCCTTCGGGTAATGTGAGTGGTGAGGTAGTGTATGCCAACTATGGGAGATTGGAAGATTTCCAGAAGCTGGCGGCAATGGGGATAGATGTCAAAGGTGCCATTGTCGTTGCAAGGTATCATGCCATCTATCGAGGAGACATTGTTGAGAATGCAGCCAATGCAGGAGCAGGTGCTGCTATAATCTACTCAGATCCCCAAGATTATGCAGCAAACTATACTCAAGAAGTTTACCCACATAGTCAATGGCTGCCTCCCAGTGGCATTCAGAGGGGAACTGTGTCTCAAGGAGTCGGTGATCCTCTCACTCCAGGATGGCCTAGTACTCCCAAAGCAGAAAGGATTTCAACCTCAGACCCTGAAGCAATGCTGCCTACCATTCCATCACTGCCCATTTCTGCTGAGGATGCAAAGCCTATACTGGCATCATTAGGTGGTCCTGTCTCACCAGCTGAGTGGCATGGTGCACTGGATTTGCCTCAATATAGACTTGGACGAGGACCTGGAGTACTCAACCTCTCATTTAGTGTGAGTTTGTCTCCTCCACTTTGCTCCTCTTTGGTCCAATGTTTGTGAGAGCCACTGTGTGAGGAGTGCCTGGTTTTTGATCTTTACTTAGAGTGGTGTCATTTCCTTCTCATCATGTTCTGTGCTTCTGAGAATGGATCATGGATTGTTCAAGCTGTCTGATTTAATTGTCCTCTTTTAAGCAGGTAGTGTAGCATGCACATATGCTCTTTACTGGCTTCTTTGTACTCTCCTTACAAGGAGTACTGACAATGGAAGTAGTGACCAGACCATGTATGTAGCCTGAGTTTTAATCAAGTAAAGCGTCAATAAACTTGAAGGAGGAATTGAACAATGATGGGATTTGTTTTGCAGGCCAATCAGACTGTGACGCGAATCCGCAATGTGATTGCTGTCATAAAAGGATCAGAGGAACCTGATAGGTATTCTGCTGCACTTCTACTGATAAAAAGGCCTACATTGGGTAACATATTGAGCTTCTGCAGGATGAGCATGCAGGGGATTGCTGGAATTCCTTCCTAATGCACAAAGGTAAGTTGTCTCTTAGGAATGTTAGAAACAAGAATTGCACAATTTGGTGGGTGTCTGTCAAGAACAGTCACAAAAGCATGGGAGAAACTCATTTGGAATGAGAACTATTATATGGAATATTCTACACTGAGCATTTGTTGCAACCCATGAGCTGATGTTTTTGATATCTGTCCAACAGGTATGTGATATTAGGAAATCACCGTGATGCTTGGGTTTTTGGTGCTGTGGATCCCAACAGTGGCACTGCCTCACTTCTTGAGGTCTAACCCTTCTCTGGACATCTTGCATGTCACTGAGGGTAGCTCATTTGAGCATGTGTGTTTGATTATTGATACTTCTGGTATAATAGTTCTATGTCATTTACTTGTGCTGGCAATAACATGAAGGTCATTTTGAGCAGCATGTGAAACTGACAAGATGCAGACACAGGAAAGGAGAGGTTGGCTAAGCCAGAATAACTGAGAGCATGTTCTTGGAGAGGTCCCAAGTACTATATCTTTCTGTTATACTTTGTCCCAGTGAGACTGGACTCATGTCTCCCTGGTAATCCATGAGAGAGGGAGGCACTACAGATTTTGCACTGAGCCACTCCCTCATTCAGCTTACAGGCATAGGGGTACTGATCTGACAGTGGGAATTTGGCTAAGCACAGGTTGGACAGCAGTTGGGTGAGCTTGTACAGAAGGGTTGGAAACCCAGAAGAAGTATTGTGTTGTGCAGTTGGGATGCTGAAGAGTATGGCATGGTCTGTCCTTTGTTCTTCTCCTTCATGTGTCTTCTATTTGAGCAGATCTTAAGAGTTTGCTAAACTGGGCATGCAATCAGTTCTCCTTTCACACAATTGTATTTGCAATCAATTCGATGCTTGAAGAGTTAGAATGGTGAAGGCTGAATCAGTGTGCATGAACGCTGTGCAGAGGAGCAAGTGATGAAGTGGGGTGGGTGCAGGTGGGGTCTACAGAGTGGGTGGAGCAGAATATTGACATTTTGGGCACAAGTGCAGTTGCATATTTGAATGTGGACTGTGCTGTGAGTGGGCCTGGCTTCTCTGCTGGAGCTTCACCACAACTTGATAACCTTCTGCAGGAGGTCACCAAGCAGGTCAGCTTTACCAATTCACTTAGAGATTTATTACTGCTCACTTCTAATTAGACTCCAGATTTAGGGACTGCTTGCTGTTCCAAGTTTTATCAGTGATCTATGATTGAAACAGTTTTCTTGGGACAGTATGTTTGCAGCAACAACCCATGCTGCAACTGACTTGTAATAGCTGGTTACTGAGGGAAGGGGGAGGTTGTGGACAACAGGTGAAGGATCCTGATTCAGTGGATCACAGTGTGTTTGAGCAATGGGTAGCTTCTCACAAGGGGTCTACACCTTTGGTATACTCCTTGCTTTGCTTTTCTGCAGCATCCAGAACTTATCTTCAATCCACCCTCCATTGAAGCTTTAGGAGTTTCCAATGAAACATTACTGAAATTGATGGTGTCAACACCAATTTCAACTGCATGATCTGTTTCTTTTTTATTGTTGTTTTCATGTTGAACTATGGCATTGGTGGTGGGGTAAGGGGTCAGCATCTGCATAAGTCATTAGTCATAGTTAGTGCTTAAAATTTGATGAGGAATTTGGGTGCAGATTCACAGATTGGGTGGGGGAGGTTCAGATTTTGTCGCCTTCTTGCAACATGCAGGGGTGCCAGCTCTTGATTTACAATTTGGTGACGGTAAGGGCCAAATCTTTCAGATGAAGATTTTTTGATTGTTTCTGGTGAGAAGAGGAGCGGTTACATTATTGTTGGTAAGAGTTGGATGCAATCATTCTAAGGTCTGGTACTCATTTTTAGAATGAACCTAGTTGTTCAGAGGTAGTTATGCCAAGGCCAAGAGACACTAGTCTCACTGTCTGTTGGAGCTAGCACAGGGCTGGGAGGTTAAGGTTAAGAGGTTGGAACACAGTGACTTTGTTCCCATTTGCAAGAAGGCAAGAGTTTTTGCTCTTTGATTAGGCTCAGTTGGGGCAGGGAGATCGTATTGTCAGCATCTGGAGGTTCAGAGGCTGGAGACAGTGCACCTTCTTGTAATGGCAAGGCTCCTGTAACATTCTCTGATGGGGGGTTGATTGTGTGTATTTTCGCTAGATGATTATCCAATGTATCACACTGCCTATGACAACTTCCATTGGATGGAGAAATTTGGAGACCCACTATTTCATCGCCACGTAGCAGGTAATCCAGCATTTCATGTTAATTTTGTTTTCCTTCTCTGATGTGTCATTCTTATGTGGTAATGTAGAAGTTACTGAACTTGGAGTTGCTGCTACTAACTCTCCAATATGGCTTTGAATTTTAATAATAGGATGGTTGTCTTCTCCTGTCTGACTGATAGAAGATTAGATTGTTTGATGTGTAACTTTCAGCTAAGGTGATATTGCCTGTGCATGCAGTGACAACATTGTTAGGTCTTATGGCAATGAGGCTATCGAGTGATGCACTGCTCCCTTTAGACTTTGTGACATATGCAAAAGAGCTGGAGGTAATTTTGGTGCAATCATGTGTAACAACTGACTGCACAAAATCTCTGGAGTTGCTATATCAGAGTACCTTATGCAAGTTCAATGTATCTAAGTGAACATGACTGAGTTTCCATTAGTGTTAATTTGTGGTCTGTGTAGTCCTATGCCGTGGGAGTGCAGATGGAGCTGGCTGGATGCAATGCTCTTGGTGTGTCAGCTAACCCACTTGTGTCAGCAATCTCGAATCTGAAATCAGCAGCCCTTCAAATAAAGCAACAATCAAAGGTGACATTTTGCCATGTCTTCTGTATTGTTACTCATCTTCATGTAATTACCAAAGCACATGATGTCTGTGGGTGCACACTGAGCGTACATTTTGCAATTTTCTGCCTCCAAACTTTCTTCTTTCTGTACACAGGACCACCCCTGGGTTGCACCTCAAGATACTTTATGGTAGTGGGCACCCTTACTGGTTGCTCATGTAATAGCAACATGTCTGGCTTGTAAGTCATTAGTTGTCATTCCCCTGTCTGTGCTTGACTGGGTTGAGGGCAATGGATATCAAAGGGCCAGGATGAAGAATCACAGCAAGCTCAAGGCTCATCATCAGTCTTATTGCTACTGAGAAGGAGATTTATAAATGACCGCTTGCTTCAGGTGGAGCGAGCATTCCTTGATGACAGGGGGCTCAGTGGAACTGGACGGTCTTGGTACAAGCATCTGGTATACACTGCTATCATTCTTATACACGTCAGTCTAATGAAATTCACTATATTGGCAGATGAACAAGTGCTCAAGAAGGTGGAAGGAATTTCTTGAATGCCAGTATTATGTGGGCTGTCTGAGAATTCCTTTATATGTTGAATAAAATGTGGGGCTTGTCTTGGTTTAAATACAACTGAACTAAATGTGTTGTTTCACTATTGCAAACACATCCTTTTCTTCCTGCGCTGTGTTTCAGGTATATGGGCCTGTGAGCAGCAATGCATATGGAACCGCATCCTTTCCAGGCATCAAGAATTCCATCACTCTAGCTCTGTCTGCAAGCAGCAAGCATGATGATGCAGCAAAAATGAGACAATGGGCAGCAGTGCAGCATGAGATATGGCGGGTTGCACGTGTAGTTGAACGGGCTGCCCTTGTTTTGCAAGGCTCACTAACATGACAACAACAACATCCACCCGTCTGTTGCTAAACTCTTTTTTCTCTAGTCTGTGCTCTGATGAAACTGACACTGATGAAACTGAGCACCAACAATCTTTGTCATCAGTCTCTATGCTCCTAATTTGTAATGAGGTGCCTTATTAATTCCCTGGTAATGAGGATTTGAGTTTGGAAACTTTCATTTGTGAAACTATTAAGGAATCATACAACCTTGCCACTGTCTCAAGCTTGAATTGTTGGTATCATTTTTTCATCTTGTTCTATTTCTTGATCTTTTTCCAATGTCTTCTGGATGGGAAAGTGAATTTTATATACAGTGTTATTTGCTATTGTATCAAAGTGCAGAGTCTGTTTGATCAGAAAAATCCTCCCTTCCAAGTTAATTGGATCAAGTTTTACATTGCAGAGTACCAGGACCTAACTCTGTATAACTCAAGAAATTGCAATTTCCAACCCTACAAAAAGGCCAGAGAGAATCTAGGTTCTGCTTGTCTCTGGAATTCATCTTATTTGTCAGATTGAGCAAAGTTAATACTATGACATGGTGCAACTCCAATCAGTTAACAATTATTTTTTGTAGAGTTGTGAAAAAGTATTGCTACAGCTCTCAAAATTTGGTATCTGCATGCAGTTTCTGGTTTCAGATTGTGGATGCAACAGCCTTCTCAGCATCTGTGGTTGCAGTTTGTGACAATATCCTTTCCGCCACAAGCATATCATCAGGAGTTGTGACCTGTCAAGCAAATGGTAGGGCAAATTTTGTTACTGAGACAATCTAGATCTCATCAGGAAATAAGAGAAGCATGAGTTGGTTTTGACCTCTGCTACAAATGACCACATCAGCATTGAACAACCAATGCAGTATCAAGACAATCAAGGGGTAAGTTCACAACCATATTTCCATCTCTCCCATGAATTCGTAGCAACAACCTAAACTAGTAGCATGGTGGAAGCTTCATGTATCAATTGAGAGAGAGATCATGCACTCAAGGATGCAGCAATGGCTTGCATTCTTGCAAGGCTTAAACAAGTTAATAAGGCAGTGTTTCACGATACCTTCAAGTTAGCATATGAGCCATGTGTGATGAAGACAGGGTGCTTTAAATACTCCACAATCGATACATCATCTGTAACCTCAAAACCCTCCCTACACACCAACATTCACAAGTCACCTACATTGAAAGGAGCATTTTAAAAAGTCCATTCTGCTTAAGAAAGTCTAATTAAAAGATTGACTAGATTGACTAGATTTAACAAGCATTATTAGAAAGCCTACACTGCTTAAGGAAGTCAACTTATGAGACTGAATGTGGACTGAATCTGGAAGAGGAAGGAAAGAAGGGAGCAGTGAATTACCGCTTAACAAGCTCAAACCCTCTTGCTAGCAGACCAGGCTCAATTACCTGCAATGCCCCAATCCGTCACAAAACATACCCACTGATTTCAATGCACTTTGCTACAGTAGAATAGTGAGTGTCTTCATTTGCTCTGATTTTCATGTGATAATTGCAGCTGCTTACAAATCTTCATCTAGAAACAGATCACAGTGTATGTAAGGATTTTTTTCTACCTGTGGAGTTTGAATCTCCCACAAAAGCTGCCGATCCAATGTCCTTGTGACAAATAAATCATCTCCTGCCTGTGAAAGAAAAGTATAATCAGCGTTGTACCAAACAGGTTGGCAACCAATTTTTCAGTAGGAGAGGCAGTTTTCAGCCACCCAAAAAAATTGTATTCATAAGAGGATTTCCACCCACACCCCCTACTTGGACCTCAACCAATGTTTTATCACATCGAACATAGTTTTATGGTCTCCCATCCCCACCCATAAACATGATAAATTCAACAATATACCATCTGACTGTTTAAATGCCACCAACCAGACCAATCATTATTTCCTTTTACTGGCACTTGTGGAGATGAATGTATCTTGATCGTATTTACAGGTCTAAACCCAGTTTCACATTTTCTTTTTTGAGTGTCATACTTCAACCAAAATAGTATGTACAGGCCATTTCACTGCTGGTGGTGAAGATGCTTATATAAATACTGAGACCCATCTCCATGTACTTACCAAATTTAAGTCTACCTGAATAGAATTGAGATGCAAAAGCAGCACACATTGACAGGAGGAAACTAGGAAGAAATTGGCAAAATGTGCTCACCTCTTTTATAGTGGCCTTCACAGGCACTCCTAGTACTGCAGCACCGTGGGCAGTTGCATCTTTTATTACCTGTGTAAATATCATCAGCAAATCAGTGTGCCAAAATATGTGTAAAAACGATTTGTAAATAAAACTTGCCAAAAGAGAATTTGCTGAATCAAATGTGAACTTTTTAACTTCATTTGTTTGGGGCATAATGGAAAGGTGTGCACCAACCTTTGAAATGTCCTTGGGTAGAACAAGAGGGCGCGCAGAGTCATGCACACATGCAAGCTTTGCCAGTTTGTTAATTTCCTGTGAAAGAAAAAAATTGACAACCACAAGACTGTTGAGATTTCCAGGCTGAAAAAGCAGCTTCAAGCATCCACATTTGTCGGCAGATGGAAGTGTTTTTAAATTGAAGAACAATTCCCATCTTTGTGAGCAGATAAAACTGATTTTCCATTGAAGAAGAATCCCACATTTGTGAGCAGATAGAGGTGGTTTTCAATTGAGGAAGAATCAAAGCCCAACACTAAAGTAGCCTGCCTGATGAGACTAAAATTGGCCAATAATCAGCAGTGTACAATATGGCCACCACACTGTTTCTCTGGAGTAAAACAATTCATTGTTGAACTCTGGACCAAGACTAGTTAAAAAAGTGGGCAGTCTGAACTATGCATCATTATCCCACATATTTTTGTTCAGGAACATAACAGCTGTTTGAGTTTTTTATTTCAAATATTTTCAGAAGCTGAAGACATGACGAACCCTTAGTACCTGGAGCCCACTGTAGACAGAATCTTGCCTCTCCTTTCCTGGAAGAGCAAACTTCAGAGGGATGGAAATAGTTTTTGCAGCATCTGCAGGCAGACAGACCCAAACATTTGTTGATATCAAATTCACATATACTTGATTCTCAACATTGAAGACACATACTATCCTCACCTCAATATTTGCTTGGTCATCACAGAGCATTGGAGAGGCAAACCTTCAAAAATGTCTCTGTAAGATGGATCACATACTACCACAATCTCCATAATTTCCTCCATCTTAGCAAATGTGTGAAAACTGCCATTCAAGAAGTTCCATCCCCCCACCATCATATCAGAACTTCCCCACAAGAGAAAAAAACTCAAACCATATTATGACAGAGGTGCCATTCAAAACCAAGGCTAGTACTACTCCATGTGCTTTAAGACAGGACATCATCTAGCTTTCCAGACATGCATCCAAGACGATGATCCTATCAAGCAAAGAAAAACCTAAAGGAGCTCATTGTACCTGTGAAGTGCAATTGGCTGACCCAGCAAAGGGAGATACTGTTTTGGCATGTTGGCCTGCACCAGCCAGCAACTTACAGATCAATAGTATCTGCAACCTTCTCTAAACCCCACAAAAAATCACAGGAAAACCCAAGTATATGAATAAAGTAAAAGCTGAGCATGTGACTTGTTCATGTACAAGGTGAAAGAAGATAACTGCAGTCATCAAGCATGCGGTCTTCTGACAGAGGGCATGCCTGCCTCCTACAGCCCATTTCTAACCTGGTTTATATATCTATGAAATTGCAGAGAAATTAGGCATCTCTAAGCTCTGTACAAAGTTGTGATGAGAGTGACTTACCCCCATCCTCTTGCCCTTGCCACCAGCCAATAGGATGACAGAAACACTTGGCTCAGATGCAGTCTGCATGAACAATCATTTACTCTGTCAACCAGAGATGCCAACTATTGAAGGCAAGAGTGTTGACAACACAAAATTATGTAACTAAAATGCTTACCTGAGAACCAGGGTTTGGCAAACCACCCACAAAATCAGAAGTAGTAAATAAGGTAGAACTGGAGTAACTGGAGTGAGTGCATCTCAAATAGAAAAACCCTAGAACAAAAAAACCTCAAAGTTCATAGAAGAATGAGAAAGCAGGTAACAATCAAAAGAGAAGAAATATCATTGTGGAGGAATTCAATGAACTGCAATTTTGCAAAATCACACATGACCAATTTTGTGAGTGAAAGAGGACTGGGTGAATCAAACCTCTTCTGTGTTTCGGTCATCAGCTAGAGCACCAACATTCAATGCAGCACAAGGCAGAAAACAAGGAGTTTGATAGTGCCTCCTTCCAAGGAGACCTGCATGCAGGCAGGAGAAATCATTCCTCAACTTGCAGCAAAGCTTTGATTTTTATCTCTTCAGGGCCCAAATGGTGCATACAGTCATCAGCCCAGATCTACAAAGCGAGGACAAATCTTTGTGACAGAATCAACACAGGCTAATAATTTCCAGCAAGAAATTGGCAATTATATCACTGAGAGAAACAACTCCAACTCACATCAATTCTCTATAACTCCAGCTCTTGATCATTTCTTAGATTCTCCTTGCGAAGAAGCACAACGGACAAAGAGAATGTAAAACTCAGACAAAACACTGTTTCATCAAGCTGAAAACAGCAAAAGTCTGAAATGAAGCACAGTGTAATTATGTTGCAATATCTGGTGGAAGCCATGTTCAGAGGCATTTGTTAAGGGAACCATTTCTGCTGCTGCAGAAGAAGTTGCAGAATGGTTTTGATGATTGTGACAGAAGGAGGAGGTGGTTTATCACAGGATTTTGTGAGATTCTAACCTTTACCAAGAAGTGCCTTGTGTTGAATAGTTGTGAGAGAGTTGTTCGCTGCTTGTGCAATCGCATCAATCATCTCAAACCCTACCTGAACCAACACGACACGACACAGAAAATATTTCATCCCTTATGAGAACTGCAATTCCTGCCTGTGAGAAGAGATTCTTCTTTGTCTCACGGATTCAGGAAGAAAGATCAGAGATCGAGAAGAAGAAGAGCAACAATGGAATTGAAATGGTTTTGAGGGAGGGAAGTACGTTGTGACGAGTGCCTTGATACTTGGAACCAGGATTTCCCTGATCTACAAGCAACCAGGGAGAAGAAGGACGAGCAGAGCTAGCGCAACTTCTGATGACCACAGCGGCATAGCCGCTGCCGCCGTGAAGAAGAAGACTCCGCTGCTGCCGTTGCTGCAGAAAGTTGTGAAGCAAAAGAGGTGTTGAACCCGACAGCGCTGGAACGCACATCTGCTGCTGCCTCGCCCATGGCTGCTGCACCTGTAACATCTTTGACACAAGAAGAACCTCTCTCTCTCTCTCTCTCTCTCTCTCTCTCTCTCTC
>Ga0116230_10005421_pt1 | contig 12521 bp, 10 predicted proteins | sample S1TSphfallax_3_FD_88678 | JGI IMG/M metagenome (GOLD analysis project Ga0116230, IMG submission 88678) | Host-associated microbial communities from peat moss isolated from Minnesota, USA - S1T2_Fd - Sphagnum fallax MG | ecosystem: Host-associated > Plants > Peat moss > Unclassified | place...
CCGCATCGACGCTGGTGCGCATCATGAACCCATAGGTCAGGCCCGAGGTGTGGGTCACCAGATCGACGACCTTCATCGGCCGCTCCACCGGCGTCGTCATGAAGCCGGGCGGCTGGCTGGAGATCAGCGTCGGGATGCCGCTGGCATAGACCCCAAGCTTCTTCCAGGACGGGATGTAGCGCGCCACGGGGTCGTCCAGCCCGATGGCCCCCTCCTCCATGAGCATCATCAGGGCCACCGCCGTGATCGGCTTGCTCATGGAATAGATGCGGAAGATGGCGTCCTCCGCCATGGGCTTGCCGCGCTCAAGATCCATGTGGCCGCTCATGCCCGTATGGACGAGTTCGCCTCGCCGAAAGACCTGGGTGATCAGGCCGGGCAGCTGGCCGCTGTCCACGTAACGGGTCTTCATCACCTCATCGAGCCGCGCCAGCCGCGCGGTGGAGAGCCCCGCCTTTTCCGCTTTCGTCATCGCCGTGATCTCCGTTAAACCTTCAAAAACCGCAGCGTCATCCGGTCGCTCTCGCCGATGGCCACATATTTCGCCGCGTCATAATCCGCGGGCGGCGGCTGATCCTTCAGGTGCGAGCGTAGGGTCGGCGGCAGGGTCCAGACGCCGAACGGATGGTCCTTGTCATCCTTCGGATTGGCGTTGATCTCTGAGCGCGCCGCCAGTTTGAAACCGGCCTTATCCACCGTATCCACCACCCAGGCCGTGGTCATATAGCCGTCACTGGCGTCAGGCTGCATGGGCTTGGGGTCCGACCGGTGTTCCTCCACGCCGAGAATTCCGCCGGGCTTCAGGGCGTCGTGGAACTCGGCCAGAGCCGTCTCCAGGGCGCTGGCGGGGCTCAGCCAATCGTGCAGATTGCGCGCCGTGATCACCACATCGGCGCTTGCGGCCGGGGCGATGGGGCCGGCGAAGAGCTTGGTCACCGTGATCTCGCCCCAGATCGCCGCGTCGGCGAACTTCGTCTTGAACGCCGTCGGATCGCCGCTCATGGCCGCGATGTAATTTCCCCCGCCGGCCTTGAGATAGGGAGCGAGGATCTCGGTCCAGTATCCGCCGGAGGGCTGCACCTCGACGATGGTCATGTTCGGCTTCACGCCCCAGAAGGCCAGGGTCTCCGCCGGATGGCGATACGTGTCGCGGACGGAATTCTTGGGTGACCGGAGAGAACTGTTCACCGCCGCCAGCAGGGCTGCGGAAGGCGCCTGGGCCAGAGCTGGAAACGCCACGCCCCCGGCGATCAGACCGGACGCGCCCAGCAGAACTTGGCGGCGGTGCATGGCGATGCGCTCCCTTTGGATTATTCTTGAGGCGCCCCTTCTTGGCGCCGTTGCCGCCGCGCGTCACCTGCCGGATTTCACACCGGCGTCGATTCGCGATATTTAACCTTTGTGAGCTTTTCCGACGGACATCCTCGTCCGAACACCCAACAGCGCCTGGCCCTTGATCAGCCGTGGCCGCACGACCGCGCCAATTTCATCGTCTCCGCTTGCAACGCCGAGGCCTTGGCCATGCTCGACGCCTGGCCGAACTGGCCGGACGGCCGGCTGGCCCTGATCGGCCCCGAGGGATCGGGAAAGACCCATCTGGCGGCCCTCTGGGCCATGCGCGTCGGCGCCGTCGTGGCCAATGCTCGAACCCTCACCGAGGCGGCGATTCCCCCCGGCCGGCCGGTTCTCCTCGAAGACGTGGACGCGGAAGCCGCCGATGAAACCCTCTTCCATGTGATCAGCCGCACCGATCCCGACGCCTCCCTGCTGCTCACCGCCCGCACCCCGCCCCGGGCCTGGCGCACCGACCTCCCAGACCTTCGCTCGCGCCTCAACGCCCTGATGGTGGCCGATCTTCAGAGTCCGGATGATGTGGTCCTGGGCGGCATGCTGGATAAGTTTTTCCGCGAGCGAAACATCGTCCCGCCAAGGTCCGTCCTCGACTATCTCCTGCGCCGCATCGAACGCTCCGCCCCCGCCGCCCTCGCCGTCGTCCAGCGCATCGACGACGCCGCGGCAGCCGAAAAACGCAACATCACGCGCGAGCTGGTGAGAGAGGTTCTGGGCGACGACGAGTGACGCCGCGCAAAGCGTGGAGGAGGAGAATCAACAGCATTCCCGTCCAAGATGTGGTATCCGGCCCTGTCATGAGCATGCCCCAAGAGACGCCGGAATTCGTGGTCGAGCTTGACCTCGAAACCGCGCCGGACGAGGCGGCCCCCCGCGCCCGCAACCTTCTCGCCTCCTCCCCCAAGCGCTTCATCAATCGCGAGCTCTCCTGGCTCGCCTTCAACGAGCTGGTGCTGGAGGAATCCACAAACCCCCGCCACCCGCTGCTGGAGCGTCTGCGCTTCGTCTCCATCTCGGCCAATAATCTCGACGAATTCTACATGGTCCGCGTCGCCGGCCTCAAAGCCCAGGTTCGTGAGGGCGTGCGGGTCTTGAGCCAGGATGGCCTCTCCCCCAGCGAGCAGCTGGTCCAGATCGACGCCCAGACGAGCCGCCTCATGGCCATGCAGCAGAGCGTGCTGCAGGGCCTGCGCGCCGAGCTGACCGCCGAGGGCCTGCGCCTCATGGAGGCCTCTGAGGTCACCGGCGCCGATCGCGCCGCCGCCGAGGCCCTCTTCATGGATCACATCTTCCCGGTGGTGACGCCGCTGGCCATAGACCCGGCCCACCCCTTTCCCTTCATTCCCAATCTGGGTTTCGCCCTGGCGCTCAAACTGCGTCGCCGTTCGGACCACACCGAGTTCTATGCCCTCGCCCCCATCCCCACCCAGATCGCCCGCTTCTGGACCCTGCCCCTGACCCGCACCGGCCGGCGTAAGTCCGAGCGACGGATTCTGGCGCTTGAGACCTTCCTCGCGCTTTTCATGGATAAGCTCTTCCCGGGCTGCGAGGTCCTGGGCCAGGGCCTTTTCCGCATCATCCGCGACTCCGATGTCGAGATCGAGGAAGAGGCCGAGGATCTGGTGCGGGAATTCGAGGCGCGGCTGAAGCGCCGGCGCATGGGTTCGGTCGTCCGCATCAAGATCGAGGCCTCCATGCCGGAGGATCTGCGCCAGTTCATCATCGATGGCCTGGACGCCGACGACGCCGACGCGGTGGCCATCGACGGCAAGCTGGGCCTCGCCCAGTTCGACCAGCTGATCCCCGCCGACCGGCCGGAGCTGAAATTCAAGGCCTTCACCGCGCGATTCCCCGAGCGGATCCGCGATCATGGCGGGGATTGCTTTGCCGCCATTCGCGAGAAGGACATCCTCGTCCACCACCCCTTCGAGAGCTTCGACGTGGTGGTTCAGTTCCTGCTTCAGGCCGCCCGTGACCCGAACGTCATCGCCATCAAGCAGACCCTCTACCGCACCTCGAAGAACAGCCCCATCGTCGCCGCCCTCATCGAGGCCGCGGAGAACGGCAAGAACGTCACCGCCGTGGTGGAGATCAAGGCCCGCTTCGACGAAGAGGCCAATCTCAAATGGGCCCGGGATATGGAGCGCGCGGGCGTCTATGTCGTCTTCGGCTTCATGGAATACAAAACCCACGCCAAGCTCTCACTCGTCGTACGCCGGGAGGGCGATGGGCTTCGCACCTATTCCCACTATGGCACCGGCAATTATCACCCGGTCACCGCCAAGATTTACACCGACCTCTCCCTCTTCACGACCGACGCCGCCCTGGGCCGCGATTCCGGCAAGCTTTTCAACTACATCACCGGCTACGCCAAACCGCCCAAGCTGGAAAAGCTCTGCTATTCTCCGGTTAGCCTGAAGAAGGAATTGCTGCGCCTCATCCGCGCCGAGGCGGAGAACGCCCGCGCGGGAAAGCCCGCCGCCATCTGGGCCAAGATGAACGCCCTGGTGCATCCGGAGATCATTGACGCCCTCTATGACGCCAGCGGAGCCGGGGTGAAGATCGATCTGGTGGTGCGCGGGATCTGCTGCCTGAGACCCGGCATTCCGGGCCTTTCGGACAACATCCGTGTGAAGAGCATTATCGGCCGCTATCTGGAGCATGCCCGGATCATCGCCTTCGCCAATGGCAAGGCCATGCCGTCCCGGGAGGCCAAGGTCTTCATTTCCTCCGCCGATTGGATGCCCCGAAACCTTGATCGGCGCGTTGAGTCTCTCGTACCCATCGAGAACCCCACCGTGCATCAACAGGTGCTTCAGCAGATCATGGTCGCCAACCTCAATGACGAGGCGCAAAGTTGGCTGCTGGATTCTGCCGGCGTCTATCGGCGCGGGCCTAACTGGAATTCCAAGAGCGCCTTTTCCGCCCACGACTATTTCATGACCAATCCCTCCCTCTCCGGGCGCGGCCATAAGGTGAAAGACCTGCCGCGCGCCTTTGATCATGTGGCCCTTGGAACATAGACCAAGTCATAGTGACGCCGCCGTCATCGACGTCGGCAGCAATTCGGTCCGTCTGGTTCTCTACCGGCTCGAAGGCCGGGCCATCTGGAGCGTCTTCAACGAGAAGGTTCAGGCGGGCCTCGGCCGCGACCTCACCCGCACCGGCGCCCTCTCACCCGAGGGCGTCACCGCGGCCATCGCCGCCTTGAAGCGTTTCCGCGCCCTCATCGACGCCAGCCGCCCCCGCTTCATCTACCCCGCCGCCACCGCCGCCGTGCGCGAGGCCAGCGATGGCGAAACTTTTCGCCGGCGCGTGTTTCAGGAGACCGGCTTTGACCTCCGCGTCCTCAGCGGGGCGGAGGAGGCGCGCTACGCGGCCCTCGGGGTCATGGCGGGCGATCCGACGGCGACGGGCCTCGCGGGCGACCTCGGCGGGGCCAGTCTGGAACTGGTGCGATTAGGGACGAACGGGCCGGAACCCGGCGTCACCCTGCCCCTCGGCCCCTTCGCCCTTGACCCCTTAAGTCGCCTGGATCCCGCAAGCGTGCGCGCCGCCGTGGACCGCCATGCCGGGCCCATCGCCGCCCGGTTCAAGACCGATACGCTCCACGCCGTGGGCGGCGCATGGCGCAACCTCGCGCTCCTGCAGATGCGGATTTCCGGCTACCCCCTTGAAATCGTTCACCAATATGAGATCGGCCGCCGCGACGCGCTCGACGCCGCCCGCTTCATCAGCCAACAGTCTCGCGGCTCCCTCGATCGTATTCCCGGCATTTCTAAACGCCGTCTGGAAGACATGCCCCACGCTGCGGCGGTGCTGGAGGGCCTGATCGAGCATCTGGACATCCAGACCGTCTCCATCTCCGCCTTCGGGGTGCGCGAGGGCCTCCTCTGGCAGGCCATGTCCACGGAGACTCACCGCCTGGATCCCCTCATCGCCGGCTGCGCCACCCTCGGTGGTCGCGGCCCTGTGGCCGAGGAGCTGGGCCTCGCCCTCCAGGCCTGGCTGGGGGGCGCCCTGGAGCGCCTGGAGCCGGTCTTTCCCGGCCGCGACGCCGCCCTAATCGACGCCGCCTGCCGCCTGGCCGAACTGGGCGCTCAGCTTCATCCTGATCACCGGGCCGATCTCGTCTTCGATCAGGTGCTCCGCGCGCCCATCGCCGGCATGAACCACATTGAGCGCGCCTTCCTGGCCTGCGCCGTCTTTTCGCGCCACACCGCGTCAACCGCCACGCCCCGGCCCGAAGTGGTCTCCCGCCTCCTCACCCCTGAACGCCAGAAGCGCGCCCGCGTCGTCGGCGCCGCCCTGCGCCTCGCCTGCGATCTTTCGGGGCGCAGCCCCGAGCTCCTCCAAAAGTGCCGCTTTCAGATCAAGACCGGCAGCGTCCTTCTCGAAGCCGACGAAACCTGGGCTCCCATCCTCCTCGGCGACCAAACCGCCAAACGCGCCGGCGCCCTCGCAACCCTCCTCGACCGCGACGCCAAGCTTCGCACCTCCGGCGTCAAGAAATGGCAGTTCGTCGGGGCGGGGTAGAGAAGAAGGTTTTGCTCACGCGAAGGCGTGAAGATAAAGAGCGTTTCTAAAGGAGCGTGGGCGCCCCGCCCGCGTCTTGCGTCCAGCTTCCAGGGCGCCAATTCATTCAGACAAAGAATGAAAAAGACGCGGGCGAGACGCCTACGCTCCGAAGAGAAGTTCAACTATTCACTTCGCGCCTTCGCGGCTTCGCGTGAGACATTCTTACGCTTGCTTCACCCCGCCCGCGCCGCCCGCCGCACTTCAACGACCCGGACCCGCGAGCCATCCAGCACCAGGGCCAGCTCCCCCCGCTTCAGCTTTAGCGCATCTTCGCCAAAGGCCTCCCGCCGCCAGCCCTGCAAGGCCGGTGTATCGGCCTCATCGTCGCTGGCGATCTTTTCCAGATCGCCCATGGTCGCGATGAGCTTGGCCGCCACCCCCGCATCCTCCGCCCGGGCTTTGAGCAAAACCTTCAACAGCTCCACAACCGCACCCGCATTGGGGTTCGGCGAGCCGCGATCGCGGTCGATCACCGGCGCGTAACCCTCCGGATCCTTCAACGCCGCGGCGATGGCCTCAAGAATCTCCACCCCGAACCGCGAGCCCGCAAACCCCTTCGGCGCCGAGCGGAGCCGCCCCAAAGCGTCGGCATCCAAGGGCGTCTGGGTGGCCAACTCATCGATGGCGTCATCCTTCAGGATCCGCCCCCGCGGCTGATCCCGCGTCTGGGCCGTGCGCTCGCGCCAGGCCGCGACGGCCCGGAAAGCGGCCAGATATTTCGCCGTGAAGCGCCGCGGTTTGAGGCGCCGCCAGGCGTTCTCCGGCTCGGTGTCATAGAGGGCGGGATCGGTCATGGCCCGCATCTCCTCGGTCACCCAGCCGATCCGCCCGGTCGCCTCCAGCTTGTCGCGCAGCATCGGGAACAGGCGAGCCAAGTGAATCACATCATCGAGGGCGTAGCTGAGCTGCGCCTCGCTCAGGGGCCGCCGCGCCCAGTCGGTGAAGCGGCTCGACTTGTCGATCTCTACTTTCAGCATCTGACGGCACAGGGCGTCATAGGCGATCTGCTCGCCAAACCCCGCCGCCATGCCGGCGATCTGGGTGTCGAACAGCGGCACGGGGATCGCCCCCAGATTATAGAAGATTTCCACATCCTGCCGGGCGGCGTGGAACACCTTCTCGATGCGGGTGTCCTTCATGACCTCCAGGAAGGGCGCCAGATCCAGCCCCGGCGCCAGCGGGTCGATCGCCACCGACGCCTTGGCCGTCGCCGCCTGGATCAGGCAGAGCTTCGGCCAATAGGTCGTCTCGCGCATGAACTCGGTGTCGACCGCCACAAAGGGCTCGCCAGCCAGACTCTCACAAAAAGCCGCCAGTTCGGCCGTGGTCGTAATCAACGTCATCGCCGCCTTATAGACACTGCCACCCAAAAGTCCGCAACTTGTGCCTCCGCGGGGACTAGCGCGCGCAGCGGCGGCGCTGGAAGACGTTTCCACCGATGGACACAGATGTTCACAGATAGGTAGGCGCCGCTTGCCCCCCGCCGCCCAATTGCGCACAACCCGCCCATGACGACGCCCAAGCCCAACCACCTCACCTACGCCGCCTCCGGGGTGGATATCGACGCCGGCGCGGCCTTGGTGGAGCGGATCAAGCCCCTAGCCAAATCCACCCGCCGCCCGGGCGCCGAGGCGAGCCTGGGGGGCTTTGGCGCGCTCTTTGATCTCAAGGCCGCCGGCTATGACGATCCCCTCATCGTCTCCACCACCGACGGTGTCGGCACCAAGCTGCGCGTCGCCATCGAGGCCGGGCGCCACGGCACGGTGGGGATCGACCTGGTGGCCATGTGCGTCAATGACCTCCTCGCCCAGGGCGCCGAGCCCCTCGCCTTCCTCGACTATTTCGCCACCGGGCGCCTGGACGTGGAGGCCGCGGCCGAGGTTGTCGCCGGCATCGCCGAGGGCTGCCGCCAGGCCGGCGCGGCCCTGGTGGGCGGCGAGACGGCGGAAATGCCCGGCATGTACACCGAGGGCGACTATGATCTCGCGGGCTTTTGCCTGGGCGCCGTGAACCGGGGCGGCGTCCTCCCCCGGCTCGATGACCAGAGGCCCGGCGACATCATGATCGCCCTCGCCTCCTCCGGTCCCCATTCCAACGGCTATTCCCTGATCCGCAAAGTCGTCGCCCTCTCCGGCCTCCCCTGGGACGCCCCCGCCCCCTTCGCCCCCGGCATGAGCCTCGGCGAAGCCCTCCTCACCCCCACGCGGATCTATGTGAAATCCGTCCTCCCCCTCGCCAAGGCGGGCCTCATCACCGGCGGCGCCCACATCACTGGCGGCGGCCTCATCGAAAACCCGCCCCGCGCCATTGCCCAAGGCCTCGCGCCCCGCTTCGACTGGGCCTCTTGGACCCAGCCCCCCGTCTTCGACTGGCTCGCCCGCACAGGCGGAATCTCCGAGGCCGAAATGCGCCGCACCTTCAACTGCGGGATTGGGTTCATCCTCCTCGCCGCCCCCGACAAAGCCGGCGAAGTCCTCGCCGCCCTGCTGGACGCGGGCGAAACGGCGTTCGTCTGTGGGGATTTGGCGCAGGCCAGCTAAGCCGGCGACCTATTCTCCGAAGCCTTGGGAAAGGAGGAAGGAGGACATTCAGCTTCCAGCCAAACTTGTGTAATGTCACGCGATGCGCCGCCAAGACGCCATTTCGCTGCTCTCCCTTCAGGCCGACAACTTGAAGGCGCGCGGCGCGACCGCCGCATTCCTTTTTGGATCGACGGCGCGCGATGAAGCGACGCGTGACAGCGACATCGATCTTTTCATCGACATTGAGCCGGGGCGTAAATTTTCGCTTCTGGACCTTGCGGGAATAAAACGACTGCTATCCGAAAAGCTGGGTGTCGACATCGACGTGACAACGCGCGCGAGCCTCCACCCGAAGTTACGCCAGGAGATTGAGCGCGGGGCGCTGCAAATCTATTGATGGCGCGCAGGCTCGATGTCGTTCTGGATGAAATGCCGCTGGCCATCTCAGGGATCGAAGACGCGGTCGCCGGCTATTCAGTGGCGAGTTTCGCGGGAGAACTGGCTCCTCCAAAGAGGCATTGAGCGAGGCCTCGAAATCATCTCCGAGGCCGTCCGCCACGTCCCGGACCACCTACTGGCCCAAGAGTCCTCAATCGCTTGGCAGGACATCCGGTCCATCGGCAACTTGATACGTCACGAGTATCATCGCGTGGAGCCGGCTATCGTTTGGTCGGTCGTCGTCGATGATCTTACACCCTTGCGAGACGCATAGAGCGGCTGAGGGCGACGACCAGCTCCTGATGGGCGTGAGGTCCCCTCTCCACGCTATTCCCGCACGACCTGGGGCGCCAATCCCCCTTACCCCTGCTCCGCCTCCCCCTACCGCTTCAACCCCGCCTTAAACACATAGGCCCCCGCCCGATGGTCAATATGCGTGAGAAAATCGTGAATAGATGAGCCAGCCTGGGCCAGCGCGCTCCAGGCGCCTAGCTTACCCGCACGTCCGCTCCTACTCTGCCGCAAATAAGACGCAATTACGCCCAGTCTTTAGGGGGAACTCAGACCCATGACGCTCAACTGGCAAGGCAACACCCGCATCACAATCGGCGGGACGAGTAAGACGCCCCAAGGCTTTCCGCCGACGCTATGCACTTTTCAGTCCAAGCTCTATCTCGTCTACATTGGCCAGAGCGGAGTGGATCTATATTACAGTTGGCTCCCGTCCGGAGATCTGGGCGGTCCCTGGCAAGGTAACATCAAGATTAATGTTAATGGTCACAATCTAAAGTCCTACACTGATAAATCGCTCAGCCAGGCGGCCTCCCTATGTGTCGTGGCGGGAATACTTCACATGGTCTATACGGGTTCTGATGGCGCGAGCCTCTATTGGAGCTGGTTTGACGGCGTGACGTGGTATGGGGCCCTCCCGTTGTTCGCCGGGTCTCCCATTCCCAAAGCCGAGGCCGCCCTCGCGGCAGAGGTGGAAGGCGACATTCTTCACCTCGTTTACGCCAACAACGGCAATCTCTATTACAGCTCTTGCGATGTCGGAAACCCCGACCCTACCCTGCCTTGGGCGGCGTCGGATTGGACGCCTCAAACTCCCGTCGCGTCAGCCGACAATGGGCTGTTTCAATCACCATCCTTGGCTTTCTCATCAGGACTCGCCCTCGCCGCGCGCTTTGGCGCCGCGGGCATTGATCACCAAATTTATGCCGCTATCGCGTCTCCGCCCTCCTGGAATCTGAACCCTCTCACCCCTTCGGAAGGAGCCACGTCTCCAGTCGCCCTGTACGGGCCGACAATGGTCAGATGGGACGACGTGCTATATCTCGTTTATCTCGGCCCTTCACAGAAATACATGTGGTATTGCACCTTGGATTCCCATGGCGCTCTTCTCGAGAATTGGGAAATCACCGCAGCTTCCACTCCCGAGACCCGCGGCCGACCAGCCGCCGCTGTGTTCGACGAGCAACTCTGTATCGCGTATACAGGGGAAAATAGCGACAACCTCTATTTCGCTTACTCCGACAATCTTCCGCCATTAACGATTACAGTTTCAGGGCGCTATCATCCGTTTTGAGCCGGTTCTCCCATGCGAGACGCGGTGGAGCGGCTAAGGTCGACGATCACCATCAGAGGCGTGGCAAGGCTGCTGCCAAGCCGAGAATTTCTGCCTCAATGACGCTATGGCCCATTCACAAACCTCGGGAGCCCTTTGAGAGTCTCAAGGGTAATGGCTGCTCCTACATCAACTCGTAACCATTCATCGCCCAGAAAATGCGGACGATGTGATCGTCGCGAACCTGTAGATCGACCAACCCCGCGCCGAAGACGCCGTCGATCCGGTAGTGGTCCGTCTCGGTCGCGCCGTCACACAGCTGGTGGCTGGCGGGATAATCACGGCACTTTTCCGAACCGACAAAGTGGCTGGCGGGATGCTTCAGCATCGCCGCGCGGGCCGCGCCGCGTTCCATACCGATGGAGACCCCAAACTTTTGCCCGTGATCGATGGATTGAACGCCCGCGCCTTCCCTGAAGGCCAAGGGCAGCGGCGCACAGGCCCCCAGCGCCAGCAAGAGGGCCAGAGATCCCGTTCGCAACATCGAAGGCATATACTTCCGATCGCCCCCCTACCCCACAATATCCCCCTCATCGAAAAACTGCGCGATCTCGATCTTCGCGTTGTCGATGCTGTCGCTTCCGTGCACGGAGTTTTCCCCCATCGAAAGCGCGAATTGCTTCCGGATCGTGCCCTCCTCGGCATTGGCCGGGTTCGTCGCGCCCATGATCTCGCGATAGCGGGCGACGGCGTTCTCGCCCTCCAGAACCTGAACCACCACGGGCTCGCTGGTCATCATCTCCACCAGCTCGCCATAGAACGGCCGCTCGCGGTGCACGTCGTAAAAATCCTCGGCTTCCTCCTGCGTCATGCGGATGCGCCGCTGGGCGACGATGCGCAGGCCCGCGGCCTCGATCACGGCGTTGATCGCGCCGGTGAGGTTGCGCTTGGTGGCGTCGGGCTTGAGGATGGAGAAGGTGCGTTCAGTCATGACAGGTCAATCACTCACAGGCGGTTGGATCGTGGGGGGTGGCGGCTTATAACGACGTCGCGTCGGCGCGCCAAGGCGGGCATTTCTTTCTCTGAAGGCGGAAAGTTGGGGTAGAGATCAAAAGAATACTCCCCTAACCGTCACCCCGGACGGCCCGCAGGGACGATCCAGGGCCCAGGAGACTGGATACCGCGCCCCGGTTCACGCTCTTTGAGGCTGGGTCCGGTCCTCTGGGTCCCGCATCGTCGCTGCGCTCCGTGCGGGATGACGATTAAATTGAAGGTTCGTTCACGCGAACTTTTTGCCGTTGTTTTTCTCCTTTACCTTCAGGTCCAGACCCCCGCCCGATGCTGCGCATTCACGATCTTGTCTTTGACGCCTGGGGTCGGCGGTTCTTCGATCACGCCACGGTCACCCTGCCCATCAACGCCAAGGTGGGCCTGGTGGGGCGCAATGGGGCGGGGAAATCCACGCTGTTTCGCCTGATCCTGGGGCAGCTCTCCCCCGGCAGCGGTGAAATCGATTACCCCAAGGCCGCCCGCGTGGCCGCGGTGGATCAGGAACACCCCGCCACCCCCGTCTCCCTCCTTGATACGGTGCTGGAGGCGGATGTCGAGCGCGCCGCCCTGATGACCGAGCTCGAGACCGCGGAGCCGGAGCGCCTGGCCGATATATATGGGCGCCTGGATGAGATCGACGCCGACCGGGCGCCGGCGCGCGCGGCGGAGATCCTGAATGGCCTCGGCTTCTCCACGGCCGATCTGGCGCGCCCCATGGCGGAGTTTTCCGGCGGCTGGCGCATGCGCGTGGCCATGGCGGCGGCCCTCTTCGCCGAGCCGGACCTCCTCCTCCTGGATGAGCCCACCAACTATCTCGATCTGGAAGGCGCCCTGTGGCTGGAGGCGCGCCTGAAGAAATATCCGCGCAACGCCCTGATCATCAGCCACGACCGCGAGCTTCTCGACCATTCGGTGGATGCGATCCTGCACCTCAGCGACGGCAAGCTCGACTATTATACCGGCGGCTTTTCGTCATTCGAGCGCCAGAAGGCGGAGAAGAGCCGCCTGGCCGCCGCCGC
>Ga0116230_10005423_pt1 | contig 12518 bp, 16 predicted proteins | sample S1TSphfallax_3_FD_88678 | JGI IMG/M metagenome (GOLD analysis project Ga0116230, IMG submission 88678) | Host-associated microbial communities from peat moss isolated from Minnesota, USA - S1T2_Fd - Sphagnum fallax MG | ecosystem: Host-associated > Plants > Peat moss > Unclassified | place...
AAGCACGGCGAGCACGATCACCGGTCTTCCGCAAACGACGATCACGGACGCGAGCCTTCCGTCCGGCTCGTTGTACCTCGCGTACTATAACGGCTCGGCGTGGGCCACGATCGCCGGCCCCGGCACCGCGCTCTCGACGTCGAGCGTCAGCTTCTCGGCCGTGACCTTCAACCCGTCGATTGTCGTCGCAGCGGGCAGCACCGCCTATTTCTGCGTCTACACCGGCTCGGTGCTCGCGTTGCCGTCGCCGGTCGCGTCACCGTCGTCCTCGCCGATCGTGTCGCCGTCGCCGACTGCATCGGCCTCTTCGAGCCCGTCGCCGGCCGCGAGCCCCTCACCAAGTCCGCACGCGTCCGCGAGCCCGTCGCCGTCTCCGAGCCCGTCGCCGTCTCCGAGTCCGTCGCCGTCGGCGAGCCCGTCGCCGGCCGCGAGCCCATCGCCGACGCCGACGAACATCCTCATCGACCCCGGTTTCGAGATCGAGGGCGCTGCCGGATCGTTTACCGGCAATGCAACAACGGGCTGGCAGACGTGCAGCTATGCGCATCCGGGCTATGCGCCAAATGCGCCGAACCCGCCCCCAACGCCCTACCCCAGTTCTACACCGGTCGCGCAAATCTCACCCGGTTTGATCAGCTCGACGATCGTCACCACGGGAAGCCCGACGTTCGACGTCGGCTCGACGCCCAACCCGGCGAATAGCCCGGGTGCGAGCCCACAGCCGTATGCGGTTATCACCCCGACCCCGCACGACGGCTCCTACGCTGCCCTGACGTTCCTCGGCGGAGACGTTGCGCACGTCTACGGCGTCGGCCATACCTCGACCAAGGGTGCGAACGGCATTTGCCAGACCTTCGTCGTCCCGGCGAACGGCGTGCTCTCGCTCTACGTGAATGAGGGTGGCGACGAGGGCTTCGGCAGCGGCGATCAAGAGGCGACCCTGTTCGTCGGCACGGTTACCGCCCTGAATAACCCGTCGCCGATTCCGGTGTTCCAAGACGACAACATTCAGCCGTCACCGGCTCCGGCCGCCGGCGTCTGGATTCAAAAGGGTCCGTATACGCTCAGCACGCTCAATTCGGCCCTGACGCCTGGGACCACCGTCACCCTGTTCCTCGGGAGTTACACGTACTCGACTTCGACATATAAGTACAGCGAGTACATGTTCGTCGACGACGTTTCGGTGTCGGGTATTCCGCTCTCCGGTACCGCGGCGACGAAGCGGAAGGTGCCCGTGCAATCGACGCTGATGAACCAGCGCACACGCGTCAAATAATCGCAAGCATCCGGCGAGATATGCTCGCCGGATGATGAACGAGGCCCGCGCGCTCCGGCACGCGGGCCTCGTTCATTCGGCGGGCAAGCCGGGTTTCGCGGTGGCCCTCCCCGATCAGGACGGTGTCCGCGAGCGCCCACCGCAGCGAGCCGGCGAGCGCTCTTGGGAACGTCGGCAAGGAAAATCGGGCCGGTCGCGAATCGGTTCGGGTCGGTCCCGAATAGCTCAGTTGGTAGAGCAGCTGACTGTTAATCAGCGGGTCGTTGGTTCGAGTCCAACTTCGGGAGCGTCTTCAAACCCTTGTTTTACAAGGGTTTTTTCTTTTTCCGGGGCGAGGGGAAGGCGGCGCAATCCCCCTTTTGCCGGGGAGTAGCCAGACTTTCCAGACCCGTTAGACTGTTTAACCAGTGGCGCGGAAGTCCCGGGGCTGTACTTCCCGTTCGATCCGCTCGGCATTGGCGTCTTCGGCGATCGCGAGATCGTAGTATGCCTGCAGGTTCATCCAAAACTGCGCCGAGGTGCCGAAGAACCGCCCCAAGCGCATCGCCGTGCGATCGTTTCCGACGTGACGGAATTGCTGGCACGCCACCAACGGGAGATCGTTCCTGCGGATCGGACGCTCGCGGTGCACATTATCATGCGAACGCTCATGGGCCACGTCCATGCTGCCCTCGAGACGCCGATACCGGGCGTGAGCAACGACATGCTCGAGGATGGAGTGAGCAAGTCGATTCTCGGCTATCTAACGAATCGCTAAGGCACTTCTCGAATTTTGCCGGGGAGCTTGGCGAGAACGATTAATCAGCCCTCAACCTTTGGAGCGAGCGTGCGAGCCGCCGCAAGGCGGCTTTGCTTTTGTTGCTGACATGCGGTCAGACTCCAGGAAACGGGTTGATGATGCGCATGCCCTCGATCTCGCGGCCGTGCTGTAAGTCCTCGGAGTAGAGTTCCCGGCATCCAAGCGCGCGGGCGGCGGCGATGATCGCGCTGTCCCAATACGAGAAACCGTGTATCGCTTTCATCTCGAATGCGCGCTCGACGATTTCAAGCGTGGTCTCCTGCACCGGAAAGCGAGCCCACGTCTTCGTTAGCCCGACGGCGATGTCGTGCGGAAGCGGATCATCGCGCGTCGGCCGCGTCGCTTGTAGGTAAAACTCTTGGAGTACCTGCACCGAGAGCGCGCAATCGTCGCGTTCCAGGAGGGCGATGGCGACTTCACGCTTAGCGGACTCGCCGCGATCGGTGCTGATCGAGTAGAGAAGTATGTTCGTATCGAGAAAACGCGCGGCGTTCATGTGCCGCGAGAATGAAGTTCGTCACGAGAAAGCAGGCCGGACGCGCGGAAGGTGCCGATTCGTTCGCGCAAGGCGCGCTCCTCACGCTTGAGTCGGTCGCTCTCATTTTCGCCGGAGGCAACCTCAGAGAGAAAGCCTTTGACCAGAGCCGAGACGGAAGTCCCTCGTTCAGCCGCGAGGATCCGCGCTCGGCGATAGGTCTCATCGTCAAGTGAAACTGTGATATTTTTCACAGTATCACTGTACCATGGTGATGGAGCGATTGCTAGCCCGTCTCGAAGCACGCGCGCTCGCTGCGCGAACGCGACGACGCTACTCGCCGATGTCTTCGTTCCAGTCGGCCGGTCGCTCCGTGATGAACGCCTGCATCAGGTCGACGAAGCGCTGATCGTTGAGCACGGTGACCGCGACGCCGTGCGCGGCAAGGAACGCCTCGTTGCCGGAAAACGTGATGTTCTCGCCGATGACGACGCGCGGAATTTTGAATTGGACGATCGTTCCCGAGCACATCAGACATGGTGAGAGGCTCGTGTAGAGCGTCGTATCGCGATAGGAGCGCTGGCGGCCGGCGTTGCGGATGCAGTCCATCTCGCCGTGGAGGATCGGGTCCGCTTGCTGGATGCGCTGGTTGCAGCCGCTGGCGATGACCGCTCCGTCACGCACCAGGATCGCACCGATCGGGATGCCGCCCTCGTCACGGCCGCGGCACGCCGCCCGATACGTCTCCTCGACAAAAAATGCATCGTCGTTTGGGTGCATGGTCTCCCCGCGCGCAGCAGTCCGCGGGTCATGCAAAGCCACGATGCCCGTCGGTCCGACGATTCGTCCGGGGCGGCGGAAATTCTTCGAGTCGCCGGGCGCCCGGGCCGCAGTGATGTCAGCCTCAGAGATTTATTAGGCCTAACCAAGGACTAATTTAGGGGAGCCTAATATACAGTTCCCATGATGCGTTCTCCCGGCTTCCACGCGCGATTTGGGCGCATCCTCGGTCTCGCGCTGGGCGCGGCCGTCGGCGCCGTCGTCGTGCTTTCCGGGTTGCCGGCGTCGGCGACGCCGCCCGTGCTCTTGCCGCCGGCGCCGTCGGCGTCCGGGTCGCCGACGCCGGGCGGCATCTTCACCGGACTCAAGCGCAAGGCGCAGCTCTTCGGCGATCTCTTCGGCCTGCGGACCGAACTCAGCAAGCACGGCATCACGCTGGACGCATCCGAGACGAGCGAAGTGCTCGGGAACGTCACCGGCGGCTCGAAGCAAGGCGCGACGTACGACGGCCTCTTGCAAACCGTACTTCAGCTCGATACGCAGCGTGCCTTCGGGCACTACGGCGGCACGTTCAACGTCAGCGCATTGCAAGTGCACGGCAGCAATCTGAGCGCGGACAATCTCGATTCGCTGCAGACCGCGAGCGGGATCGAAGCCGACCGTTCGACGCGCTTGTGGGAGCTGTGGTACCAGCAGCAGCTCATCAGCGAGGATAAGCTCGATGTGAAGATCGGGCAACAAAGTTTGGACCAGGAATTCATCGTCAATCAGAACTCGCTGCTCTTCGTCAACACGATGTTCGGCTGGCCGATGCTGCCGTCGGCCGATCTGCCCGGCGGTGGGCCGGCCTATCCGCTCTCGGCGCTCGGCGTGCGCGTTCGCGCGCGGCCCAACAACTCGTTTGCGGTGCTGGCCGGCGTCTTCAACGGCAGTCCCGACCCGCCGAACTTGGGCGGCGATCCGCAACTGCTCGATCACTCGGGCACGGTGTTTCCGCTGAACGGCGGGCTGCTTGCAATCGGTGAGGTGCAATACACTTCGCCGGCGCTCGGCGGGATCGTCTACGCCGATAAGCCCGAACCGCTCGCGCGCACGATCAAGCTCGGGATGTGGTACGACTCGGAAAACTTCCCTGATCAGGCCATCGATACGACCGGCACGCCGCTCGTCTCACCGCTCTCGAACGGGCTCCCGCGCCGACACCAGGGGAACTACTCCGCCTATGCGACGATCGATCAGCTGCTCGCACAAGATAAGAAAGACCCGTACAAAACCGTGAGCGGCTTCGCGCGCGTGATGGGATCACCGCTGGGTGCGGAGAACCTCATCGAGTTCAGCGCCGATGCGGGCGTGGCGATCCACGAGCCGATTCGGCATCGGCGCGACGATACGCTCGGCTTCGGAATGGGCTACACGCACGTCGGAACGGGCGCGTCTGACTCGGACCGCTATACCGCGCAATTGGTCGACCCGCTCACGCCCGTGCGAAGCAGCGAAACCTTTCTCGAAGCGACCTATCAATACACGGTGTATCCGTGGCTGCAACTTCAACCCGACGTGCAATTCGTCATGAATCCCGGTGCCGGTCTCCTCAATCCGGCCAACCCATCTCGGAGAATAGGCAATGAAACCGTCATCGGTCTTCGCACCATCATCCAACTCTGAAGGTCGCCCGATGGCCGCTCGCAACCGCCCGCCGGCAGCGCTGTCTTCGGCCCTCTGCGCTGTTCTGCTGGCGGTCGTCGCCGGCACGGTCGCCGGCGCCGAGCCGCAAGGGCTCTTGGAGCGTTTTCACAAGCACGTGATGCTCTCGTCGACCATCACGGATAACGGCGATCTCAATCCGTACGCCGTCGTGATCGCACCCGTCTCCGCCGGTACGATCCAAAAGGACGACGTGCTGGTCGATAACTTCAACAATCTCTCGAACCTTCAGGGCACGGGTACGTCGATCGTCGACTACACGCCGGCGACGAAGAAGGTGAAGCTGTTCGCGAAGATCCCGCAGCATCTCGCGCAGTGTCCCGGCGGCGTCGGCCTCTCGACCGCGATGACGATGCTCAAATCGGGTTGGGTCATCGTCGGCAGCACGCCGAGCACCGACGGAACGACGCGCACCAAAGGCGACGGCTGTTTGATCGTGCTCGATCCGAGCGGAAACATCGCCGCCGTGTGGGCCGGCCCGAACATCAACGATCCCTGGGGCAACATGGCCACGCTCGACAACGGCACCTCGGCGATGCTCTTCATCAGCATGTCGGGGTTCGATCTGCCGGCGCCCGGCGTGCACGATCCCGCGACCGGCAACAATCTGATCGTGCGCAAAGCAAAAGTGATGCGTCTCACGCTCGAGATTCCGGCCGGCAAAGCGCCGGTGCTCAAGGACGAAACGGTCGTCGGCGACGGCTTCGCGCAGCAAGCGGATCTCGATAATTTTCTGTTCGGTCCGACCGGCGTCGCGCTCGGCCCCGATAACACGATCTACGTCTCGGACGGGCTCGGCAACGCGATCGTGAAGATCCCCGATGCCACCACGCGCACGACGAGTGCGGGCACGGGCGTCGTCGTCACCAAAGACGGCTTGCTGAAGAACCCGCTTGCGCTCGTGATGGCGCCGAACGGTCATCTGCTGGCGGCCAACGGCCTCAACGGCCAAGTCGTCGAGATCGATCCGGTTGCCGGAAAGCAAATCTACGCGCAGTGGCTCGACGTCGATCAAGCGCAGTCGCCGCCCGGAAACGGCGACCTCTTCGGGCTTGCGGTGAAACCGGACGGCAGCGGCCTCTATTATGTTGAGGACGACACGAACGTGCTCGTCGAAGATACGCCATGAATGATGAAACCACGCAGCCGCCCGCCGGTCCCACGCTAAGCCGCCGCCGCCTCTTCGCCGTCTCGGCGGCCGTCGGATCGAGCCTTGGGCTCGGCTCGGCGACCGCGGCGCTGGCCGCCGGCCCACCGGCCGCGCACGCGCGCGAAGATGCGGCGCACGGGCATCCGGCGATCGTTCCGTTTCTCGGCGAGCATCAGGGCGGCATCACGATGCCGCAGCAGCGCTACACGTATTTTGCGGCGTTCGATTGCGCGGCCAAGAAACGCGACGAGCTCGTCGCGCTCTTGCGCGCCTGGACGGACGCCGGGGCGCGCCTGACGGCCGGCCAAACCGTCGAAGCCGCGGCGGGCGGGTACGATGCGGCAAAGCCGGTCGGCGATAGCGGCGAGGCGCTCGGGCTTTCACCCGCGCATCTGACGCTCACCGTCGGCTTCGGTGCGGGGCTCTTCAGCAAAGACGGCGTCGATCGCTATGGTCTCGCCGCGCAGCGCCCCGCGGCGTTCGTGGATCTGCCGCGCTTCCCGGGCGAGCAGCTCATCCCGGAGAAGACCGGCGGCGATCTCTCGGTGCAAGCCTGTGCCGACGACCCACAAGTCGCCTTTCATGCGGTGCGGCAGCTCGCGCGACTCGCGTCCGGCGTCGCGCAGGTGCGCTGGGTGCAATCCGGCTTCTTGCCGGACGATCGCGGCAAAGAGACGCCGCGCAATCTGATGGGCTTCAAGGACGGCACGCAAGAGTGCTCGGACCTTACGAAATTCGTCTGGGCCGGTAAGGAAGCACCGCGCTGGATGCAAGGCGGCACGTATCTCGTCGTGCGCCGGATCCGGATCGCGCTCGAACACTGGGATCAGATGAACGTCGGCTTTCAAGAGCAGACCATCGGACGCAAGAAGATCTCCGGCGCGCCGCTCGGGATGACGAGCGAAAGCGATCCGCTACCGCTCGCCGCAACCGATAAAGACGGCAATCCGATCATCGCCGAGAACGCCCATGTTCGCTTGGGCAACGCGTCGACGAATAACGGCCAACAGATCCTGCGTCGCGGCTATTCCTATAACGACGGCGTGAACTTCGTCGCCGAGCGCTGGCCGCCGTGGCGTCAAGGGATGGAGTATGACGCCGGTTTGCTCTTCGTATGCTATCAGCGCGATCCGCGCACCGGCTTCATCCCGATGTTCGATACGATGTCGAAAATCGACATGCTCAACCAATTCGCAACGCACACCGGCGGCGGACTCTTCGCGATTCCGCGCGGCGCCGCGAACGGCGAATACATCGGTCAGGGGCTCCTCGCGTCCGGTTAGCGCCGATTCACCGCGACGCAAAAACACCGCGCGTGCGAGCGCGGTGTCTGCGGAGATTCAGGCGCAGAGGCGGCGATTACTCGCGACGGAGCCGATCGTTGGCGTTGTTCATGATATAGATCTTGTCGGCATGACGCATGCCGAGGAGCTTTTGATCGTAGATAACGCCGACGTAGCGGCCCGCGTGAATGGCTTTCATTTGGTACGTGGTCTTCCCGTCACCGGAGAAAACCTGATCGAATTTCGGTAAGATTTCGAATGAGAGCGTTTCGTGGGTGCGAGGGTTGTAGACTTTGATCGAATTCATCGACGTGTGACGGACGATGCCGTAAAACGTGGAATCCGCCGATGCCATCGTGGGGATGAAGGCGACTGCTGCGAGGGCGCAGGCGGCGAGGAAAGTACGGATGCGTGCTGCGTTCATGATTAGAGCATACCCACGGTCGCTTCCGCTTAATCGCCTGAGCGAGAAAGAATGCGCTCGCGCCGGGCGCCGGCCCGCGTGTGCGGAGGGATGCGGCCGGCGCATCCGTACGAAGCGTCCCGGGCGAACCGCCGCTCAGATGGTCATCAGCCGGTCGGTCGCTCGGCCTCGGTTATCGAGCGTTGCCACCGCGCTTTCTTGACACCGCAACGAGGCGGGCGCCCGCGCAGGCGTTGTCCGGATTTTGCAAAATTCGCGGCCTGCGAGGACAAGAGGCATACGTTTTCGCGGCCTCGTGCCGATACACATAGAGTACCAGCGTTTTTCTGTAGACGGGGTTTTTTCCGCACATGGATGTTCCCGAAAATCTCGACACATTCTTACACGCGCTCCTCAAAGAAGATGAAATCGCCGAGCTGATCCACCTCGATGAGGAAGATCGCGCGTTCATCGACCGGATCGTGCGGTCGATCACGACCGGAAGCAAGGGGATCTTCGTCGTGCTGCACCCGAACGATCGGATGCAGTACATGTTGCTCAACACGAATCGCGCCGGCGCCATCACGCTGCTTGCGAAGGTGATGCAGCGCACCGCCGAGGCGCTCGAAGCGGACCTCGACTAGCTGCTCGGCGCGTTCGTCGCGCTGCTGGGCGCGCAGCTCGCTGGGGAGACGATCAGCCGCGGGCTGAATCTCCCAATCCCCGGGCCGATCGTCGGACTGCTTCTGCTGCTGGCGTTTTTTCTCGTGCGCCGCGGCGTTCCGGAACCGGTCGAAACGACCGCCCGCGGACTGCTGGGATACCTCTCGCTGTTGTTCGTTCCGGCCGGCGTCGGAATCGTGCGCTACCTCGACTTGATCGAGCGCTACTGGCTTCCCATCGGCGCGGCCATCCTGGGCTCGACCGTGCTCACGATGGCGGTGACCTTCGCCGTCATGCACGGCATGCGCCGGCTCGCGAACGCCGAGCGCGCGGCGGTGCGGGAATGAACGCGGGGATCGGCGGGCTGTGGATCTATCTGCAAACCAGCCCGCTGCTGTGGCTGACCCTGACGCTGGCGGCGTATTGGTGCGCCGACCGGCTGTGGCGGCGGCTCGGACAGCCGGCGCTCTTGCCTCCCGTCCTCGTGGCGATCGTCACGCTGGTCATCGTCTTACGCGTGACGGGAACACCCTACGAGCGCTACTTCGAGGGCGCGCAATTCGTGCATTTCTTGCTCGGTCCGGTGACGGTTGCGCTGGCGGTGCCGCTCTACCGGAACCTCGGCCTCGTTCGCGCCAATGGCGCCGCCGTGGTCGTTGCGCTGGTCGCCGGTTCCATCACGGCGATCGTCAGCGGGATCGCCATCGCGCATGCGCTGGGCGCACCCGACGCGATCGTTCGGTCGCTGGCGGCAAAATCGGTGACGGCTCCGATCGCGATGGCCATCAGCGAGCGGATCGGCGGTCTCCCCTCGCTTACGGCCGCGCTCACGATCGTGACCGGGATGAGCGGTGCCGTCTTGGCGACGCTGCTCTTTGGCGAGCGTCCGCCGGACTGGCCGGCGCGTGGCCTTTCGATCGGCACGGCGGCGCACGGTATCGGCACCGCGCGAGCGATCGCACTCGATGGTACCGCGGGTGCGTTTGCGACGGTCGCGCTCGGCGCGAATGCCGTCGTGACTTCGCTGCTCGTGCCGCTGATCGCGGCAGTGATGATCCGCTAGCTGGGCCGCTAGATCATCCGGTCCATGTTGCGCAGGCGGCTGGCCAGCACGCGCATCATGTCGAGCGCGAACGTCGGATGGTTGGCGACGAGGAACAGAAAGCGCTTCTCATCGATCATCACGACGTCGGCCTTCCCCTTGGCACGCGCGGTCGCACTGCGTTCGAGATGTTCGATCAGCGCCATCTCGCCGAACACGCCGCCCGAGCCGACCGTTTCCACGACGACGCCGCTCACGACGATCTCGACTTCGCCGTTGATGACCGCGAACATCGTCGTTCCATGGTCACCCGCCGTGAAGACGTTTTCGCCGTCCAGATAGACGTGAGGCTCGCCGGCGTGGTGGAGGATCGTCAACGATATGCTCATCTCACCTGCTGCGGGCGGTGCACCGCAAGCCGGGCGATCATTGCTTCGGTCGGAAGTTTGATGTCGCGCGCCAGCTTGCACGCCGCGAGCAAGCGGATCGTGAGCCAAGTGAAATCGAACTCGAACCAGCGCAGCCCGTGCCGCGCCGACCAGGGAAACGCGTGATGGTTGTTGTGCCAGCCTTCACCCCAGGCCAAGATCGCAACCCACCAGTTGTTCGTCGAGCGGTCGCCGGTACGATAGCTCTGATAACCGTCGTGATGCGCGGCGCTGTTGACCAGCCACGTGATGTGATAGGTCAAGACCGCGCGCAAGAAGACGCCGTAGATGACCCACGGCCAGCCGCCGATCGCCAGCAGCAGGAGCGCGAGCGCAACTTGCCACCAGACGTACGTCCGGTCGAGAAACCGGTAGAACGGATCGTGCGCGAGGTCGGGTGCCAGACGCGCTTGTTCGGCGAGCGAGAGCCGCGCGTCGTTGCGTTTGTAGAGCCACTGCATGTGCGCCCAGCGCAAACCGTGCTCGACGCTATGCGGATCGCCTTCGCGGTCGGTATGGGCGTGATGCGCGCGATGGGTCGAGATCCATTCGATCGGGCCGCCCTGGAGCGCGAGCGCACCGAGCGTGGTGAAGATGTATTCGAGGGCGCGCGGCACCTTGAGGCTGCGATGCGTGAGGATGCGATGATAGCCCAGCGTGATGCCGAGCGCCCCCGTCAGGTAATACAGCACGAAGAGCACGGCGACGGCGCTCCACGAAAACACGTGAGGTAAAAAAATGGCGAGCGCACCGACGTGTACGACGGTGAGCCCGAGGCCCGTCGTCATCCCTCGCGGGTCGCGGGCGCGCGTGGCGGTCTGCATGGATACCCGGTGTCGCGAGCCGGGCGCGAAATCCTGGTCCGCCGGGCGAACGTTCAGCGCGGAACGCCGTCGAGGCGGGCGGCGTCGAGGCCCGCCGCGAGCAGGGGAACGAACGCGCGCGGGAACGCACTTCCCATGAGCATGTCGTTCCATTCCATCGACGGCTATCTTCTCGATGGCCGTCCGCCCAAAGCCGAGGCGATCGCCGACGTCTTGGCCGACCGCTCCGCGGTGCCGGCGGCGGCGCCCTTCTACCGGGCGCTCGACGTCGTGGGCGCGCGGGCGGCCGATGAATCGCTCATCGCGCTGCGGCTCGTGCTCGCCGGGCGCTCGGCCGACGACGATGCGATTCGGCGCGTGCGTGCGATTCTCGCGCGGGTGCGTGCCGGCGAGCCGGACGCGCGCGCCGCCTATGCCGCGGAGATGACACCCGCGCGGTGAGCGAGTTGCTGGCGCTGGCGCGCAGCGTCTTCTGCGTCGGGTTCGCCGGTGCGCGCATCGCCCAGGCACCGCTCGCGGAATTGCGCGCATTCGCGCCGGGTGGCGTGATCGTGTTCGCGCGCAACGTCGGCAGCCCGGCGGAGGTGCGCGAACTGCTCGGCGCGCTGCGCGAACTATCGCCGCTGGCGCCGCTGATCGCCGTCGATCAGGAGGGCGGGCGCGTCGCGCGCTTCGGCGCCGAGTTGGTCGCCGAACTTCCCGCCGCGATGGCCGTCGCTGCCGCCGGCGATCCGAGCGCGTGCGAGCGGCTCGGACGGCTGGCCGGCCGCGACCTCGCCCGGCTCGGTGTGAGCGTCGATTTCGCGCCGTGCGCCGATCTCGCGCTGCACGCGGATAACGCGGTGATCGGCAACCGCAGTTACGGCAGCGATCCCGAGCGCGTCGCGCCGTTCGTCATCGCCTTCGCGCGCGGGCTCGAGTCGGCGGGCGTCGGGGCGGCGCTCAAACACTTTCCCGGTCACGGCGATACCGTGGTGGATTCGCATCGCGGGTTGCCGACCTTGCGCGCCGATGAAGCGCGGCTGCGGGCGCGCGATCTGGTTCCGTTCGCGCAGGCGATCGCGGCGCGCGCCGCCCGGATCCTGATGCCGGCGCACGCGATCACGCCGTTCGATCCGGAGCAGCCCGCCACGACCTCGGCGCGCGTCTTGCGCGAGCTCGTGCGCGGCGAACTCGAATTCGCGGGTCTGATCGCCACCGATTGTCTCGAGATGGATGCAATCGCCGCGGGAATCGGTACCGTGCGCGGAGCGGTGGCCGCGCTGACCGCGGGTGCGGACCTCCTCGTGATCAGCCGGCATCTGGAACTCGCGCACGAAGCCGCGCACGCGATCGTCGCGGCGATCGAGCGCGGTGAGCTGCCGCGTTCGCGCCTCGAAGACGCGGCGGCGCGCGTCGCGCAGTTACGTGAAGAAGTCGCGCAACCCGCGCCGCCGATCGACGCCGATGCAGACGAACCGCTCGCGGTCGCGCGGCGTGCCGTGACGGCGATTCGCGGGACGCCGCGGCTCGCCGACGGCAAACCCGTCACGGTGATCTCGTTCGAGGGTGTGCCGTCGGAGGGGGCGGCGACCCCGCGCGCGCAGGCACCATCGCTCTCCGCCGCGCTGCGCCTGCGGCGTTGGCAAAGCGAAGTCATGCGGGTCGCGCTCGAACCCGATGCCGACGATCTCGATCTGCTGCTCGCCCAT
>Ga0116230_10005425_pt1 | contig 12514 bp, 10 predicted proteins | sample S1TSphfallax_3_FD_88678 | JGI IMG/M metagenome (GOLD analysis project Ga0116230, IMG submission 88678) | Host-associated microbial communities from peat moss isolated from Minnesota, USA - S1T2_Fd - Sphagnum fallax MG | ecosystem: Host-associated > Plants > Peat moss > Unclassified | place...
AATTTAAAGAAACTGGGCATCAATTCACAAGACTTGACTTATTAGTGAAGAATTAGTGTCGAGACCCTTGTGCTTTTGGGCGAAGTATATTGAACCTTATGTAAGGTCATCTATTCCAATACTATTTTGATTGAATTGGGCTTCATGTTAGAGTTCTTACTAAATTTTGCTAATGTAATTGTACTTTAATTTTCATCACAAGAGGCATTAGAAATTCAACAACTTTTGTTTCATCAGTTCAAAAATTGCACAACAACAAACCTGCACTTATTTCGGGATTTTCAATTAGGGTACCAAAAGTGGAGATGGGGTCTAATAGTTTGGAAGGGTTACAATGAGGGCCTAGGAGCATTAGTTTGGGATACTTTATGGATAATTCTATTAAGTATGTAAGGAATATTTTGGGTGATTACAATAGCTTAATGTTAATTGTGGTTATTAGTGCATGACATTAATATTTTAAGCTTGTCAAACTCAATGTAAGAGCACACTACAAGAAAGAAGGAATGGAGAAAGAGAAAACTTGGGTAGGAATTGGAAAAGTCCTTCAACCTTTGCTTTGTTGTCAACACCTTGTAGTGAAAATCATTGTCCAAATACGAAAGGAAAATCATGGAATTAAATATTCAACAATCAATACAACATGTTAGAATGGATGTGAGAATGATAAGTGGGTACACAATGGGTGCAAGTCAAGAGGTAGCCACACCACCACTATTCTCTACTATTGTTCTACTTATGGTTAGTTCACACTTGTATAGGTAACGATGATGATAAATTGCCATTTTATACACATTATTCACATATGAAAACCTTTTTTGTTGGGGTAAGTATCCAACATGCCCTAGTGATGTGGCATGTTGTCAACTTGTTACCAGTAATGGGAAATGGTAAGCTATCATGGGATCAATAATTTTTTTCAAATGTATACATTTTGGCACCTATCACTTCTAATAGTGTATCAACTTTGACCATAAGGTGCTAAATTATTAAACTATTGCTCTAAGGGCGACTTTAGACGATGGTCCAAGGACCAAGGACAATGAATTCAAGCAATTTAATTGGTTGAAAGCTTTAAATTGGAGAAGCAAGAATCAAACTATGGACCAATTTATAGTCCAACTCAAGGATTCAATTTGCTTCAAATCAGTCCAAATTGGTTCCTAGAAACACTCATCTAAAGTGGGCCTTAAGCATTGTCGACTTTCTTTTGCATCTTTGAGCACAAACATCATCGTGTTCTTTCTTTCTTTTGCATCTTTGTTGAAGCAACATCCCCCCGATGAACACAAGTAATGTTGTTTTGTATTGTGCAATTTGTTTTGCGATAAGTTTTTGATTGCTCCTAGACTCAACAAATGTATAGCATTCATGAAAACATTGACAACAAATCCATTCTCACAATAGGAACAAGAAATTAAATGGAAAGGATGGCAAGGGGAAAGGAAGTGGGTAAGTTGTACATTATCTTGCTCAACATCTTGGAAGCAGTTGTAGCACCAATCAAAGGAGTTGCATTATAATTAACGATTACAATAAGCATGAAACATCTCAACATTGTAGTTGCAAAAACTTTCAATGAAACCACCAATTCAAAAAATATTTAATGTAATAAGATTGCAACTAAGATGATTATGTAATTAAGTTCAATTTTTGAAATGACTGACTATGTTTAATTTAATTATCAAAATTAAATACCTTTGTTTTGATTTTTTAAAAACTATTTGATCAAAATGCACACTATGGAGACTTTGTGGTGGTGTTTGATGTGATTAATGTGATTGTATTGTTAATTTTGAAAATGTGAAAATATTAAATAATAAACATATTATTTAGTTAATTTGAAAAAAAAACATAGATTATAAATTTCATATTTTCATTTGCTATTTGTAATGTTTTATATAAAAATAAAACTAAGAGACACAACTAGAATATAAAAAAATACATGTGAAAAATGAAACGTCATGTTGAATTATTATTTTTAAATTATTACAAAAGAACATAAGTAAGGTACATGTGAAAATTTAATTAATGCAAGGTATTTGTATTGGAAATTAAATATAACTTAGCTAAATTTACAAATTAAAGCATGTAAATTTTAATTATATAATGTCAACATAAAAATTCATTTGTTGCAACATTTTTAGAAATAAAAATTGAATTCATTATTACACTTGAAATTTTTCTCAAATCAAGCTTTAAAAATTGATGTAATGTTTTAACATTTTGAAATTAAAAGGCATTATGAGTTTCAATGTAATTATGGAATTTGGCAAACTTTCAATAACCAACTTGAAAAAAATTAAAATTGAACAATGGGATCATGCATTAAATGCAACTATGTTTTCAACTCGTCCATATTTCAGTATTTAATAATTTATTATGTTTTTTTTTAATGATATTGATATTACCACATTAATCATTTCAATCAAATAAACTAGCATGAAAATCATGTTATCTATTTGTGTGGTTAGCAAAAATAAGTTGTTGCAATATATAGGCATATGGTGAAAGTTCTACAAGCAATGTGATGTGATGTGGCTTGTGACCCCATTCCTTGGCATATTCCTCTTGCTTGTTGAAATTGGAAGTCATGATCCTAGTTCTTCCATTGTTATTGTCATTATTGCTAATTTTATAACATTCTATTGTTGTTGTGCAATCATACGCTTCAACATTGTAGAACACATAGAAGAACCTAAACATGGAGAATGAAAATGAAGGGACAAGGAACATGAATATTTTTGTAATTCTTCAACAATGAGATGGCAATAAGTTGTTGTGTACAATTTACATTACCTACAAGGTTTTAAATTGCCAATTATGGTGTTAGAATACAATGGTAGTTGTTGTTATTAAAAGGTACTAACCTTCTTTATTTTTAGGTTGTTTAATTTAATTCTTTAATATTCTATTCCTAAATGTGAATTTACCTTTAAGATGAAAGGTTATTTTCTTTGAAATGCAATTAAAACTACTTGCTTGAAAAATGTGAGGATAACTAAAAGGGTGGACATTTGGTTTCTTAAGCAATGTTAATGTAAACATGTAAAAAATCATTAGTTTTTGAAATGTAAGCCACCAATTTCATTTGTATCTAAATGATAGAATTCATTTTTAAAATGTTATCTTATTTTGCTTCTTGACTTTTGAAGTATGGATGTTGTGCATAGAGATAGACTAGGAAAAAGGATCTTTGTTGAAAATCAGTTTAGCAACGACAATTTTCTTGAAGGTGCAAAGCTTTTTTTTTTTCAATACATCAACAAGAATGTTTTAGTGTGAATGAAATGAAATGCTTGCAAAATTTTCAAGAACTCTATGAAAGGCAACTTCACAATCAATGGATTGATTATAAACACAATGAGGAAAGGCACTAACAAAGGTTAATTAAACACTAATTTGACTTGAACATCGATGAAACAAAATTGCTATATTACAAACAAAACTTGGGATAACTTGTCCTATTATTATCCGTGAGCTTGCACTTGATCCCAAACATGATAAAAAGTATACAACACAATGAATATTTGATGCAAAACAAAGGAGAACATTGGATAAGAAGTGGTGGTGCAAATGTTTTGAAATTCCATATCAATGCAAATTTAATCATTTATCAACATGGTTAAAAATTAAGTAAAAGCAATGAGCAATGTTCTAGCAAAATCCAAGAGACAAGGGATGAAGCTCAAAGTGTTCAACTCTTGAGATATGTGTTGGAACAATGAAGATGAGGAAAATGGGCATCAAGAAATATGTGAAAAATAAATGCATCAATGTAAGAAAGCCCCATGTGCATTTATACAAGGATCTTGAACCTAACAAACACTTGAAGTATTTAAAGGAAATAATAAACCATGGAATAAATTTAATGCTCAATAGTTTAATTGAAAATATCCTTCATTTTGCATGAAGGACAAAAGGTCCCAATGAGGGGTTTTTTTTCTTTTTCAAATTTTGTGAGGTAGGTGGTGTACCGATCGTACACAAGAAGACTTAACCAAATTTGACTACATGTCAGGTATGAGAGAGAAAAGTCTTTTTTAAAAAAAATTTAAAGTTAGGATTCTTTGCCTTAATTTGGCAACCTACTAGAACCTAGAGTCTAAATATAGAGAATTCAGACATCTTTCCCTTGAAACATGGGGGAATAGGGCCTTTTTGGGATACTTTTTTTGTTCTCAATTGTGTTCCCATCAAGTTCCCAAGGTGTTCCCATCAAGTTCTCAAGGTGTTCCCAAGGTGTTCCCATCAAGTTCCCCAAATGTCCCATATTGTTTGGTTATGGTTCAACTTCAATATATATATACAAGTTGTAAAGGGAGAAGGGGAATGTGTGGTTGTGGATCAAAGGGAAGCATGATAAAGCAAGGGAAGCATATTTAGGGAACTAATTTATAGAACTAATAATTCTCCATAATAGAGTTTGTGAAGCATATGCTTTAAAGTGACCACCTACATCAACTACATTGCTTTAACGCCACCCCCCATCCCCACACCTCTCATCTCAACTCCCAATTTTATTATTCAAAAAATTGTATACCTAATTTTTTTATTATTATTATCAAATTTAACAATATATCAAAACCCAATCAATAAATAATAAATATATAAATTATAAAAACTTCTGAAAAATGAAGAACCCAAAACTTGTATAAAATGGGTTTGGGGGCTGGTTCCAGTTCTAGCTCTGGTTCTACTTAGAGAGGCCGGTTCTCAATTTTGGTTTTGGTTTTTAGGCTAATTCTGGCTATGATTTTCATTTATTTATTTATTTTCCAATAACCAGCCTGGGAACCAGAACCAGACATTGAGGTCATAAACAATGTATTTTTTGGGAGGCAAATTTCAACAAAATTTGATGTGAAAAATATAATTTTGATGTACACAAAGGATTTTTTTTTCATGGAAAAAAATGGTCCCAAAAATCGCCAGCTTTTTAATTGATAAGTCCCAGTAGTTTTAGCCAATAATATAAAAGGATTTTATTTTATTTTATTTTCTACTATCATATCAAGTATGTAGCCAAATCTGACTAAATCATCTTATGGATGATCGCCATTTTTTTAATGGGGTCCTTCAGTAAGTATTGCAAAGGAGGTATTAGATAATTGTCCATTAGTATTAAAAGTATCATCAATAAAAACCTTGTTTTAGATTTGCTGTAAACCCCTAAACCCTAAAATAGATTATACATTTTTTGTGTGTAATCTATTTTTAAAAATATATATTATGTGAAAATATTATGTGAAAATTAGACAATTAATCTAGAATCTAATTATTATTGGCCTTGGGTTTGATTGAGTATGTGCAAGAAGTAACTCTCTCTTAGTGTTTTGTCAAAGAACTAGGACCTCAAACCTTCATAACTAAGGTCTAATTCTCCATAAATTTGCCATTTAGCATACCTAGCAACTAAGCTTATTTTTTGGAATCATGATAATTATTTTGGGAACAAGTCTTTTTGTGAAATTACAATCTTCTTTGGGATCTAAAAAAAGTTGGAGTTTGTAGGGTGGATCTTCTTTAACATGGGAAATTTAATTTGCACACCTTGCTAACTTATAAGAAGGTTTTTTTTTTTCGGTTTTAGCCTAGTGTGATGGTTGTAAGAAGTTTGAGTGGTTTAGGGTTGAGTGGTTCCTTCTACTTTGTCTTAAAATTTGGCAAATTTGAAAAGGAATTTTTATTTTAAAAAAAATTCCCTCAAAATAGAGACTACCAACTAAAATAATTAACCAAAGTAACTTTGTTATTTTTTAATAAATAAAATAAAATTAAATTAAAGTGTCAAAAATTGGAAATTTGTGGGATTTTGAAATTCAAATTTGAATAGATCCCATATCAACAAACTAAAAAGGCCATATTTTAAGTTTAAAACATCCTTTTAAAATCAGCAGCTGAATATGGAAAAGAATCGGCTGCAAGGGACATTTTTTTTCTGGGAATTTAAATGGCAGAATCAGCCTTTTTTTTAAAGAAAGTTCTGTGCACTCGTTGCTTGTTCGTACAGGTGAAACCACGGTCCAACACATATACCGGCGGGTAAACAGCACCTCATAATATCTTTTGCTCGCAGCATAGCTAGACGGACCAGCAGTCGTGACGATCGCAGACAAATGCGTTTTTTGACTGTGAAGTAAATACTAGTTTTTATCTATCGGTCCGATACATAAACCGCGAGGCCCGAGGATCGGGCTTTCTCTCTCCCAGGGCGGTCAAGGAAGGTACGCTGAAAATCCCACTTGCCGACCAGAATCCAGAATATTCACCTATATTTACCACCGTTTACTCGTTGTGACCTACGGTCCGTCAGAGCTTTGTGTCGTCTCTGTGCGCGCAACGGGAGTTGGCGAGAGAGAGAGAGAGAGAGCGTGGTGCGCGACGAGAGTTTGCGAGAGGGAGAGAGAGCGGGGGCGAAGTTGTTGTAGCCATAGCGAGGAAGATATCGTCGCCAGGTACTTTACTTTGTGTTTTTTCCCTTTAAGGTTCTTGTATTGATCTGTTTTTTTCGGAATTCAGAGGAGTGGATTCAAAGCTGTCGAGGAGTCCGGAGGCAGAGAAAATGGTCTTGGAAGTCGAGGTCGGTCGGTCGGTCGGAAGAAGTTGATCTGGTTTTGTTGCCGCCTTCTTGTTTCTTGTTCGTCGTCTTCTTTTCTTCTTCTTTTGTGCATCTACTTCACTCTAGTCTTACTCGATTTTTTTTCTAATGCTTGAAGCGGCTGTTTCAAGTAATTAATGGAGTTGCGGAATCTTTTCTCTGGGGTTTTTTTTTTTCTTGGGCTTCCAATTGTTAAATCCAGGTCGAGTTTCTTGTGTTGTGAGAGAGTTGGGTTGGTCGGGAGTCTCGGGAATTTATTGTTGGATTGTTGTTTTCAAGAAGAAGCTGCTGGGTTGTGAGACTCCTCTGATCATCATCAGCTGCCTGCCAAGATCATGGGTTTAATTGGAGGACTTGCAGCTTAGGATTATGTCTGGTTTTCCTGCCATCTGATAACAACTGAGATTCACTTGCGAGCTTCTTCAAGCGGTTTTTTTTTAGGGTGGTGCACAATTGTCGAGGCGCGTCTCTGGCGGATATATGATCTAAGTTTTATTTTTGGTTTTGGGTTAAGGATCGGACTTTCATGTATAGAGGTAGTTCTCTTGGATCACGGATTCCCAGGACCTAGGTGCGGCGGAGCTACTGGGGAGATTAAAGCCAGTACCAGTGACAGAGCTGTTGCAACAGAATTTTCTTCCTGAAATTTTACGACTTCAAAGCAGCCGCTTGAGGGGTAGGGCTTCAAGAAGCCGAAGCCAAGCTGCGAGGTTTTTGTATGTCGTCGGAAGCTGAAGAGCTCGTTGTTTTCTTTGGGACAAATCAACACGATCACTTGCACATACTGAGATTTTGCAGCTCAGAGTCTAGAGGGAGTACTTTGAATTAGAGAGAGAGTAGATAAACCCTCTGAGAATCGCTCGTTTTTCGCTCCAGGATCAAGGTCTCTCTCCAAGGATTCCCTAGTTGGAGCTTGAGTAACTGAGGAATCCTTGAGCTCACGAATTCTTCAAGAGAATTGAACACGATTCCTCAGGATAATGTGATCGCACTAGGGTCTTGCGCTCATGATCACGGTATATCCGTTCTTTAACAGGCTCTGTTTACTCGTACTAGCGATGCATCTCGTACCAGTGGAGCCGATGCGCTTCTACTACTTCTTCTCTTCTTCATGAATCTAGTGCACAGTGTATCGAGCAGCAGCAGGGTACCCAAAAACTGACGGAAAAAGAGAAGAAGCTGCACGAACGGTCTTTCGCAGCGAGCGAGTGTTTTGTAGCAAAAGTTCTGAATCCCAGCTTCTTCTTCTGTCCTGTGCAGGAACGTCGTCAACATTTGGAAGATAGCGAAGAAAAGAGCTTTTGGTTTAGGGAGAAGATTACCCAGGTATTCATGTTTTTTTCTGTAATAGCTGCGACGATGGAAGCGGCTTGGGCCTAATTGCAGCAGAAAAACATTGAACATGAAGGATAGCTCCCCTCAAGTTGCAGCAGCAGCAGCAGCAAGACCTGGACGCACTGGTCATCCATCCCCGTCCCAGCAGCAGCAGCAGCGATGGACACCGTTGCTGCAGCTTGCAGCCGGTGAAGAGAAGACTGTGTTCCAGCAGCAGCAGCTGGAATTAGGAACTGTCAAGAGCGAGGTTATAGATTCCAACATCAACATGGGCAGGAGGTTCTCCGATTACCCCATGAATGTTGGTCATGTGATTCTGGAGTGTCCAGCTCCTCCTCCTCCTCCTCCTGTCCACCACGGTAGCACCAGCTTCCTAAATCCACCTGCTCTTCTGATGCCCACTACTAGTACTAATGGTTTTCAGCGCTACCACTCAGCACCAAGCTCCTTATTGCACAGCCTTTGTAGCCTGGATAATTATGAAGATCTGCATCATGGCAGCTTCCCTCAAGCTTCTGGTACTGCACTGGATAGCTGCAGAAGTCGGATCAGTACTTCCCTCATGCCTCCAGGCTTCTTCTCTGATGGACATCTTACAGCAATAACAGAACAGATGATTGACACATCAGATCAGAAGCTTACTAATACTGGCACTGCAACAAACTTGGAAACTGAATACGATCAGTACATGTGCAACATGAATCCTACCAATTTCGGAAGGCGAGCTGCTCTCTCAGCTGCTGCCATGATAGAACAACAATCTGGAAAGTCAGAACTGGCAAATTGGCAAGTCCCCAGTGATGATGTCCTTCTTTCTGGTATGACTTTGCCTCAAATCATTCTTTCTCTGTTGGCCACTGTTGATGTATGTTCCTGTGCAGTGTTTTTCTTCAGTTTAGGTGCAAACTTGTAATTATGGTTTTTGCAGATGGCTCTGTCGAAGATTTTTTCCTGAAGGTAAAATTCTTAATTGTGCATCATGACTTTGTGTGATGATTTTGCAGAAGATCCTTTTGAAACGATGTTTCCATCACTGAAAAACAGGAGCTCACATAATAATAATGCACATCAGCTGCGAGATGCTGCTAGACAATTAGATGTGGATGAGAGTAACACTTGCAGTCCAACAACATTGGGTATGGCTGGTCACTCAATGATGTCTTCAGAAGATCAGGAGAGCAATATCTCTGGGACTTCAGAAGATGCCAATTATGGCAGCTATGGCAGTCAAGCTCCAGCTATGTTCTCGAGAGATGATTCTTTTCTTCTCAGTGACACTTTGACTTCTTTAGAATTTCTGCCAACAAGCCACACAGGTAAACAACACCACAACACCAAACCAGCACATTCATGTCCTTAAAAATACCATATCAGACATTTCAATGTCCTGAAGATTTCATTTCAATTTTTTTGTCAATCTCCTGAAGATTTTCTTTCATTTTCATTCTCCATCTTCAGGAGAAAATGAAAAGCCCCTTTCTGTGGAGGAAAATTTCTGCTTGCTAACAGGCCTTCCAGACGCACTAGAAATTTTCTGCTGGTGCTCTACATATATAGGAGAAGGGTACAGGGCCAGAGGCCCTTTCTTGTTTTGAGGTGCCTAGGCATGAGGGTGGTAGCCTGAATGATGGGCACCGAAAAACCAGAAAGAGCCAAGAGCCATATCCTTCTCCAGCATAAGAACCTGCCCTAATTTTTCAGAGGACCTGCACGTCCACCGCAGAAGATTTCTTCCATTTTGTAAGGTCATTGTTGCCAACACCTTCTGCCTGACAATGGATGTCTAAATACACTAGGAAAATTAGGGCAGGTTCTTTAAGTCCATATCTAACCACTTATATATGTTGTGCAGGTGATATGAGTGGCAAGCATCATTATGGGATCGAACTAGGTGAGTCGAAGATGTCCTGTGAGACAACACGAGGCCCAATGCGAAGCAGGCCTGCAGGAGCTGTAGCAGGCAGCTTGAAGCGGCACATGAGCCTTCCAGTAGCAGCTAAAACCGAGATGAAGTCTGGGCTGGAGGATGTCGCCTTTGTCGTATCAGTTCCAAGCTATGGTACTCGAGCAAAGCGTGGGTGTGCAACCCATCCCCGCAGTATTGCAGAGCGTGTACGACGCACCCGTATTAGTGATCGTATGAAAAAATTGCAACAGGTGGTTCCCAATATGGTTAAGCAAACCAATACATCAGAGATGCTTGACGAAGCTGTGGAATATGTCAAGTCTCTCCAGAAAATGGTTCTGGAACTCACCAACACTGTGGCAGAATTGAGGGGGCAAAATTTCTGATGCAAACTTTTATTTGCTCTTTGATGATGGCCCAAGATTCTTCATAGGAATATACAGATTCTATTGTTCAGTTGGGTGGGCAAGAAACCGATGGAGAAAAGTTGGCTGCAAAATTTACCTTCGTAGCATAGAAAGCTCCTGACAGGTTTGTGAAGTCTTGTAGGCTTCATTTCCTTTGCCGGTTTTGTTTCTTGTACATCTACTCCAGCAAAATGTGTTGCGCAGGTGTACACTGCCAATTTCACTATGGATCAGCCTTCAAATAAATATTGAGAGGCTGAATGTTTTGCTTCAATTGGTAATATGAGAGCTTCACCCATGTGAGCAGGTTCACATCTCTCTCACCAATGTAACTGCATCAGTGCTTGTTTTTTTTTTTTGTTTTTTTCCTTGATTTAGCATCAGTTGTGAGCATTCCACGAAAGATCTTGTCTTAATTACCTAGTGACACTTTTCGCAGAAATTGTTCAAACTGTTGAAATGTGGTGAACACATACATCTATCTGTTAGCAGAAGAATATAAACACAACTAGATGTTGGGTTGCTCTGAAATTACCAAGCTGAATACTAATGAAGATATGAAACCAAACCAAACTCAAAATCAAACAACCCAAAACAGACCACTTTGGCCTTGCTAGCTCCTTAGATCTCCTTGGATTGTTTTGCACTGTGTTTTCAGATTGATCTTGTAAGTAAACTTTTGAAATAACATGTATTATTACCATTGTCTGGACTACCATTGTCTGTACTCTGGAGGGTTTTTCTCTTTCTGCTTTATCTTTTTCAGGACCACTGTTTTCTTAGGAATTTTTGTTTTTAGCTAATGTGGCAATCATCCATAGGAAGGTGTAGAAAAAGTGGCTATGATCTCTTGGGAAATGTAGCCAAATCTGGCTACAAGCCATGTAAGTACAAAGCTTTCATCATTTAAAATCAGTGTTTTTTAAAGTGGGGAAATCTCGCTAGATTTTGACCTACAATCATCTCCTTTTACCTCTATGCCTAAAAATGAAGGCAAAATCACCCAAAAGCTACTGCACCATGAGCACCTTTCGCCTCCAATTTGTCTTGAACCCTAATTCCCATTGTCACACAGTATGAGCTTGCAAGAGATGTAGCCAGCAAATGGCTGCATTGAGTCGTCCATTATCACCAATACCTACTTGTCATTTGTTGTCCTTCGCTAGAAATTTGACAAGCATTACAAAGTTTTGGGCAATTATTGCCACTTACAAAAGGGATCATTGTCAACTATGCATTTGTAGTTGAAATCACCAAATTGCGTGGTGAGGTTGCTAATGTTAGAGTTTGGTTCTATAAGGTAATTTAACAAACTCGTTCAATGTGCAAAAAGCTACAACATATTGGCCTTTTGGGTTCAAGTTTCAAATAAATAGATCATTGAAGATGAAATTCTTGGCAAAATGATGCACAAATCATGAATCATGATTCCTTAAATGCAAAAATAAGGATGTGAATCTAACCCTAACTTAAGCTTTTGATGGTTGCATTGTTGCACTTGAAAGTTGTTGCAAGATTTATTTTTTGCCTGTGTTTTGTACATTATATTACAATAATACCTTGTAGATTTTTTAATTTTTTAAATCCCATTTCGAAGTTGATTATTGGGATTTAGGAGTCAAACTGTGGATTGAAGAGCATGGATGGAATTTCATTTGTGCATTATGTGTGCTTACTATTATGCTTTTTAGATTTGCAATGGAGGGCAGGTGTTGAGGTGTTGTGACTCGTGACTAAATTTGCAATTCATGAACCATTGCTTGTTTTTAACCTATGTAAAACTTGAGGTATGTTTAAATTTAACTGGAGTTTGAGCATCAAACTTTTCTATTATTTTAATGTTTCATGATTGAAATGTTTAAGGTTTAGTCATCCTCTTGAATCCTACATTTAATCAAACAAAAATACAAAAGTTTTTAAAAATATTTCATTACAAAACATATTAGAAAAACTAGAATCTTTTTGAAAAAAAAATAGAAAAAATAAAAAAATGAAGATAGACAAAACAAGAATAGAAAAAATTAAAGCATGAAACAAACATAAACAAAAAAAAGTAAAAAATATAAAACTATAAAAAGGAATGGAAACAAATGAAAACAAGGAAAGGGAAATACAGTAAAATAATTAATTTTTTTTATTACAGAAATGAAGAAACCAAATCAAGAGTAAAAAATAAGAAAAAATAAAACTTATAATAATGAAGAAAAACCCTGCTTGAAAAAAAATGAGGTGTGTCTTCTTTCTCCAAACTTCAAACTTGCATCC
>Ga0116230_10005426_pt1 | contig 12513 bp, 7 predicted proteins | sample S1TSphfallax_3_FD_88678 | JGI IMG/M metagenome (GOLD analysis project Ga0116230, IMG submission 88678) | Host-associated microbial communities from peat moss isolated from Minnesota, USA - S1T2_Fd - Sphagnum fallax MG | ecosystem: Host-associated > Plants > Peat moss > Unclassified | place: USA...
GATTCTGGATCGAAACCGACCTGTTGGAGATCAGGCGATGCGTGCAGAACCTTGCTGCGAAGATGGAACTTCTTGCAAACTTCTGCTACCTGAATCACTCGGGTAATTTGCTGCTGCTGCTTGTTGCTTAGAACAAGGGTCCCCATGTCGAGAGCTAGCTAGCTACGGATCATGCATGATCAGCTTGCTGCAATATGAATGATGCTTTCTTTTCCCATGAAGAAGAAGTCTAGAGAAGAACTTGATTTTTCTTCCAGCTTCATTAAGAACTTCATATTAACACTTGATCAATGCTGCCTGATTGATTAATTGATCATCATGGGTGTTTGTAGCATTTCTGAAAATTCTAAAGAAGCACGACCGTATTACGGGGTCCTTAAACCGGAAGTTTTGCATGCAAAGACTGAATCACACGGACTTTGTTCTGTATGCGTCTGCTGTAAACGAGGACGCAGAGTACTGTCTCTCCTTGCTGAAAAGAATTCCCAACCCACACATGAGATCATCTACACGCGGCTGGTCCCTACCGAGATTACAAACAAATCATGTGCAGAGTGATTGTGAATCATCCACCGGATCATCATCATCAACGGCAGCACATCCATCTCCGCTTATGAGTACTCGAGGACCGGAGCTATCCCTCCACCTGCGGCAGCAACGGCTTCAGCTTCTCAGCAGCAGTGATGGAAACTTCAATTACATCACTGCAGCAAACGCAGCAAAGCCTGCCAACCGCATGGTCTGCAACACTGTGAGCTCCACATGCAACAGCGATTCCGTGGTGGTGCTATATAGAGGTGCTCCTATGTAGAGCCCCTCCTCAACCCTTGCCATTCACAAACAAAAATTAGCTCATGAAGATGCAGATTTCATGCTCTAGAGCTGGTGCACTAGTATAGACTGTAAGGACCAAGCCATGAAGGTGATGAATAGATCTCATGACTACTACTGACACAGTGTCACAAGAATCTTTGCAGAAGAAGTTTACTAATTGAAGAAGTAGTTTTCTTGACTTATTCCCAACAGAACTTGCAAGCTAAGACATTGTGCAGAACTACAATCTAGGAAAAACATTTTCTTCAAGCACTGGAAGCTGGTTACACATGGGTGTAATGCTTTATTGAATGTAGTTCTGTGATCTGAATTGTCTAGAACTTTTCTCTTGATGATTTTGGAACAACAATTTGCATAACTTTGTACATGAGACTGCTGCAACTCTGTTTTGAGAGACGCGTATGAAAACTTTTTATGAATTTTTTTTCTATTCAATTTTGTCATGTTTTGAAGATCTTGAGCGTGCACTAGTTAGACCTTCATAAATGTGCTGAAGTTGGATTCTTGCATGCAGATGGTCTTCCCATTGCAGTCTCTAGCTACAGAGTACCCAGGGGATGAGGATGAGGATGATTGATGATTAATGATTAATCATCAATCATCCTCATCCTCATCCTCATCACAGTGTTGTCTTTTGCTTGCTATGCATCACATTTCACATCCATGTGCAGCTCTGTTCTGTTCCATAATTTGGGTACAACAGAGTGTCTCCAACCACAGCAGTAAAATGGCCTGTACACTACATTTTACATCCATGTGCAAGATGTGTTCTGTTACATAATTTGAATACAATATCAGAGCATCTGGGCCCACAGAGGTAAAATGGCCCAGGTACACTACACTTTACATCCATATACAACCTCGTTGTAATACATAATTTGAGTGGATGGGGGTAGTATCTACACTCACAGGAGCAAAATGGCGTGTGCATTGTATTTTAGGTTCTTTCCCGGTTTTTCCCAGGTTCTTTGATTTTTAAACTTTTTTTCTAGTTCAGCTCTGGGGGCGGGTAACACGAAAAATATTATGCTGGTTGGATTCTGGTAGTGCGTACCAGAAAAAAAAAATATTTTGCTGGTTCAGTTCTGGGGGGGAGGGTTTGAGAAAATGGGAACCGCCGGTTATATACCTATATAACCAACCTGATTACCAGAAAAGAACCGCCCAACACTAGATATTAGAGTGATTTGCAAGACAGCCAGTAAAAGAAAAAAGAAATTCTGTTTTTTAATTGGCCAACAATATTAATATTGGCGCAGCTGGTGACATTTAAATAGTCTCACACTTTAGATGCATGGCAGCTTCCACAGTAATTATATTATTTTCAGCAATGTTGAATATAATTCTTTTTAATACTTTTTCAAAGAACAAAATTTTGTGAAGGAAAAATAACAAGAATCTTTTTGAAATATGTTGAAATTTTTTTTTGTTTAGAAAATCTTCAAATAAATCAGTATTTAACGCTGAAATGTTTACGTACTCACATGGTATATGACTGGTTTCGGCCACTATTTTATGTTTATAGCTGAGGATGAGGGAATAATTAATTAAAACTGGATATTCGATAAGAAGGTTCTTCATGCAAACAAAGGGTCTATCTTTCTTTTGACCCTTCTGCAATTTTTGACAGAAGTCACTCGTCCTTGCTAGTCTCATGACAAGCGCCTCACAGAATGGTCTATTAAAGAAAGATAGACCTGTCTCTTGTACTGAATTGTCGCTTGAATTTACCTTGATAACCTATTCCATAAACGATAGGCTCTTCTAGGTGTGTAGATAGGATAATGTCTGGTGACTAGTTGACCTTGTAAAAGATAAGTCCTGTAGGTGGGTAGGTAGGATAATAGGTGACTCTACAAACATATCATGTAAAGAATAAGTTCCATATGTAGGTCTTCTAGGTAGGTAATAGGTGGCTATTATGTGAGCATAATAAGCATGTAGATGGTTAGTAGTTAGTACAAAGGTAAGGGCTAATGGGTTGTGGTAGGTAGGTAGTAAAACCAAAAACTGAGCTAATGCTTCTGAGCTAACCATTGTGATTAGGGTTTAGGGTTTAGGGCTAGGGAATTGGAACCCAATAAAAAAGTATTTCCTGTCCACCCACCATCCATCCCTTAGCGTTTTGTGTTGGTGGTTCACTCTGGCCCATAACACAAACAACTTTTCTTTGCTATTGTAAGGGAAACGTGTGATGGGGGCTGTTGTCTCCCTCCCTTGCATTAAGTAAACCAGCACCCACACTGGTACCATGCTAAAAGCCCTGAATGTTTTGTTAGGTTGCTTCTAACCATGGTAAATATCCCACCCTAAGACTAAATCAAGGTTTTTGAGTCCAAATTGAATACAGCCACTGAAAGACCTCACTCAAGAAAGTGAAGGTACCAATGTAGGTGCCGGTTCACTTTGACCTCTCCCCTCTAGGGTTTCTCATGGGGGACTTGTATACAAAATTCTGATACGAAAATTGTATGCAAATAACATAGGGAGCAGGGTTTTTCTTTTTTCTTTTTTCTTTCTCTTTTGTTAACGCACCTTTGGAAAGAGTGTTTAGGGAATTCATAACAGACAATGAAAAAGCATACCATGAAATTGCTGCAAATACTACTTGTGAATTTGTAAATAAAGAATTACTCCAAGAATTGGACAAAACTAGATATGCATCAATGCTAGAGGATGAAGACAAAGTTGTACATAACCTAAAAAGCTAATTGGCTAGCTTCAAAAGAAATCATGTCCATAAAAAAATCCTCCTAGTTCAAGGTTGGGTGTTAAAAGGTAAAACCATGTTTATTCCAAGTTTTAATTGTAATGGTTTCTAGTGTAATGGTTTCCAACCATTAAATTTATTTGTATATATCAATCCTTTCATGACAATCACTTGCTACTTATGAGATGTGAGTCTCAAGTTTATGAATGTTTTATGGCAATTTGAGAAGGTGAAAATTAGCTGTAAACTGTAAAACAAATGAACTACCATCCGGGATCCTAAAGATCTCCAGAGTGGGTTGAATTACAGGAATTCATCTCATATGTGTGAATATCATAGCTAGAAAAGAGGAGGGACCTTATGTCTAGTATTTAGGAGTGGGAGAGATCTTAGAAGTGTCGGTCATTTCTTCCTTGTTTTCAATAACCTCTAGTTTCAATTTCCCAAAAAAATTGTATAGAAGAAATGCCAATATGGAGGCCATTCTATGTTTAGAGGTGCCTCACCTCAAAACACCAAATGGGTGTGATTATAATCAAATGAGCCAACTGTGACAAAGGACTCAAGGACTACAGTCTTTTTTTTGGTCATTTTCATTTTCTCATAGAAAGGATTTTTTGGATGAAATGTTTTATAATATGATACTAAAGTACATATAATTTGTTAATACATCACCATTTTTGTATTAATTTTTATGAATAACTAAGAATTTTCCAAAAGTGTACAAATTCTACCAAAGTTTAAATTTCGTTTTCAAAAATTATCCTAATTTCAGATTTTATAAAAATATGTTAATTATTTCACGAATTGTGTTCTTGTATCATAAAATACAAATTTTCTTTAGATTTCATGTACATTACACCCTATTTACATGTGGCAAAAGAGTTTTGGAATTTTAAATTTGTGTTCAATAGATTTTTAATTTTAAAACTTTCAAATTCCACAAATTTCAAATTGTGAGTGTTTTGTGAGCGTGAGTAATCAATTAACATCATTTCAAAAAAAATCTCATCAAATTTCCATTATTAAAAAAAAAAATTAGCTTAGTAATTTACCAAATTGACTACTTTTGATGCAAATGTTGTTAAGTTCAAAGGTCATTTATTAAAACTAAAATTCAAAATGATTTTTTTAAATTTCTATTTTGAATTCCTCAACACTAATATTAGTCATTTAACACAACTTCACATGATCACCAAAGCATTAAAGTGGCACCACCAAAACATATCTAACAAAATTACAATTTTGAAATAATTTTGACAATTGTCTAGCATAGTTTTGGCTTGTTTGATTATGATTGCACTTGAATGGCCTCAAGATTGGTCCTTTTTCAATGTAAAGATGATAGGGTTTTCTTCAATTCAAAGAAAGGATCATGAATTTTGAAATGTAAGAATTTCCTTCCACCATGGCAAAAATTCGTATAAATTTTATTTATGGTAGTGGACAACAAATAGCAATGGAAAAAAAAACCCAAATATTTATAAAATTAAAGAACTTCTACTTCCAATTTTTTGAAATTGAAAAACCTTTCATTCTAGATTTTGAAAATTTTTCAAAATTGAAAATCTTCCAAACTGAGTTTTTCCAAAAGTGTCATTTCAAACATAGCTTTATAAAATAACCAACAAAAATTAGATGTTTTATAAAATGTTATTTGATTGGGTCTTAGATTTTCTGAAAACATCAATTACATGGTTCAGTTTGTAGAGGTGACTATCCACACACCACCTTTAAGCCCATCTAGGTTACGGTTTGAAAATAATACGTTGAAACATATGTACATGATGCATACTAATACAAAACATACCCTTGACATAATAGGTTGAACCACATGATAGTTTTGACAAATCAAAACATAACCCACTAAAACCTAACGTGATAACATAACATAGTTAGACATGAAGAAATAAAAGATAGAGTGTTTGAGAGATTGTTAGGGAACTCATGATGAAATGAACTCTAAAACATAACAAAGTTTGATATTGAAACATATTCAAGTTATAAAATGAACTACATCCAAAATGAAACATAGAAAGCTTAAACTTTGAAACATAAATTTCAATGAAATATTACAAACCTTGACTACAAAAAAATAAAGCATTCCAAATGTTACCTTAGACTATTGATTTCCACATCAACATCATCAACAATGAAAACATTTGATTTCCAATTTAGTTTTGATTCTTGCATCTTTTGATTGATAACATCCATTCATTTGAATAGGTTGTTTCGCTTACTTTGAGATGTGATTAGGTACACAACTAGACCCATCCTTCTAGTCATCAAACACCATCATTATATACAATGAAAACCGGTATGAACATAACCATATTTGAACATGATTCAATAGTCTTCAAATATGTTGTAGCAAACATGTTTCATCATGTTTCAAGAAGATTTCTAAGCTTTGAAACATGTACTAAATTTACCAAAAAAAAACTTACCTTGCTTTCATTTGTCCCAAAAATAGTATTGATTGTGACCACAATTTGAAGACCATATTATTGCACCATCATGGACTACCAAGTACTTTGAATTCTAGTTGTGAACAAGATATTTGTACCAATTAGCTTTCCACCAACTTTCAACCCACTTTCAAGTACATTCACAAAATAAAAAATTGAAGGTGGACCCTTAGTGACTGCTTATTTTGAAAGATTCTTGATCTATACTAGGAATATTTCATTTGTAACTTGCAAAAAGTCATAAAAAGTTCTTTTGATTCAAAAATATGTTACATTATATTCTTATGTGAATATGTGTTTTAAAAGTCTTTCCAAAATTATCTCATTTTTTCAAATCCTTTAAGAGACATTTATGAATTTTTTCTAGTAAAAACATTGTAAAACATTGGTTACAATGAATAATCAATGTTTTTGAGTTTGAAATTTGATTAGATTCATTTCAAATTATTTCACATGTTTCCACAATATATTAAAAACATTATCATCAAAACATATAAGAGAAATGTGCAATATTATATAATTATTGACACGAAAACATGAAAAACAAAGCATTCGTTACAATTCGTATGGCTCCTATCTTTGTGAATGTACCTACTCTTGATAATAAAACAAAACATTTGGGTTTTCTTGACCCCACATGTGAACATTTTCAACATCATTATCATGTTTTTTATATGTTTCCTTTGCTAACTTTCCTTCTATGTTGCGTATGTCTTGTTCACATAGAAAGGTGTCCCTTGTCAAACAACCACTAGTCTCAACAAAATGTTGCACATTTCTATGATGTTTTGCAATGATTTGTGAAACAGAAAGGCCCAATTGTAGATTCTTCAATACAAAATCCTTTAAAGCTCTTGAAACATGTGCCACAAATGTTATTTTGTCCCCCTAGAGAATGTTCCCATGGCAAAGACCTCCTATGGCATTGATATGTTTTTTCTCGTAGTAGCATTTTTCTATAACTATAGTGAGGAAATAATAACATTTTAATAGTAAATGCACATTGGCATCCTTTCTTTTAGGACCTTCCATTACTCTTAATTGTAACACAAGTTTTAATTTTCCTTTCTAAATATTTTTGCCTCTTTTATCAAGAGGCTTCTTTCTAGAAACCATTTCTTTTGTTATCACCTACAAATTGTTTGTAGATTGTCTTTTGAACCAAAATTACAATTTTACCTACAACACAACAATTCAAAAAAAACTCAAGTTACTTGACAACAAAATAATGTCACGCAAAAAAATGAGACTCTCCAAAAACAAGGGACTATGCAAGAAACAAGGTCAGTGTTATTTCATAATCCAAAACTTGGAAAATTTGATATAATTATCCCAACATGGATATAACAATTTCCCTTTTTCATTTCTACCAAACTATTGACATGTGAACTTGTAATTTACGTCATTATGGTGTTCTTCCCCAATAATAAAGTCTTGGACTTGATTTGAAAGGATGTATGTTGTTTTGAATTTGTGACCTCCAAATTGAAATTAATAGTCCACAACAACTCCCTCTGTAAAAATTTCAAGATGCGGATATTGCATTATGTATTGACACTATGCCAAAACTTGACATAAATGATTAGAAAAAATACGACACATAATAGACACATCTAGTCATATATTCATATATGCCATGTTTTTGTGCCTAGTTGGATTTTTGTAACCATGGATATGACTACATGACTAAAAGTTTTCAAAGATAGGATGACATGATTAAAAATCTTCTTCATGACCACTGTAAAATTATTTAATGATATACAATTTGAAACATTAAAAAATTTATGAATTAAAAGGGAAAAGAATTAGAAAGTAAACATACGTACCTTGTAAGCATATTATAAACTTATAAATGATTAAACACATAATTAATGGAAAAATAACAATTAATACCTTGTAATGTCTAAAATAATTGCTTTAGAATCATTAATTATTTGATGTGAATTTCTAGATAGTGGCTAAAAAAAAATTGGGGGAATTTTTTCATCTTAAAAAAATTCCCAAAAAATGAAAAACAAATTGCCAAAGTTCTTGAAACCATAAAATTAAATAAAACATTGATGCCTCGAATATAATTAAAATATTTAAGTTGAGATTCTTGCTCAAATTTTTATTTAAATGAATATCTTCTTTGAATTTTTTGACATTATATAATGAACTATATTTTTTATTAATGATATTCATTGAATTTCAAAAAAAATTCACATGCCCCCAAATTACATTGTCTTTCACATTTCCATGTGATGGGTAACAAAAAACATATAATTTGATCTTTAGTAATTTATCAAAGTTTTTGGTCATACAATTTGAAAGTTTTTATTACTTTATATATCATCACATGTAATGACTTGAAAAGAAAATTAAAATTTACTACTCACAATAAAATTTGATAAGAATTTATGACATTTAAATAATTTAAATACTTAGTTTTAAATTCTTAAAATGTTGAAAAAAAAATCATATGTTTCAAAGATAACATGTATTTTTAAAATATTTTTTATAATTACAAATGAATATAAAACAACATTTATACCTTTTTAAATTTGGTAAATTTTTAAAAGGTGAGGAAATATTATACATACATGTGTGTGTGTGTGTGTGTGTGTGTGTGTTTATGTATACCATGTTGATTTAAAATATGTGTAAAAATAATTTATTATTTACAAATCATTTTATGAAAAATATATTAAAAAATCTTCAAGCTATCATTGTTGTTCAAGTTATGAAACAATGAAGATTCAAATGGATTTTCAGTCAAATTACTTCATATTTTGGTCTTTTTTATAGATCTATAGATCTTCATAAATCTTTTTAAATGATATATTTTTCATTTGGACAAAATATGAAAAAAAAAAAAATGGTCAAAATTGGGTACTTTTGTAAGGGACAAAGGATGATGTAGGATCCTACTTACCTACCCATTCCTACCTACCTACTGAATGGCCATTTATAAATATACTTCAATTTATAAATATATAATATATCCCATGGGATTTACAACTATGACAAAAATATGACTTGTGGATAAATAATGTGTCCATATGGAGGACATATTCATGTATTCATGAATGGTATTTACGACTACAAACATAATCATGGGTGTAGTCATATTTGCCATGTTTTGGCATAGTGTGAATTCCCTACAAAAGCTATGTGTTCATGTCCAAATAAAACCTTGATTAAATATCCCATTTTTTTCCAATTTGAAGTTGAGTCCATTGAAAGTAGAATTCGAAACTAACAAGGAGCTACTCAAAAGTGCCAAATGAAATGAGGGATATAGCCATTCCACCCCAAGATTGAACCATCAAATTAACAATAAAACCCATCAGACATTCTCATCAAATATACTTGGGAACATGTGCTATGTATATAAGGGTTGCTCTAGGTTTCAAAAAAATTAATTTTTGACCATCATGTACTTTAAATATGATGCATTTTCTATTATTATGACCACCTATCCTTTCAAAACACAATAATATTAGTAACCTCACACTCATAAAATGAATACCAAGAAAGAAAAACATTCTAAACAATCCAAAACAACACAACAAAACATAAGAAAATACACCAAAACTTAATAAACAAACCGAAACATTGAAAATTACGAAATTTTCCAAAAACTAAAACACATTTGTAATTTTAAGAAATTTTGCAAAACATAATATTGGCCTATCACAAATAATGTATCTATGTAGTCTGAAACAAATGAAGCATCTAAACTGACCAAAATTTAAGGTAGATATTTGAATGAAACATATTTAAACAAAAACATATATTCATTGAAACATCTTTCTTATGAAATATATTTCTATGAAAACATGGGCAACATGGGTGAAATCATGGTTAGGAGGCTCAAAAGTGATATTTCAAAGTCCATACTAAGCTAGTAGGTTTTTATGTAGTTGATTAGAATTAACACAAACGTAGGTAGCTTATTAGGTAGGTATAAGCATAGACATGCATAATAAAATATAACCTATGTGTTACCTAAATACATGCATTTATTATTAAGTACCTCCTACCTACTTAGGTTAACCTACCTATAATCTACCTATCTATGTAAATAGTGTAAAAAATTCAAGTTCATTTCGTGCAATATTTTTTGAAAAACATTCATGGAAGTTGAATACAATATGTTGGTTCAAAATCATGTTCATTACAATATGTTGTTCAAAAGTAAACCTTATGGGATGGTGGTGCAATGGTTAAGGACTTGACTCTTCAATGTGGAGGTGAGGTGTTCAAGTCCCCACATTTGAAACCTAGGCTACCTTGGCTACTTAAGTGACATAATTAGGTAGCCTAGGTTGCAAAGCCTACTAGACCACCTAACCTAGATTACTTGGCCTAACCCAAAGGGCTTGCCTACCTTAGGGGGCTTGACCTTAGGCCTAAATGGCTTGGTCTAACCTAAGTGGCTAAACTAAGTCGCCTAGGACATAGGGTTGGTAAGTAAACAAATAAATAATTTTTTGGCCTAATTAATTATTAGGTGAGGTAGGGTAGGTAATTAATTAATTAATTAATATTTTTATATAAATTTCAAATAATGTTTTTTAATAATATATATTTTAGGTCACTACCCAAATTATATAATTGTCATCGTGGTTTAGTTTTTAAAACCAACCAAAAAAGCCCAATCAAAATGGTCAAGTCCAAAGCAACTTGTCTAGTTGGACATGGGGGCAAAAAAACCATATGGGGGGGTATATCACACACAATATTTGACAATGAAACTCTAAACTTCACAACATCATAATCCAACATCTAGTGTTATAAATAATAGAATAAAAGATTGAAGCCAATTTAAATGTTTCCCAAACAAATATAAGACCTAGATTAAACCAAGTGGAACTATGATAATCAACCAAATGAAAAATAATTAAATAACATTAGAAACTAGAAAACCTTCACAATTTCATATACATGTTCAATCCCAATACATGTTCAAATTGAAAACTTTCAATTTCAAAAATGAATATCTTGGATTCGAGGTAATGATAAAAACAAAGAAACAAAATTTAAATGAATTAAAACAACTGAAATTTAACGAATCAATACCAATTCAAGAAATAGGAAATCACTCTCTGCATTTTATTTTGTACCATGGGTTTAGAAACAAATAATGATATTTTAGGGTTTTTTTAGTCTATTTTACATTCTCTCTTCAATGGGGCATTTGTTGGCTTGCAGTCAATTTCTTGGCCCGCTTTCTTGGTGCCACCACTATGGATTTCTTTTGTACAATTTTCCTTTTTGTGTCATCTACATGTGAGTTCTTTTATACACTATTCCTATTCTTGTCATCCACAAGTGGGTTCTTCAACATTTTAGACTAATGTTTTCTACCTTCATTATATCTTCCAAACATAGTTAATTTTCTTTGACACTGCTTTTAAAACAATAATAATGTCATCATCATAATCAAACTTTTGTCAAAGGCAATAAGGAGGCATGCAACTTGGGCTTGGGTGCATGAGTTCTTGATGCAAGGCTTTTTACACTTTTGCTTAAAGGTGCTTCACCTCGAGTGCCTGCCAACCAATCTACAAGAAAGAAAACAAAAAACAATCAATACTCCAAAACAAACCCAAAACATTAAACATAGGGGAACTATGACCGATGAAAACATGACACATGTGTTCCAAGTATAAAAGCTTAAACATAGAAATCTAGAAAAACATAGAAATTATTGGATGAATGTTTTTTGAATGTATAGAAACAATGAAACATGGACACAAAGAAATATGGACTAAAGAAACATAAGAACATTACAAACCTAAGAAAGATAAAATAGGCCACAAGATGAAGATGAAATCTGGACTTGAAACATGGTCTTGAAACTCAACATCTACAAAAACATGAAATTGAAACATGAAGTCTACTAAAATACAATACATAGAAAGACTAGAAAACCACAACCACAAATGGGTTCCAGTATAGATTGTGTACCCACCACAAAAGGTTCTTCAAAAAGAAACATCTGCCCATTGTCCATGATTTGTACTTACATGATCAGGCAGGCCAGCCATGGATCTGTGTAACAATTCATCCCATCACAAGCGGGGCGAGTTCATGGCACATGGAGTTGATGTTGTTCGGATGATGTGACCAACATGAACCAGTGCACCCTCCATTGGATACCCATTATGACTGATGCTAATGAATCCCAACTCAATTATCAAGGTTCCACCATGGCAACCTATTATCCTGTGAACCTTGGTACTTCACCTTCACACTATTTATGCAAAACTACCTAGATGTAAGTGGTTAAGTATCATAAGTAAGCAGGCAAGGGAACAGAAGTAATCACCATGTAGGTAAGCCACTTAATGGCTACTAGGTAGCATGTGGATGACTAGTACATAGCTAACTACCTAAGGGACATGAATGCAACATAAAATGATGAAACCCCAGCAAACCCCAGTAAATAAAGCACACAGCAAAGGGGGAAAAGAAGGAACAAAGAGAGAGGACCCAAATCTGAGCCAGAAGAGC
>Ga0116230_10005427_pt1 | contig 12512 bp, 6 predicted proteins | sample S1TSphfallax_3_FD_88678 | JGI IMG/M metagenome (GOLD analysis project Ga0116230, IMG submission 88678) | Host-associated microbial communities from peat moss isolated from Minnesota, USA - S1T2_Fd - Sphagnum fallax MG | ecosystem: Host-associated > Plants > Peat moss > Unclassified | place: USA...
AAAACCCTCTTAATTGACTAGTGTTGTAGGTTGATTTAACTAATAGGTGTAATTTCCACCTGAATTTGGACATCACTTGTTTCCATCTTGTTTCACTGGCTTAATTGACCTATCCGTAGCAACCGGTCCTCGGTCACTAGGGGGTTAACATGTTTTACCATGATTTCCTATAGTGAATTTGGCCTAGTTCACTCAAATCTTAGTGAAATACCCAGTGAACTTGGCCACATCTCCTAGTAGTGTTTACACAAATAACACAATGCATAACTAAAAACATTGTCATTGTTAGGAGAATAAACAAAATTTGTACATACTTGCAAGTTAAGGAACATCTACAACTAGCAACTTGAGACAACATCTTTTTTTGTCATCATAAGACTAACATTGTTTGATTAAATTATTGATAGTAGGGCTTTGGTCCTGTTGCATTCTTGATATAACCACTTTTCAAATAACACTTGGGGTTGTAATTAAAGTTAATGTGAGCATAACAAGCTTCATGGTGCCTTACCCAACATAAGGACCTAGGGCAAAACCATTATCGAATCAACAACACAAAATAAGCACATGAAATCATGAAGTGAATAAATATTTGATTTCAATTCCAAAGCCCACTATAATTTAGCTTACTTGACCTCGCTACTAGGGTTTGAAGGAAAATGTGTTTTTTTTTAGCAAGCTTCATGTCTCCTACCCCATGGTAAATAAAGAAAAGGAAAATTACTTACTGTTGTAAACATATTTTTGCAATATTTTGTTCATGTATGCAATTGTAGTTGTGGTGGGTGTCCACCCATATACCTTGTACCAACGTTCATATCACTACTATAAAATGCGTCCTAGTTCACTCTTGGTTTCACTAGATTTTGAATGAATTTGGACATTTTCACTTAATAAAATTATTTAACCCCCTAGTGAATGGGGACTAGTTGCTACGAACAATGAATTGTTTCACTAGTTCCTAGTGAAACAAGGTTACTCTAAAGTGAAATACAAATTTACCAAACCATTCACTTGCTAATTAATTAATTAGCATGAAAATCAATTAAAATTTAATTATTTAATATATAATATTATTGATAATTTCATGGTTTTTTAAACCTATGATTTATTAACACGTCATTACCTAAGCTATGTTAAAAACTTAACTAGGTAGATAAGTAGGCCATGTAATCAACCTAAGCACCTATTCTAAAAATTCAATAGAAGAATATTTTATCAACATACCATTATTGATCACATAGAACACCACTCATGAGGTTTGATCCCTTGACCTTTGGAATGGAGGCAAACACCTTTACCATCAAGCCACCCCACTAGTTGTGGTAATATGTTACATTACACTTTATTTATCAAATACTTCATTTTAAACATTACAAAAACAGAAACTTTGAAAATTCATATCTATTGAAATTTTGTTCAAATGAAATGATTCAAGTTTACTTTTTAAAAAATTTCAATAATGTACATAATTACATTTATTTCCTTTTGAAAGTTAAAAATCATTTGAACAAAAAATAAATTGAATATCATTATTCAATAACATTTCAATGACCATTCATTTAAATTTTTTTTGATAAATGGATATTTATTTGTTAATATAATAATACTACATGTGTTAATTTACTTTTAATTATTATATGACTATTTTTCATTAATTTAAATTATTTCACCTTACATTATTTATGACTATTTATGGTTATTTTAAATTACATTTAGTTATTTTTGGCTATTTCACCTTAAGCTATTTTTGGTTATTTTAAGTTACTTTTGGCTATTTTAACTTATTTCACTTTAGGCTATTTCTAGCTATTGTAAGTTTTTTTGGTTATTTTATGTTATTTTAGGCTCTTGTGAATTATTTTAGTTTGGATTACTTGCAATTATTATAAGTTACTTTTGGTTATCAAAGGCTATTTCACCTTATGTTATTATTTGCAATTCTAGGTTATTATAGGTTATTTCCTCTTAAGTTATTTTTGTCTATTATAAATTATTTCACCATGGATTATTTTTGGCAATCCTAAGCAATTTTAATATATGGCTATTGGTTGTTTTTATTATTAGGGCTATTGGTGATTATTAATGGCTATTGGTACTTATTCTATTGGTGGCTATTGGTGGTTATTCTATTGGTTCCTACATAATAATAAATAAATAAAATCACAATTTAGCACTGAGTTTTTTTATCAATATATAATGTCCCAAAAATATGGACACTTAATATATGTGCCATAACAATAACTTGAGCAAAAGGATAATACCCAAGCCCATTTTGTTGGGCATGCACGAGTAAAAATTGCCCAAAACTTAATAGTAAGAAATCCTAGGTGATAATTTGGGTGTCATTGAGTTGTGTCCATTAGGTTTTTGCTATTTTAATATTAGCCAATCCATTGTCCACCATTTCCATGTGAATGGGTTGAATGGAAACATGTGTCTCAACCACATGTGTATGGAAAATCCAAATTGTCAACTACATTGTCATAATGGAACATGTCCAACATCTATGTGTCCAGCACTTGGGTGCTTCCCATATGTACATGCTCCAATTGATGACCTTGTTTGTCATCATTTTCAAGTTGTTGCAAGGATTTCACCTAATTATTTTTGTGAAGATGTTTTCCAAATCTAACATATATATTTCACAAACTTCTTAAGTCATGATTTGACAATAGTAATCATATGAAATATGTCTTTTCATGGGTTCATATTGCTTAACCATGGATGTCATGTGCTTAAAACACATATGAAACACATATAAATAAGATGATTTTTTTTAATATCTATGATTTACAAAATTTAATTTGTGATGTAATCAAATGCAAAACCATGTTTTTATAATCCAACAAGGATATTCTCATATTGGCTTCACAAAGATTGGTGATAGAAATGAATGTGTAAATTACCTTTAAACTTGGTCCTATGTCAATAAAATTAAAAAACATAAACAAAACAACGAATGTCAATTGAGTAATGATGGTTCTTATCCATGTCCATCTTGAATGTTTTTTGAACATAACAATATAAGAAAAAAAATTTAAACCCAACTCTTCTTGTATATTGGGAGATGAAAAAAAAGAAATTTACCATGAATACTAGGAGAATAGGGTGTAGATAAGTTGATGGTGCAATACGAAGAAAATGCCTTTGTTTTCAAATTTCTCTTGCAATATTTCCAATTGAATTGGAGAATAAGAAGAAAATGTTGCATTTGGATTGAGTTATACCCCTAGCAAGTTTTTAAACAACTATTTACTTTCCACTTTTGTGTATACCTAATCTATATTTATGTGTTCCATTGAATGTAATTGTGGGCGCCACTTTGCACCCCTATTGTTTACAATAATTTTGAATTGAACTAAAATACTTGTTGCAAAGGGTTGATAGGTGGGGAGTTGTTGCCATTATGTTTCTTCCATGTTTAAATGTTCAAGTCTTCATCAAAAGCTTATGGATATGATGCCATTATTCTTCTTCCATGGTATTTTTGAAGGGTGGTGGCAATGTGTTTTTCCTAAATCCAACACATTTACCTAAGATTAGATGAGATACAAAAGAAACAATTCTTTTTCTTGATGGCTTGGAATTTTTAACAAGCTAGACATTATGATGTTGTAGGATAGTTTCCATGGCAAAAACAAAGGAAATGATTGAATATGTGTAGTGTTTGACATATATACCTTAGAAATAATGACAACATTATTCATCCTTGCACAACATTCCAATTTGGGACCCAATAATATACATTTGTTGTTTTGTAGCAACCCCACCCCTTTCTAATAAATCTATTAGGCAATGCAACAATCCATGGTAGAGATTTGGATAAGGTGTTTGCACGATGGAAACATAGATCGAAGTGTAAGTAGCTCACAAAAAATAGCAAAATAAAACATTCGTCCCTTTTGAAGATTGTGAAAAACCTTAACTAAGCTTAACATTTAAAATAATCCTCCATGCTTTTTAAGTGTATGTGGTAGATCTTTCAACATCTAGTAAATGAGTCATCTATCTTCATGTGCTATATCTATATCCTCATTCCAAGAGGTCATACGATGATTAACATAAACTCATGTAAAAAAAATGCCTTGAACTTTAAGAGGAAGTCCTTATGAGAAATAACCAATGTTGAATGGGTAGCAAACCAACTTCAAAAACTGAACTTGGTTCTTTTAAAAATATTCATTGGGTATCAACTAAGATGATACTCAAATCCATAACCTATGTGTTGGGTGTCATTTGGTAAAGAGCTTGTTGACTAAGAACCTTATGTTGAGATTTTTTACTAAATGAAACTTAGGTAATTAATATCAATAACCCACAAATATAATTATCAAGTTATAGGTTTAGGTAGCTAGTAATTATTTAGTTTAATTAGGAATTAGGAGTTAGGATGGCATTGAGGTTTAAGGTGGTGCCACATGTTGCACTTAGTTTTACAAAGAGGGAGATGGAATTATTAAAAGTTCATTTCTTTGGCTTTGGGAACCACTTTTGTCCAAGTCCAAATTCTTTAAGGTGTACCAAAATCTTGTCACAATGTCGCCCCTTTTTTGTCTTTTTTACCTAGCCTTTTTTTATCATGTAAAAACACATTTATGGATGATTATGATGGAATTACAAAATTTAATGGTTTCAAATATAGTCATTCTGAAAATGTTGACAATTTTTAACTCGTTAGTTTTTTTGGGGATCAAAATATAAGGTAAAAAATGATTGAAGTAAGGACTAGGCCCTTTTCGTCATGTGTGGTATACCTTAAAGGATTTTCACCCATCTTCATTCACTTTTTTTTTTCCTTCTCTTACTTTTCTATTTTTTGTTGCTTCTTTGGTCTTGATTTATAAATAAATAAATTTATGTTGCTTTAGTTTGTATTTCATATTTTTGTTTTTTTTTTGTTTTTTCTAGTGGTCTGGGTGCATGGTGTGTGCATGTGTGCAAGGAACATGAACTTTTGGAGCTTGTTCCAAAAGGTCACCAAATACTTTTTTTAAAGATCTTGGGGTCAAGGTTAAAGAATTTTTTTAGTTTGTGCTTTCTTACTTTTAATGGGACTTTTAGGTGGTGTTTGAATGTTGTTCAAGTTTGGGTTTTTTTGTTGTTTGAATGATGTTTGAACATAGTTTGAGCATTGCTTGGATGTCGTTTCTCTTGTTGCTCTAATGGTGTTCAAGTACAACTTCTCGTTACTACTCAAGTGGTGTTTAGATGTAACTTTTCTTTGTTGTTCAAGCAATGTGGGTTGTTTTTTTTTTTTTTTTTTTTTGCTTCTTGGCTTTTTTTTTTTTTCTTTTTTTATTTTTGCTTTGTTTGTGGGGAGCTTGAGGCATTGCTCAACATCTTGCTTGTCATCTTATTGTCCTACTTGACTATTTCTAACCAAGTACCACCTCCAACTTCCAACCCTTCCTTATTGCTTAAATGGGTGAAAGTAGGAAAAAATGAGCTAAAGAATGTGTGGACAATCTTTAAAAACTATTTTTTGAAAATTTGAAAAATCATGGGAAAACTATGTATCAAATTTTTTAAAATTTTTTTAAAATAAATTTTTATACTTTCAAAGTTGGAACTACAAAATTTTCATGAAAATTCACCATGTTTCAAAAGTCATTTTATATGTTTAAAGCACTCAAGAAAAGCATGTGGAGAAGTGGTTTTTTTGTATCAAATTCCTTTTCCCTTATTAAATGTTCACCAACTTGTTTCAATTTTTTTGTGAACTTTAATATATTCCACAAAAAGGGATCCATGTGTTCAAAACATTCAAAAAATAAAAAATACATATACCTTTTTAAATTTTAATCTTTGAATGTCCTTTTACACTATTATAGTGTTGAATTTGTAATCATGGCTCAAAGTAAAGTTATAGATTTGATTATAATGTAAGATTTGATGCAAAACAAATTGAGTTTTTATCATGTTATATGTCATATTTGGCTTCAAATTTAATATTTAGTTTAAAAAATTGTGTGAAAAATGTAGTATAAACCAATAGAAAATTGCCACGTCGGAAATGTAGTCCTTGGAAAGGACTTTAACCTTGGTGCAATTGGCTCCTTTTTTCATGCTTTCACCTAAATGTGTTTTGGTTTTTAAAGTTCTTGTTGCATTAACAATGTTTGAACACAACCTCTTTTTGTTGCTTGTGCATTGTTTGGGGGTGTTTTTAGGATCCTTAGGCATTGCTCATGTTTTTTAAGTCATTCACTATTCGTGGGTTGTTCATAATGTAGCTTGTAGTGCTTATGTTCCTCTTTTGGTGGTTGTTAGTTAATACTTCCCCCCATTTCTTACCTTTGTGCAAGTTGCGTGTATGGATGGTGCATGAAAATCTTCAATCAAAATGTAATTCAACACTTGACAATTTTGCACACAAAATGGTTTTTTTTTCACATTTGTCTATCCTTTTTGTATGCTTAGTTCTTTCATATGTTGTTAGTTGTGGTATGTTTCTTATTTATTTATTTGTTTCGTTTTGGTTTTTTCTTATGTTATGCAATGTTTGTTTTTTTTAAATAATTTTGTTGTGTTTCATTTTGGAAGACCATCTATTTCAATGTAGTTTTATGGTTTGAAGTAAAAGGGAGTGAAGTTTGACTTGCATTCCTAAGCATTATTGTGAACATACAAATCAATTTTGAGCTTGCATATATTATTATCAATATACTTTAAGTCATGCATTATGCATCATTTTAAAAGTGAATGATTATACATTAGATTTTACATTATACTTGTAAATGCTTGACCTTCTCCCCTTCTTTGCATCTTACCACGTTAGAATTAAAATAATAAATGAAAGTACATAATAAAATCTAAATTGAAAAAAAAAAAAGTTTGACTTTCTCAACTTTTGTTTGGTAAGACATCTTACAAATTAAAGATGGAACCAATTTTTCCTAATGAGATTTCCATAAATGAAAATGAAATTAATGTGGATGAAATGTTGGAAAGGTCTAAAACATTGCTAAGTTCCTAGTGAGAAAATAACTATTTAATGGAATTGATTTTGAGAAAAAAAACGTGAACAAAAGAATATGTGGAGGTTTCGTGGAAGAAATTCTTTAAGTTGATCATTTTTGTGTGTGAATGACAAGCCAAAAGTTGATGTCAAGGTGCCATAAATCATGCATTATGGTGTTGGTTAAAGCAATTTAGATGATCTTGCAATTTTGAACCAATGAACATGGTTGAGGAAAAGTTTGGTTTCATACTTCAAGAATAATGGTATAATTCAATTGAAAAAACATGTGAATGTAGAACATGGTTTAATTGCACAAATTTCTGAAAAAGAAATGAACATCATGAAAAGTCTAATTAAAAAACAACTTGGAAAAAAGAGGCCATAGATCTTTTCATGGGGAACTTGGTCCTACTTGTTCTCAAAAATCATTTGCCCATTCAATTTGTTGAAAACATCTTGTTGAAGTGGTTGATAATGAAGTTATGCCCTTATGTTGTTTTCCCTTCCAAAAAAACCTTTTGTAAAGAAATGTTACTAGATTTGGTTGAGGAGACCAAACAACTTTTTGTTTTACCAATTTTAACAAATTGTGTGTCTACCACTTCAAGCTTTTATATTTGGATATCTAAAGGGGCACATGATGTTTTTGCATTGGTTGTGATTTTTGGGGGAGAGGTTGGGTGCCAAAACATATTAAAATTGTGTTATTTGAAGCATTTGAAACTTCAAGCCAAGCTTTGGTGAGAATTTGCAAGATCTTTTAAAACATTATGGTTTGACAAAAAAGATCCTTGCTTATGTCAAGGATGAAGGATTTAATCTAAATACAATGATAGTTATGTGATAGATGCAAAAGATATTAATTATCTTTTGGAGTGGTGCATTTGAAGTGGTGGAGGAAACATGAAACCATGTTTCCATTCATTGGTTTTTGGTTGGACAAATATTGAGGATTGTTGGTTTCAAATTGAAATTGAGAATATTTTTTCTATTGTCAACATGCTGACTAATTTAAGGAGATTTTGACTACAATTAAATAACCTTGAGAAGTTAATCTTTGCGAGGAAGAATCAGTTTACTGATGCTAGGGCTGGTTATACGGCCCTTCTAATTTGATAGAATTGATAGAGTCTAATGTAAGATTAGAGAAGACATTAGAGAAGTTTGAAAACACATTTGAGCAAGATAAATTGAAGGAAGCTTGAGTATTTTTACACATGTATGCAATAATTTTTGCTTCAACCATTCAGATGTTTCAAAAATTTATTTAAATGTTCTTTTGCTATATTCTAAAATTTGTAGTGAAACATTCGGTTCTTGTGTGAGAAAAGTTACCTAAAATACTTGGAAATTTTTGTAAGAACCATTCAAGTATAACCAACTAATCTATCTATGAAGGAAGGTAGTTTGTTTTGTTTTGTTTTGTAGTTATGAGAACCACTGAACCAGGATGCTTCAGATCATGTTCTTGGTGTCTTTTGAAAGCTCTCGACAAGGAGGGGCTGCATGGGCTTGGTTCCATGATATTTGGACTTGTGGTGCAAAAGTTCCTGAATATTGAATGATTTCTTCACTGAAAATTAAATTAAATCGTTGCTGAAAATTTTGGAGGAATTGGAATGCGCCTTTGGTGTTGTTGGAAAGATCTCGACGAGCAGGATTTAATGGAATTTATTTGGTAAGATTTGGATTCAAGATATTGAGTTTGAAGTGATTTCTGTTGCTGAGAATTCAAATAAATTCCAAAAAACCAGGTTTTGGAACGAAAAATCAGTTGAGGACGTGGTAACACTTGGGCCAACAGCACAGGCCACACTGGTATGAATGAAATAAGAACGAGTTGTGAAAGAGGCTGTCTTCGAAATACATGGGAAAAGAAAAAGCAAAACCAAGAAGGGTATTTAAAAGTGGGAATTTTTTTCAGAACCAGCCGGATTCTTACAAAAAAGAAAATGAAAGAACCCAAACAATCCATTACTAAAAAAAGTTGATACCTGCCCAACACAAGATCGGCAACTTTCCTCTCTTGCCAACAGTGTCATGTATTTGCTTCAAGATTTGCAACCAGATATTCCACAACTTCTGCCTACAGAAACAACCACTGAGATAAGGATGTTTCACAATGATATCACCTCACTATTTTGACTCCTCTTGCTTCACCAAGCATCCAACAATACTCAGAGATGAACTAGTTTCCACAAATCCAAGCATCTTGCAATAAACAGATTCTGCTTCTTGGCTCCTCGGGAAGCCCACAACATGATCATTGCTACCCAAACTCCCCACCAATTGTGGGGCTGAACACAATCTCTCAGAAGACCTCAGAGTCCAGAAACCTTCACAAATGCAGAAATTCCAAAGTGGAATTTTCACAGAGCTCTCCAAATGCAAGGTCAAACACAAGATCTCAATGATGGAATTAGGTACAAAAATTGGAACCAGAAATCTGCTGAAGGAGTTGCACAGAAACCGAGTACCAGCAAGCAAAGCCCACCTATTTGCCATATTTGTGAGATTTCCTGCTCTATGTTTTTGCAAATGTACAAAGAAACAATGCAGCAAACATCATCCAGTGAAAACCATGAAAACTCACTCACTGCATTACTCCTTTGTCAAAAGTGAAGAAGTGGCATCTCATTGCGCTAATGCTCAGTGTGGGAGTACATATCAAAACACAGGAATCATGATGATGAAAGAAGCAATGACCTGATTGAATACCCTAGAAAGACAGAGAGAGACAGAAGGACAAGACTCTGTTTGACCTAAATCTTGAGAGGGGACTCTAGACCATTCCTAGTTTGCTGACAAGGGGTTTTTTTTCTTCTTCTTCTTACTTGACGCTGCACTTGGCTCCGGCAGCTTCGAGGGTCTTCAAGGCTTCCTCCGCCTCCTCCTTGGCTACTCCCTCCTTCACTTTCTTGGGAAGAGACTCAATCAAGTCCTTGGCCTCCTTGAGCCCCAAACTAGTGAGTGATCTGACGGCCTTAATGACGGCAATTCGGGCAGAGCTCGGGACCTCATCCAAGAACAAGTCAAATTCCGTCTTCTCTTCCACAACAGGAGCAGCTTCAGTAGCAACCCCGGCTGCTCCTCCTCCTGCCACGGCTCCAGCAGGGGCGAAGGAAGCGGCTGTGACGCCAAGCTCCTCTTGCAACCTGTCCGTCAAAATTCGGGCTTGCTCAAGAGTCAAGCTCTTGACTTCCTGAACTAGTTTTTCAATATCGGCAACGGCAGCCGCCCGGGCAAAGACCAAGCTCCGTCTCCTTGCGCCAAAGCTACTCCTGTTGTTGTGATTCATTCTCATCTGGTTGAGCTGCTTCTCGCCGCCGCAGAATCCAGTTCTACCGGTTCTAGAGGAGAAAGCCACAGGTGTAGTAATCCCCTGGGTACCACCACCCAAAATCCTCACCTGGGCAAGAGCCGCCATTGCTTCGAGATCAGTAGAGAAGCCGAGGAGGCGCTGGAGAAGCGATGAGCGCGCGTGCGTGCTGCAGCACAAGAAGAGAAGACAACACTCTCTCTCTCTCTCTCTCTCTCGCGCAGAGACACTGAAGGGGATAAGACGATAACGAAGACTGGAGACCAGGGTTACTGGTCCAGCCGGTTCCCCATCCAACCGGCTAACACCGGTTTCTGGACAGTTGATGGATGAAGGATAGATAGATGAGCTTTTCTTATTCTGTGGATGCTAACGTACCGTGCCTAGTAGTCTACCTTGGCAGCTTCCACACCAATTCAATTATTTTGTAGAAATATTGAGATTTAAAAAAATACCTTAGTAGGTACCCTGGCCCAGTTTTTTAAATTTTTTTTATAAAGAACTTAATGAGTTAATAATTTAAACTATAATTAATTAGAAATAAATTAGAAATAAATTCTTAAATTAATTAATTTTACATATAAAGTTTTGTAAAATTTGTAATTTGTGAGGTAAGGTGGGTTGTTGATCATCTACAAGAGGACTTAGCCAAATTTGACTATATGTCAAACAGACAAGTAAAAAAGTTTAGGTTCCATGCTATAGTTTTGCATCATGCTAAAACCTAGTTATTGTCTAAATATGGTGATTTCAAAATGTTTTTGGAATCATTTTATGTGGTGATAAAGAGCCATTCCTCCCCTCCCCCACTCAACCTTTTTTTTTTTCTATATTAGGGTGCAAAATTTGGACAAAAACAAGTTCACTAACTTGGGCCAACTCAACTCTAATTATATTGTTCAAAATTCAGATTTTTTTGGAGGGAAAATAAAAAATTTGATGGAGTATTTGAAAATATATCACTTGTGGAAATGGAATCGTCAAAATTACTTAATTATTCAACAGACATGTTTCAAAGTGACCAAGGTATTACTATATACTTTTCTCAAAGAAAACGATTTTGTGAAGGAAATTACATAAGATATTTGAATATACAAGACTATTTCATTTTGACATGGAATTTCTAAATTTAATCTCAATTCCAATGATTTGTTGAAGCCAGTTTATGTAGAATAGTTTCGGGTTCTATAAGTCATCCTTTTAAATAATAATTCCAAATTAGAATGTGTTTAGTTGACTCCCAAGTAAAGGGGGAATGGAAAGGTGTATATTTTTGTATCTATGTTTTTTCACAGTTTTTATATATATTATTGCCATAGTCATAAGCAAATTTTCAATAAAATTTGCACCAAGTTACATCCCAATTCTCTTCAATTGAATCTAGATCTAATTTAATTTGAATTCAATGAAACTTGAATTTGATGGAATTTGAATTTCATTTAGTGTATTTGAATTAAATTAATTTTTTTGGATTCAATTCAATTTGAGTTAAATTAAGGAATTGAATACAATTCAATTCAAGTTGCATTCAATGTCATTCAATATTTTCATTCAAATGGAACATAATAAAAAACATGTTTGTTGGGGTGATCATGGTGTGGTTGTGCCATTGGCTTAAGTGTGAATAATAAAATTAAATGAAAAGATGTCCTAAAATTATCTATCAAAATATTGGATGTTACCTTGTAAAAACCATCCCTTTACTATAATGAAATAAGGTTGGAACAACATTGTGAACATGAACTAAAAGAAGAACAAAATCTTGAAATTTATGATACATAGTTTGATGTAAGAATCAAAATTTTATATGAATACCTTAAAATATACAATGTCATTGCTTTTGGTGAATTTTGTTTAGGGAAAAGAAGTTTTAACGAATTGACTATGAGAAAATACAAGTGTTCAAAGGTCTAAACTTACATATTTTACAAATTGTCCTAGTGACTTTTTTATTGTCATAACACAAGCAACCTTCATAGGGATTTTTTTCGGAATAAATTTGAAAGGTATTTCTAATGTGGTTGGTTGTAATATGATTCTAAGGACACATGTTTTTTCCTCTAACAATGTTAGTTAACATGTGTACTTCACTAACATGATCATTCAAACATGTCACTATGAATTGAAATCCATTACAAAGTCCATGTTTTGGAGTATTATTGTAGCACAATATGATGGGACATCCAACTTTAAAATGCAGCTTCCAAGGTGGTAGTTTTGGCAAGTTAA
>Ga0116230_10005428_pt1 | contig 12512 bp, 9 predicted proteins | sample S1TSphfallax_3_FD_88678 | JGI IMG/M metagenome (GOLD analysis project Ga0116230, IMG submission 88678) | Host-associated microbial communities from peat moss isolated from Minnesota, USA - S1T2_Fd - Sphagnum fallax MG | ecosystem: Host-associated > Plants > Peat moss > Unclassified | place: USA...
CCCCTCGCCGCTGGGCGGCATCCTCGCCGCCATCCTCACCGCCTGGTATTTCTTTCACTTCCTGGTGCTCACCCCGCTGGTCACCGCGATGGAGGCCGCATGATGCGCCGGATTCTGGTACCCCTCCTGGCGGCGGGCCTCGGCCTCGCCGGACTTGCCCATGCCGACGATACGCTCGCCCCCGTCAAATTCCAGTCGGACGGCGCGCTCGGCAGCTACGACAAGGCAGCCGCGCAGCGCGGGTTCCTGGTCTACCAGACAGTCTGTGCCAGCTGCCACGCGGCCAGCAACCTGCACTACCGCGACCTCGAGGCGCTCGGCCTGTCGCCGGACCAGGTCGCCGGCCTTGCGGCCAGCATAAAACTGGCGGGGGGACAGCCGGCGACGCTCGACGATGTGTTCAAAAACCCCGGCCTGCCGGCGAGCGCGTTCGCCGGCGCGCTGCCGCCCGACCTGTCGGACATCGTCAACCAGAGGCCCGGCGGCACGCATTACATCTATGACTACCTGACCGGCTTCGCCGCAGCGCCCGCAGACCCGCCGATGCTTCCCGGCCATTACTACAACACCGCCTATCCGGGCAACGAAACGGCGATGCCCAACCCGCTGAAGGGTAATGACGTGGCCTATGCCGACGGCACGCAGGCGACCGCCCCGCAGGAGGCAGCCGACGTCGCGGAGTTTCTCACCTGGGCGTCCGACCCCAACCTTGACGCGCGGCACGAGATCGGGGTGCGGGCGATCATGTTTCTGGTGTTTCTGACCGTTCTGGCGATTGCGACCAAGCGGAGGATTTGGAGAGAAAGCGTCTAGGCGTTTGCTCCTGAGTGGCGCGACGCCGCCAAATCCCATGGCCAAAATTTTCAAAGTTTTTTTGCTACTTTTTGTTCACAAAAAGTAGTTCTTTCCTGCCTTAACCTATTCGGAGCCCGTCATGTCCATCTCCCCCGTTATCGGCATCATCGGCGGCTCCGGCCTCTACAACATCGAGGGCCTGAGTGACACGGCATGGCGCAAGGTGGAAACGCCCTGGGGCGCGCCATCCGATGAACTGCTCACCGGCATGTTCGAGGGCACCAAGGTGGTCTTTCTCCCACGCCACGGCCGCGGTCACCGGCTTTCGCCCACCAACCTCAACTACCGCGCCAATATCGACGCGCTGAAGCAGCTCGGCGTTACCGACATCCTCTCGCTCTCGGCCGTCGGCAGCCTGAAGGAAGAGCTGCCGCCGGGGCATTTCGTGATCGTCGACCAGTTCATTGACCGCAGCTTCGCGCGCGAAAAAAGCTTCTTTGGCGAAGGCTGCGTCGCACATGTGTCGATGGCGCATCCGGTCTGCCCGCGTCTGGGCGACGCGCTGGAGGCGGCGGCGCGCGGGCTCGGCCTGCCGGTCTCGCGCGGCGGCACGTACCTCGTGATGGAAGGCCCGCAATTCTCGACGCTGGCGGAGAGCAACCTCTACCGCAGCTGGGGCTGCTCGGTGATCGGCATGACCAACATGCCCGAGGCAAAACTCGCCCGCGAGGCGGAGATTTGTTACGCGACCGTCGCGATGGTGACGGATTATGATTGCTGGCACGAGGAGCACGACGCGGTGACGGTGGACGCGGTGGTGAAGGTGCTGCTCGGCAACGCGGACAAGGCGCGCGGGCTGGTGAAGGCGGTCCTGCCGGGCATCGGCGCCGACCGCGGCCCCTGCCCGGCCGGCTGCGACCGGGCGCTGGAATACGCGCTGATCACGGCGCCTGAAAAGCGCGATGCGGGGGCTGTGGCGAGGCTGGGGACGGTGGCGGGCAGGGTGCTCACGTAAGCGAGCGCTTCCTTTTTGAAAAAAGAAGCAAAAAACCTCGGCTCCGCGGGGCCATGGGGGTTGGCGATGTCACCGCCCACGGCCCAAGGTCCTGACGTTTTTTTGCTACTTTTTGTACACAAGAAGCAGGGCTTCACTTCCCCTTGATATCCTCGAGCTCAATCCTGAACACTGGCTCGCGCATCGACCCATCCGTCAAAAAACTCGTCTCCGCCACGCAATCCGCCCCGTCCGCCGAAAATTTCCCCGAGAACATGATCGCCTGACCCGCCCGCAAAGTCGCGGCCTCCTCATATAGCGGCGTGCCGGCTTCGATCATGCTTCCAGGCAGGTTCATCACCGGGTTGCTCGGCGTGGCGAGGCGCAGGTGCGCATCCAGCGCGATCACCACCCGCGCCGTCGTTTTGCCGGCGAAATCCGGCAGCGTGTTGGGCTCGACGCTGACGATGCGCCCCATCCAGCCCGTCGCTGTGCGGGTCGGAATCGCCTGGCAGATGGCGGCAGCGCGCGCCTGCCGCATGCCGGTCTTCGCGAGGTCGTTGGGTGCGCTCAGCCACGCTGCCCTGGCGTCGGCAACGGCGCGGATGAACGCGGACTCGTCGGCGGGCATCGGGAGGGCGGGCGGCGGCAGGGATCGATAGGCAACGACGGCGGCGACGCCGATCAGCAGGCCAAGGGAGAAAAACGGTCGCCGGCGGGGGGGCTGGGTCATAGGCGGGAAGTAAGCGGTTACTTTTTTGAAAAAAAGTAACCAAAAAACTTTTGCTGCTTTGGGCTTATGGCCCGGCGGCGACAAGGCCTCGCTTGCCTTCCCTCCCCCGACCGTCGATACGCCCTCGCATGATCCTGACCAGCGCCGTCTCGGCCTTTTTATTGTCCTTTCCGGCGCTCTTCTCCATCGTCAACCCGTTCGGCGGCGCGATCATCTTCAATGAGGTCACGGCGCAGCAGACGCATGCCGAGCGGGTCGGCCTCGCCCGCCGGGTTGCCGTATATTCCACCGCGGTGATGCTCGTCGCCCTCTGGGCCGGCTCCTACATCCTCAGTTTTTTCGGCATCACGCTGAATGCGCTGCGCATCGCGGGCGGGATCGTCGTGGCGGTGCGGGCCTATGAGATGCTCGCGGCACCGGAGGACCGTGCGGAACGCAAGGAGCAGGAGGCGCGGCCGGTCGGCGCGTCCACGGCGCATGACCTCTCGGGCTACGCCTTCTTTCCGCTGACGCTGCCTTTCACCACCGGTCCGGGGACGATCGCGGTGGCGGTATCCATCGGCACCGAGCGGCCGGACCAGTTGCTGCCCATGCTGGTGTTTTTCGGCGGCGCCAGTCTTGCCGTGGTCGCGATGGCGCTGCTGATCTGGGTCTCTTACACGACGGCCGACCGTGTCGCGGCGATCCTCGGATCCTCGGGCCGGCAGGTGGTGGCGCGCGTCGCGGCGTTCCTGCTGCTTGGCATCGGCGTGCAGATCGCGCTCAGCGGCATCGTCCCCGTGCTGCACAGCGCGCTGGCAAAGTAGGCGCGCCGGGCGCGCTGATGCCACAGGCGCGCCCGGCGCACCGATCACACAGGCGCGCCCGGCGCGCGGGCCAGCTAGGCGCCCGCGACATATCGCAATCATAAGCCCGCTTATAATATACACACTCATGGGCCAGGACTTCGATCACGACCTGTTCTTCCTGCTGCACGACGTCGCGCGGCTGATCCGCGTCGAGGCGGACAAGCGCGCGCGGGTCGATGGCATGACGCGCGCGCAGTGGGGCCTGCTGCTCCGGCTCGGCCGCAACCCCGGCCTGACCCAGAAGGAAGTGGCGGACCTGCTGGAGGTCGAGCCGATCTCCGTGGCCCGGCTGGTCGACCGGCTCGAGGCTGCGGGCCTGGTCGAGCGGCGCGCGGACCAGACCGACCGACGGGTCTGGCGGCTGCATCTGCTGCCCGCCGCAACCGACATGCTCGCCCATATCGACCGCCACCGCGCTGCCCTGGCCGATGACGTGCTGGGCGATGTAGCGCCCGATATCCGCGACGCGATGGTGCGCGGTTTGCGGACCATGAAAAGCAATCTGCTGCACGCGACGGCAACGCCCGGTTTCGCGGTGGCGCCTGAACGAATTTCCCCGCCGGCCGCGCCGGCAAACGCATTTGCGGAGTCAAAATAATGTCCCAGAACACCACGGTCGCGCGCGATCAGCCGGCCGCACCGGCCCGGCCGGGCGCCGCTGCGGTCCGGCGCGCCAACCGCAGTCGCATCCTGCGCCCGGTGCTGATGATCGGCGGCGTGCTGATCGTCGCCATCGCCGCCCTGCTCTTCTGGCTCGCCGGCGGCCAGTATGTCAGCTCGGACGACACCTACGTGGACGCGGCCAAGGTCTCGCTCTCGACCGACGTCTCGGGCCTCGTCGCCGAGGTGAACGTGCGCGACAACCAGCATGTCGAGGCCGGCCAGGTACTGTTCAGCCTGGACCAGTCGGCGTTCGACATCGCGGTCGCCGGCGCGCGCGCGCAGCTCGCACAGGCGGTGCTCGACATCAACGCGGCCAAACGCGGGTACGGCGAGGCGCTGGCCGAGATCGCGGCGCAAAAGGTGCAGATCGCCGAGGACCAATCAAACCTCAAGCGCTACGCCGCGGTCGTCGGCAATGGCGGCGTCACGCGCTCGACCTATGACGACGCGCGGTACGCCCTGCAGGCCGACCAGGCCAAGCTCGACGAGTTCAACGCCGCCGCCGGGCTGCAGCTCGCCAAGCTCGCCGGCAACGCGAACATCGAGGCGCAGCAGACGCCGGAATACCTGAACGCGCTCGCCAGCCTCAACAACGCCCTGCGCGCGCAGCGCCACAGCATCATCCGCGCGCCGTTCTCGGGCTATGTCACGCTGGTCGAGCAGCTGCAGCCGGGCATGTTCCTGCCCGCCGGCACCGCCGCCTTCGGCCTCGTCTCCGATACCGACGTCTGGATCACCGCCCAGCCGAAGGAGGACGACCTCACCTGGGTGCGCGATGGCCAACCCGTGAGCGTCACCGTCGACACCTATCCGGGGGCGAGCTGGCAGGGCGTGGTCGAGAGCGTGAGCCCGGCCAGCGGCTCGGAATTCTCGATCCTCCCGGCGCAGAACTCGTCCGGCAACTGGGTCAAGGTCGTGCAGCGCATCCCGGTGCGGGTGAAAATCACCTCAGGCCCGGCCGACCTGCCGCTGCGCGATGGCATGAGCGCTGAAATCTCGATCAATACGGATCACCACAGGCATCTGTCGGACCTGTTCTGATGTCGGGTTCCGCTGACAAGGCGACGCTCGAGGTCCCGCACCGGGCGCTGATCACCGTCTGCCTGATGATCGCGACGCTGATGCAGGCACTCGACTCCACCATCGCGAACGTGGCGCTGCCTTACATGCAGGGCAGCCTCTCGGCCTCTTATGACGAGATCACGTGGGTGCTGACCTCCTACGTGGTGATGGCCGCGATCATGACCGCGCCGGTCGGCTGGCTCGCGGCACGCTTCGGGCGCAAGAACCTCTTCATCGCCTGCCTGATCGGCTTCACCGTCACCTCGATGCTGTGCGGCATCGCGGGCTCGCTCTCGGAAATGGTCATCTACCGGCTGCTGCAGGGCGCGTTTGGCGCGGCACTCGTGCCGCTGTCGCAATCGACCATGCTGGACATCTACCCGCCCGAGCAGCGCGGGGCCGCGATGTCGATCTGGGGCATGGGGGTCATGGTCGGGCCGATCCTGGGGCCCACACTCGGCGGCTACCTGACCTACGATTTCAATTGGCGCTACGTGTTTTTCGTCAACCTGCCCTTCGGCATCGTGGCGGTCCTCGGCCTGATGTTTCTGATGCCGAAGGTCAAGCTGCAGCGAACCTCGAGCTTCGACTGGACCGGCTTTGCCGTGCTCTCGATCGCCCTCGCCGGCCTGCAGATCGCGCTCGACCGCGGCGAGGAGCTGGACTGGCTGAGCTCGGGCAGCATCATCACCTGTTTCGTGCTGGCCGGCCTTGGCTTTTATCTGTTCACCGTGCACATGATGACGGCGCGCAACACCTTCATCCCGCGCGCGATCTTCCGGGACCGGAATTTCGTCGCCGGGCTGATCACGATGTTCTCGGTCGGCATGGTGCTGCTCGCCTCCTCCGCCCTGCTAGCACCGTTCCTGGAAAACCTCGGCAACTATCCGGTCGCGACCGCGGGCCTCGTGATGGCGCCGCGCGGTATCGGCACGATGGGCGCCATGCTGGTCTCCGGCCGGCTCACCAACCGCGTCGATCCGCGCCTGCTGATGCTGTTCGGCTACATATTGCTCGGCCTCTCGCTGTACATGCAGGAGGGCTGGACGCAGGATGATTCCGAAGGTTACATGATGGAAACGATCATCATCCAGGGTGCCGGCCTCGGCTTCGTATTCGTGCCCTTGCAGGTGGTGGCCTTCTACACCATCCCGGGCGAGCTGCGCACGCAGGGCACCTCGCTGCTCAGCCTCGTACGCAATGTCGGCAGCGCCATCGGCATTTCGCTGACCTCGGCACTGCTCGATCACCAGGCGCAATACGAACACGCCAATCTCGCGGGCATGATAACGCCGTTCACGCGCGCCCTGCAGGCGGGCGGCAATGTCAGCCATATGCTCAACCCCACCTCCCCCGCCGGCGCGTCGCTGCTGAATTCGATGATCGACACGCAGGCGCAGATCATCGGCTATATCGACGATTACAAGTTCCTGCTGATCACCACAGTGCCGGCGATGCTGTGCCTGTTTTTGATGAGCAAGCCGGCGCGGCGTGGGGTGGCACCCGTCGGGGCTGGCCATGCGGCGATGGATTAGGCAGCAAGCGCTACTTTTTTGAAAAAAAGCAGCAAAAAACTTATATGACTTCGGACCGGCGGCGAAGGTGCCGCCGACGCCCACGAGGAGCGAAAGTTTTTTGCTTCTTTTTTTCAAAAAAGAAGCGCTTACTTACGCTATCAAAACAATAGCGTCATGTCAGAAAATCTGCGCGCCGAAATTCACGCCATCCGCGAGAGCGGTCTGTTTCTCTCAAGCTGGTACCTGAGCGCGCATCCCGCGCCGCCGGGCGATGACGGCGTTGCGCCGTTTTGCACGGCCGGCTGGCGCGACGGCGCGCGGCCAAACCCGTATTTTGACGTTGCCTGGTATCTGGAGCGCCATCCAGAAGTCGCCGCCGCCGGCGTCAACCCGCTGCTGCACTTCATGGCGCTCGGCGAGCCGGCGGGGCATGATCCGTGTCCCTGGTTCCACGTGAACTGGTACCGCGCGGTGTATGGCCTGCAGCCCGGCGAGGCGTGCCTGCGGCATTTTCTGGACCGCCGGCATACCGGCCAGGTCAACCCCGTGCCGGTGTTCGACGCCGCCTACTACCTCGAGACCAATCCGGACGTCGCGGCGGGCGGTGCCGATCCGTTCGAGCATTTCCTGCATTTCGGCGTGGCCGAACTGCGCGATCCCGCACCGGACTTCGACATCGGCTTCTATCTCAACCGCTACGGCGCGCTGCTGAACGGCGAGAACCCGCTGCTGCACTACATCGCGCATCGCGAAACCGGCCTGTTTCTCGCGATGCGGCCGGAGCATGAGGGGCTGGTGCCGGGGGCGGTGAAGCACGCGACCCGCCCGGCTTCGCATTTCGAGAGCCTCAACCCCGCGCCGCCGCACGCGCCGCGGCGGGCCAAGCTGCTCGCGTATTATCTGCCGCAATTCCATCACGTGCCGGAGAATGACGCCTGGTGGGGCACGGGATTTTCCGACTGGACCAATCTCGGGCGCGCCATGCCGCGGTTCGTCGGCCACCAGCAGCCGCGCATCCCGCGCGATCTCGGCTATTATTCGCTCGACGATCCGGCGACGCTGCCGCGGCAGATCGCCCTCGCCAGGGGGGCGGGGATTTTCGGCTTCGTGTTCTACACCTACTGGTTCAACGGCCGGCGGCTGCTGGAAAAGCCGCAGGAACAATTTTTGGCCGACCCGACGCTCGACTTTCCGTTCTGCGCGATGTGGACAAACGAGAACTGGACGCGCCGCTGGGACGGGCTCGAGCGCGAGGTTCTGATGGCGCAGGAATATCTGCCCGCCGATGATCCCGCCCTGATCGCCTGCTTCGCCCGGCTGTTCCGCGATCCCCGCTATATCCGCGTCCAGGGGCGCCCGCTCTGGATGATCTACCGGGTCACGCTGATCCCCGACGCCAGCCGGCGGATCGCGGCCTGGCGAAGGATGTTCCGCGAGGCGCATGGCGAGGACCCGGTGATCGTGATGGCGCAGAGCCTCGGCGACTACGACCCGAGGCCTTACGGGCTGGACGGCGCGATCGAGTTTCCGCCGCACAAACTGAGCCAGGAGACGCCCCGGCTGAACGGCACGCTCGATCTGCTGGACCCGGATTTCGCCGCGACCGTGCACGACTACGAAGCGCTCGCGAAAACCTCGCTCGGCATGCCGGCGCCCGACTATCCGCTGATCAAGACCATCGTGCCGGGTTGGGACAATGACCCGAGGCGCGAGGGCAAGGGGCTCGTCCTGCATGGCTCGACGCCGGCGAAATACCAGGCCTGGCTCGACGCCCTGATCATCCAGGCCGACCGGCACCGCGTCTTCGGCGAGGCGTTCATCGGGGTGAATGCCTGGAACGAGTGGGCGGAGGGCGCGTATCTGGAGCCCGACACCTATTCCGGTGCGGCCTATCTGAATGCGACCGCGCGCGCCGTCTGCGTACAGGACCGCAGCGCGTTCGCGGCGGGCATATTGCTCGTGGGGCATGACGCGCAGCCGCACGGCGCGCAGCTGCTGCTCCTGCACATCGCCCGGCAGCTGGCGCGGCAATGGGGCCTCAAAATCCAGCTTTTGCTGCTGGGCGTCGGGCCGCTGCTCGGGCCGTATTACGAGACCGCGGAGGTCAGCGTCGCCTACGACAAGACGATCATCGGCAACCTGCTGGACAGCTACCGGGCGCGCGGCATCACGACCGCGATCGTCAATTCCGCCGCCTCGGCGCGGGTCGTGCCGTGGCTGGAGGCGCGCGGCATCCGCGCCAGCCTGTTGGTGCACGAGATGCCGCAGCTGCTCAAGGAATATAACCTGGAGATCCAGGCGCGCCTCGGCGCCGGGGCTGCGACCAACCTCGTGTTTTCGAGCCGGTACGTCGCCGAGCGGTTTCGCGAGGCGGTCGACCTGCCGGGCGCGCGCTCTGTCATCCTGCCGCAGGGCAACTATCAGAGGGTGGCCTTCGATCCCGCCGCGCGTGCCCGCATCCGCGCCGAGCTCGGCATCGCCGTGGATGCGTTTCTGATCATGGGCGCCGGCTTCGGGCATATCCGCAAGGGCTTTGATCTCTTTCTGCAGCTGGTGAAAACCATGGCCGGCGCGGACCGAAAAATATATTTTCTATGGGCGGGCGACATCGAAGGGGTGCTGAAAACCTATGTCGAACCGCAGATGCGGGCGGCGGCGGCAACCGGATTTTTCGTCCACATCCCCTTCACCGAGCGCATCGCGGATTATTTTTCCGCAGCCGACGTATTCGCGCTGACCTCGCGCGAGGATCCCTACCCCACCGTGATCATGGAAGCGCTGGGTGCCGGCATCCCCTGCGTCGCCTTCGAGAATTCCGGCGGCATCCCTGAGCTGCTGCGCGAGACCGGCGGCGGCCTGGTCGTCGCGGCGGATGACGTCGATGCGTTTCGCGCGGCGCTGCGCAGTCTGCTCGGCCATCCGGAACTGGAAGCGGGGCGGCGACAGCTGCAGGAGCTGGCGGCGCAAAAATTCGATTTCGCGGCCTATGTCGAACGGCTGCTGCATCTCGCACACCCGGCACTCGTAACCGTCAGCGTCTGCGTGATCAGCTACAACTACGCGCGTTATTTGCCGGCGCGGCTCGCCAGCGTGTTCGCGCAGACCTACCCGGTCGCCGAAATCCTGCTGCTCGACGACGGCTCGACGGACGGCTCGCCCGCCGTCGCGGAGCAGGCCGCCGCGGCAGCCGGGCGGGCGCTGCGCATCATCGCGGAGGGCACCAATAGCGGCTCGGTCTTTGGCCAGTGGCGCCGCGCCGCCATGGCCGCGCGCGGCGCGTTCGTGTGGCTGTGCGAGGCCGACGACGATGCCGAGCCCGCATTCCTCGCCCGCCTCGTGGAGGCCATCGGCGGGGCGGAGGACGTGCGGCTCGCCTTCAGCGACAGCCGCGCGATCGATGCCAACGGCCGGACGCTCATGCCGAGCTACCAGGCGTATTATTGTGACGCGGGGGCGAGCGCGCTCGCGCAATCCGGCCGCTGGGAGGCAGCGGCGTTCGCCCGGCAATTCCTCTGCACGCGCAACCTGATTCCGAATGTGAGCGGGGTGCTGTGGCGGCGCAGCGCGCTGATCGCGGCGCTGGATGCGGTCCCCATGCTCGACCAGTGGCGCCTCGCCGGCGACTGGCGGCTCTACATCGCAGCCCTCGACGCACCCGGCGCGCTCGTCTACGTCGCCGCACCGCTCAACGTGCACCGGCGCCATGAGGGCGGGATGACGCAGCGGCTGAACGCCGCCACCCATATCGGCGAGATCCGCGCCATGCAGGCGATCGCGGCGGCGACGTTCGGCCTGGACGAGCCGGCCCGCGCCGCCCAGGCAATGGATGCCGCGCGGGTGGAGACCCGACTGAGAAAGCGGGTGGAGAGCCGCCTGAGGAAGCGGGTGGAGACCCGTCTGCCAGCACCCCTTGATCCCGGTTTTTGGGCGCCGCCTGATGGTCATGCGGGGGGTTTGGGGCGGGCAGTTGCCAAGAAGCGCAAGGTCTGATTGAACAAAATGATCATCGATCGTCGAGAGCGCCCAGGGAGTGGCATGAGAATTCTTCTGACCGGCGGGTGCGGGTTCATTGGCTCGGCCGTTATCCGCCGCGCCATCGCGACCTCGGACCACGAGATCGTCAATATCGACAAGATGACCTACGCGGCCTCGCAGGACGCGCTGGAGGGGGCGCGCGCGCATCCGCGCCACAGCCTGCTGCGCGCCGACATCACGGATGCCGCCGCCATGCGCGCGGCCTTCGCCGCACACCAGCCGGATGCGGTGATGCACCTCGCCGCCGAGAGCCATGTCGACCGCTCGATCGACGGCCCGGGGACCTTCGTGCACACCAACGTCACCGGCACATTCGTGCTGCTGGAAGCCGCCCGCGCCTATTTCGCGACCCTCAACGGGGACAGGCGCCAGAATTTCCGGTTCCACCACATCTCGACCGACGAGGTGTTCGGCGCGCTCGCAGACACCGACCCGCCGTTCAACGAGCACACCCCGTACGATCCGCGCAGCCCCTATTCCGCGAGCAAAGCCGCCTCCGACCACCTGGCGCGCGCCTGGATGCACACCTACGGCCTGCCGGTGATCGTCTCCAACACCACCAATAACTACGGCCCCTGGCAGTTCCCCGAAAAGCTCATCCCGCTGATGCTGATCAACGCGCTCGAGGACAAACCCCTGCCGGTCTATGGCGATGGCCGCAACACGCGCGACTGGCTGTTCGTCGATGATCACGCGGACGCGCTGCTGCGCGTCGTCGAACGCGGCGCGCCGGGCGCGACCTATTGCATCGGCGCACGCCAGCCGCGGCGCAATATCGAGGTCGTGCGCGCGCTCTGCGCCTTGCTCGACCAGCGGGCGCCAAGCCCGCATGGCGCCCGCGAACGGCTGATCACGTATGTCAGCGACCGCCCGGGCCATGATCACCGCTACGAGATCGACCCCGGCGCGGCCGAGGCCGCCCTGGACTGGCGGGCGGCGCATGATTTCGAGCGCGGCCTGGCCGCGACGATCGACTGGTACCTCGCGCATCAGGACTGGTGGCGCGGCATCCGCGCGAAAAACTACGCCGGCGAACGGCTCGGGGGCAAACAGATATGATACGCAAGGGCATACTTCTCGCCGGCGGCTCGGGCACGCGGCTGCACCCGATGACCCAGGCGACCTCCAAGCAGCTGCTGCCGGTCTATGACAAGCCGATGGTCTACTACCCGCTCTCGACCCTGCTGCTCGCCGGCATCCGCGAGGTCCTGATCATCTCGACGCCGCAGGACCTGCCGCAGTTCCAGCGGCTGTTCCATGACGGCGCGCATCTTGGCATCCGCATCGCCTATGCCAGCCAGCCGAACCCCGATGGCATCGCCCAGGCCTTCCTGATCGGCGAGGAATGGATCGACGGCGAGGCCTGTGCGCTCGCCCTCGGCGACAACCTGATCCATGGCGACCACCTCTCGGCGATGCTGCGCGCAGCCGGCGAGCGCGACGAGGGGGCGACCGTGTTCGCCTACCAGGTGCGCGATCCCGAGCGCTACGGCGTGGTGTCGTTCGATGCGGCGGGCCGCGCGGTCGACATCGTCGAGAAGCCGAAAACACCGGTCTCCCCCTGGGCGGTCACCGGGCTTTATTTCTACGACCGGCGCGTCACCGATTTTGCGCGCGCGATCAAGCCTTCGGCACGCGGCGAGCTCGAGATCACGGATCTCAACCAGGTCTATCTGCGCGAGGGCACGCTGCATGTGGAGCGGCTCGGGCGCGGCACCGCCTGGCTCGATGCGGGCACGCCAGACTCGCTGCTGCAGGCGGCCACCTTCGTGCAGACGATCCAGTCGCGCCAGGGCAACCTCGTCGGCTGCCCCGAGGAAGTCGCCTTCCGCATGGGCTATATCGACGCCGCAACCCTCAAAACC
>Ga0116230_10005429_pt1 | contig 12509 bp, 12 predicted proteins | sample S1TSphfallax_3_FD_88678 | JGI IMG/M metagenome (GOLD analysis project Ga0116230, IMG submission 88678) | Host-associated microbial communities from peat moss isolated from Minnesota, USA - S1T2_Fd - Sphagnum fallax MG | ecosystem: Host-associated > Plants > Peat moss > Unclassified | place...
GCGGTCAGCAAGCCGCCGGTGCGGCCGTCCCCGGGCAGCACGTTGAAGACACCGTCCGGCACCCCGGCTTCCGTCATGATCTCGCCGAGCTTGAGGGCCGTCAGTGGCGTGAGTTCGGAGGGCTTGAAGATCATCGCATTGCCGCAGGCGAGCGCGGGCGCGGACTTCCAGCAGGCGATCTGCAAGGGATAGTTCCAGGCGCCGATGCCGGCGACGATCCCCAAGGGCTCCCGCCGCGTGTAGCCCATGGCCGAGGGGCCGAGATCGACGCTCTCGCCCGTGATCCCGCCCGCGAGGCCGGCGAAATACTCCAGGCAGTCGGCGCCGGAGACCACGTCGACGACGCGCGTCTCCTGGATCGGCTTGCCGGTGTCGCGGGTCTCCAGCTCGGCCAGTTCGTCGTTGCGGGCGCGCAGGATGTCCGCGACGCGGCGCAGGATGCGGCCACGCTCCACGCCCGTCATCCGCGCCCAGAGCCGCTGGCCCGCACGCGCCGCGCTGATGGCGGCCTCGACCTGCGCCGCGCCGGCAATCTCGATGGCCGCCATCGCCTCGCCGGTCGCGGGGTTGGCGGTCACGAAGGTTTCGGCACTCGCATCAGGGGCGGCACGGCCGCCGATCCAGCTGGGGTAGCGGGGCAGCGGTGGTGCGGCCGGCACCGGCGGGCTCGAGGGCATCGCATATCCTTCCATGCTGGCGGCCAGCTGGCTATCGACGAACCCGGCCGCGATCCGGCGCGCCGCTTCGGCATCCGATGGGCTCCAGGAGGCGGCGAGCGTCGTCCGCAACCAGAGCCCGTCGATGATGGCGGCAATGATGATGGCCAGACGCTCGGCCTCGGCTGGGGGCGCCAGTTGCCCCAGGGCGTGGCGCAGGTTCGAGAGCACGCGCAGCTGGTAGATGCGCTGCACGCGCTTGAGGCGATCCGAATGGATGGCCTGCCCCCAGAAGGCGAGCCAGACAGCGCCGGTCTGCTGATCCATCTCCTCGGGCGCGAGGTTGGCGTCGATGACCGCCTGAAGCCGCGCGCGCGGGGTGCTCGCGGCGCGGAGGCGGGACGCGGCGGCCCGGCTGAGGCGCGAGGCGAGGCTGCGCAACGTGGCTTCGAGCAAGCCGTCCTTGTCGCCGAAATAATGCGCGACGAGACCCGTGGAGACACCCGCCTGCTTGGCGATCAGGCCAAGCGTCGTGGCGTTGAAGCCGACCTGGGCCATGACGAGGATGGTGGTGTCGATCAGTTGCTTGCGGCGAACGTCTTCCGAATCCCGGCGCGACACGCGGCTCTCCACAGGTGAACGCGGCCCCATAGCCGTTGCACCTGTGTACGATTGCTTGAACGTGCAATCAAGATCGAATGGCGACCTGCGCGCGGGAGGTTCGATATTAGGCACAAACTGCCCAGTAATGAAGCAGAGCGGCAAAAATCGGCTCAGCGGGGCGCAAGATTCACGATTCAGACGATAAAAATGCGTGACCAGAACCAAAGATTGAAAGTATGTTCAATTTACGGGCCGGGCTTGGTTTTGGCGCCGGGCGTCCAGGGCTCTCCAGATCTCAGAAGACCGAACAAGGGAACCGCATGATGCGTAAACATCTTCTCCAGGCCGTGGCGGCTGTGGGCCTGATCGCAGGCGCGGCGGGTTTCGCCGCCGGTGCGGCGCAGGCGGCGGGCGATCCGCCCTCCTGTCATAACGTCACCTTCTCCAACGTCGGCTGGACGGACATCAGCGCCACCACGGGCACCGCGACCGTCATTCTGCAGGCGCTGGGCTACAACCCCACCACTGACATGCTCTCCGTCCCCGTCACCTACGAGGAGATGAAGGACAAGAAGATCGACGTGTTCCTGGGCAACTGGATGCCCACCATGTCCGACAACATCAAACCCTATGTCGCCGCCAAGACCGTCGATGTCGTCGGCGCGAACCTTGAGGGCGCAAAATACACCCTGGCGGTGCCGACCTACCTCTACAACGAAGGCCTGAAGTCGTTTCAGGACATCCATAATTTCTACAAGCAGCTCGACGGCAAGATCTACGGCATCGAGCCCGGCAATGACGGCAATCGCCTGATCCTGACGATGATCCAGGACAACACCGACGATCTCGGCAAGTTCACGCTGGTGCAGTCGAGCGAGCAGGGCATGCTGGCCGAGGTCGCCCGCAAGACGCGGCACCATCAGGCGATCGTGTTCCTGGGCTGGGAGCCGCACCCGATGAACACGACCTACGACATGCAGTATCTGTCGGGCGGCGATGCGGTCTTCGGGCCGAACTATGGCGGCGCGACCGTCTACACCAACACGACCGCCGACTACGTGAAGGAATGCCCTAATCTCGGTAAGTTCCTCGACCAGCTGAAGTTCACGCTGCCGATGGAAAACACGATCATGGGCTACATCATGTATCAGAAGATGGACCCCGCCCCGGCGGCGGCGAAGTGGCTGAAGGCGAACCCCGGTGCGATGACGCCGTGGCTTGCCGGCGTCACGACCGAGGACGGCAGCGAGCCGGCCGAGGCAGCGGTCAAGAAGTCCCTCGGCCTGTAACACTTGCGTCGTCCTTGGCTTGATTGTTTCGTCGCCCGCGGACTTGTTCCGCGGACGACGAAACGGGCGCATGACGAACAAGTATGGAGCGACGCATGCTGAACGGGCTGGCCGACATTGTTTCGGGACACAAGATCCCGCTCGGCGACTGGATCGCCAACGTCGTCAACGACATCAGCGGCTCGGACGCGATCGACGCCATCTCGAACGGCATCGCCTGGGCCATCAACGGCGTCACCTCAGGCCTTGAGGCGATCCCCAGTATCGTCCTCATCCTTGTCGTCGGCGCCATCGCCTATGCCATCCGCCGGTCCTGGAAGCTCTCGCTCTTCGTCATCCTGGCGCTGCTGTTCATCCTCAACCAGGGCTACTGGACGGCGACGATGGAGACCCTGTCGCTCATCATCTTCGCGACCGTCATCTCCATGCTCATCGGCGTGCCGATCGGCATCGCCTGCGCGCACCGGCCCTGGCTGTTCGTCGGCGTACGGCCGCTGCTCGACCTCATGCAGACACTGCCCACCTTCGTCTACCTCATCCCCACGCTGGTGCTGTTTGGCCTCGGCGCCGTGCCGGGCCTCATCTCCACCATCATCTTCGCCCTGCCCGCCCCCATCCGCCTGACGCAACTCGGCATCGCCTCCGTGCCGCCGCCGCTCATCGAGGCGGGCGAGGCCTTCGGCGCGTCGAAGTCGCAACTGCTGTGGAAGGTCGAGCTGCCGCATGCGCTGCCGACCATCATGGCGGGCCTGACGCAGTGCATCATGCTCAGCCTGTCGATGGTGGTCATCGCGGCCCTGGTGGGCGCCGGCGGCCTCGGCGTGCCCGTGGTCGAGGCGCTGAACTCCGTGCGCGTCGACATCGGCTTCGAGTCGGGGCTCTGCATCGTCGTGCTGGCGATCATCCTCGATCGCGTCTGCCGGCCGCGTGAGAGCGAGGGCTGACCATGTCCCAGACTTCGCCCAGCACCGTCATCGAATTCTCCCATGTCGACATCCTGTTCGGCGCTGCCGGGCGGAAGGGCGCCCGCGCGAAAGCGGAGGCCATCGCCCTGATGGACCAGGGCCAGACCCGTGACGAAATCCTGAGCCGGACCGGCGTCGTGCTCGGTGTGAAGGATGCCTCGCTCTCGGTGCGGGAAGGCGAGATTTGCGTCCTCATGGGGCTTTCCGGCTCCGGCAAGTCGACCCTGCTCCGGGCGGTGAACGGGCTCAACAAGGTGACCCGCGGGCGCGTTCTGGTGCGAAACGAGGACAAGCAGGTGGATGTCGCCGCTTGCGACCGCGCCACCCTGCGCTTCATGCGCACCCGCCGCATCGCCATGGTGTTTCAGCAATTCGCCCTGCTGCCCTGGCGCACGGTGCGGGAGAATGTGGGCCTTGGGCTCGAACTCCGGGGCGTTGGGCCCGCCGAACGCCGGCGCATCGTCGATGAGAAGCTCAAGCTCGTGGCGCTCGACAAATGGGCCGACAAATACGCGCGCGAACTCTCGGGGGGCATGCAGCAGCGCGTGGGGCTCGCCCGCGCCTTTGCGACCGACGCCGATATCCTGCTGATGGACGAGCCGTTCTCGGCGCTCGACCCGCTCATCCGCACCAAGCTGCAGGATGAGTTGCTGGCGCTGCAGAAAGAGGTCCGCAAGACCATCATCTTCGTCAGCCACGACCTCGACGAGGCGCTGAAGCTCGGCAACCAGATCGCGATCCTGGAGGGTGGACGCATCATCCAGGCGGGCTCGCCCGAGGATATCGTGCTGCGTCCGGCGAACGAGTATGTGCGCGAGTTCGTCCAGCACATGAACCCGCTGAACGTGCTGCGCGGCCGCACGTTCATGACGCCGCTGGATCGCCTCGCGCAGCGGGACGGCTGGGCCGTGCTCGATCCGCACCGGCCGGTGCTGATGCGCACGAACGGCGCGGGGCACGAGCTGACCGCGGGCGGCGCGCGGGTTACGATCACCGAGATGGCGCTGGATGGCGCGGGCCCGCCATCGGGCAGCTGTGCCGCCATCAGCAGCGAGGCGACCATGAAATCGGTCATCCAGCTGCGGCAATCGACGGGGATGCCGGTGCTCATGACCGAGGGCGGGCGGCTGGTCGGCATGTGCGGCGAGGATGAAATCCTCCATGCCCTCGCCTCGGAAGGCTGGCAGACGGTGCAGTCGGCGCCTTGATCTGAAGGAACTTTCTGCTTCTTTGGCGCCCGGCCAGGGTGCAAAAAGAAGCGCTTGCCGGCTCGATTGATCGTATCCGGTGACGATCGGCCTATAGTGCTGCGCTGCAGCGGAGTCGCAAGCATGGCCCTCGTCATTACGATTGCTCAGCAAAAGGGCGGTGCCGGCAAAACCATGCTCGCCGCCAACCTGGCCGCGGCCATGGCGCCCGACCGGCGCGTCTGCCTGCTCGACATCGATCCCCAACGCAGCCTCAAGCGCTGGCATGAGATCCGCGGGAAGCAGGGCCGCGCCCTCCCCGCCATAACCTTCTCCGACGTCTCCGGCTGGCGGCTGCGGGCCGAGCTGGAGAAGCTGGTGAAAAGCCATGACGCGCTGATCGTCGATACGCCGCCGCAGGTCGATACCGAGGCAAAGCTCGCGATCCGCAGCGCCCACCTCGTGCTGGTGCCGCTGCAGCCGAGCCCGCCCGACCTCTGGGCGGCGGAAGGCACGGTGCAGCTCGCGCGGACCGAGAAGCGGCCGATCAGGCTGGTGCTGAACCGCGCGCCGGCGGCATCGAAGCTCCGCAGCATGGTCGAGCGTGATGCCGAGGCGGCCGGCTATGATGTGTTGGCGCAGACGCTCGGCAACCGGGCGGGCTTCGCCAATGCCTTCGCCCAGGGTATGGGTGTCGTCGAGACGGCGCCGAAATCGGTCGCCGCGCAGGAAATCATGGCGCTGCTGCGCGAGATCGAAGGAGTGGTTGCGTGAACTATCTCGTCTGGCTGGTGACGGCCATCCACCTGCTTTGCGTCGTGCTCTGGGTGGGAGGCATGGCCTTCCTGCTGATCACGCTGCGCCGGAGCGTGAATGCCATCGACCCGTCGGCGGGACTGGTGCTGCAGGGCGCGGTGTATCGCCGCTTCTTCCGGCTGGTCTGGCAGCTCATGCCGCTGGCCATCGTGAGCGGGCTGTTGCTGCTGATCCTCTCCTACAGCCATCAGGCCCTTCCCTGGGAGGTCATGGTGATGCAGACCGGCGGCGTGCTGATGGCCGCGATCTTCGTCGGCATCGTTCTTGTGCCGAACAAGCGCTTCCAGGCGAAGCTCGCGGCCGGCACCGCAACGGCCGAGGATGTCGCGCCCATCCGGCGGCTGCTCTGGCTGAGCCTCGCCATCGGTGCGGTCATTCTGGTCTGCGTCGCCAACCTCTGAGCATGGGCCGCGCCTCTCTGCCGATGTATGCGCTGCCCGAGATGGCGGCGGCCAATTCGGCGCTGTGGGCCGCGGTGCGGGCTCGGCTGGGGCATGGTGATGCGGCGCTTTCGCCCGCGCCGTTGGCGCTGCCCGAGGCGATCGGACCCGAGACTCTGTTCAGCCAGATGTGCGGCTACCCGCTACGGCGCCTCTATGAGGGGCAATACCGGCTGCTGGGGGCGCCGCTGTACGACCTGCCCGGCTGCGGATGGTTCGCGCCGGGCGTGCCGGGCCATTGCTCCTTCATCGTGGTCGCCCGAGGTTCGGGCGTGGAGACGGTGGAGACGCTGCGGGGGAGCCGCTTCGCGGTGAACGGGTTCGATTCCAATTCGGGGATGAACCTGCCGAGACGGCTGCTGGCGCCGCTGGCCGGGGGACGTGCCGTCTTCTCCAGCGTGGCGGTCAGCGGCGGCCATCTGCGGAGCATGGAGATGGTTGCGGCGGGCGAGGCCGATGCCGCCTCCATCGACTGCGTGACCTTCGGCTTTTGCGCGCTCTACCGGCCGGAGCTGGTGGCGGCATTGCGCGTGCTGGCGGAGACGCCCGCGAGCCCGGCGATCCCGTTCATAACGGCAGCGGCGACACCGCCGGAGACGGCGGCGGCGCTGACCCGGATTCTGGTGGCCGAGGTCGGGCGGGCGCTGGCGGGCTTGCGCATTGTGGCGGTGCTGCCGCCGCGACCGGAGGCCTATGACGCGGTTGTTGCCTATGAGGCGGAGGCTGCGGCGCTGGGCTATCCGCTTCTGGCGTAGCGGCACCGCGTTCTAGGCCAACAGGTTGGCCTCCAGCCCTTGCCTGGATAACACGGTCACAGCCTTCTTACTGTCAAGGAAGACGTCTGGATGGTGGCAAGCTTGGCCCGACGCGCCGGCAGAGCGGCACGGGGCGACTCGTGACCCGGATGCGGACCCGCGTGATGCGGCGTGACGAGATACCTCTGGACCACATCAGCGTACCCGTCATAGACCAGACCGCCATTGGCAGCCACGATGGCCGCCCGGTGCGTGCGGTAATAGGCCGGAATGCGATACCAGGGCAGCCCCGGGCGGTCATGATGCACCACGTGAAGATTGTTGTAGAGAAATAACAAACCCAGGACCGGCGCATTCTCGACGATGGCGGTGCGCTCGGTGTGATGCGCCGCCGCGCGGTGCTCCGCGAACGAGCGGATGCTGGCCAGCGAACGGCTGGGAATGACGAAGCACAGGACATACATCCAGACCGCCATGTGGCAGACGCCGCAAACCCAGATCAGCACCGCTGCCACGCCCACCAGATGCGGCAGCCAAACCCGAAGTTCCGCCCGGTTGCCGCGCAGGCACATCCGCAGATGCGCCCATAGGAACAGCACCATGCTGCGCACCGCCCCGAAGGTGATGCGCCCGAAGAAGGTGTTGCGGAACCGTAAGAACGCCCGCGCGACCGGACCGAGCCGCCCGAAGCGCTCGGGCGTCAGGTAGTAGGATTCCGGATCCTCCAGCGGGTCCGTGAGGTATTCGTCGCGATGGTGGCGCAGGTGAATGGCGCGATAGACCATGTACGGCAGCCAGAGGGTCAGCGGAGGAAAGCCGACGGCGTCATTCAGCGCGCGATATCGCGTCGGGTGGCCATGGAGAACCTCGTGCTGCAGCGACATGTGCCATGCGACGAACCAGCCGCCGCCGAGCGCCAGCAACGGCCAGGGAATGACGGCGTGCCAGAAGGTCAGCGCGCCCCATCCGCCGTAGATCACAACCGCCAGAATGACCGTGGGCCACTCAACCGCCGGACGACGAAAAGGGACGGCACGTGCACTCGTTTCGCTTTGCATCCACGTATTTTCATCGGGAAACCAATGCGCCTCAAGAGAATAACCCTACTCTGATCATGATAATGCGCATTATCCGTTACATATGTAACGAGAACGCTCCATATAGATATGATTCGCACATTCGCGTATAATTCGCATCATGAGCTTCACCTCCGCCGACCGTGCCGAGCTTGTTCGCCTCTTCCGGGAGCGCCTTCTCGCGGTGATGAGCCGCAGCGGCCTCGGCCAGAGTGCCTTCGCGAGCAGCGTCGGCATCGACCGATCGACGCTCTCACAGATCCTGTCACCGTCGAATGACCGGCTGCCACGGCTCGAATCGGTCGCCGCCATCGCGCGCGTCGGTCAGGTGTCGCTGGACTGGCTGCTGGGCCTGCGCGAGGTCGAGACCCAGGAGCCGGGATTGCTCACCGAGAGCCTCAGCATCGAGCGGGATGTGATTTCTCCCGCCGATGAGCGCTTGATGCGCTGGCTGGAGGAGGCGGCGGGCTACAAGATCCGCCATGTCCCGAGCAGCTTCCCCGACGTGCTCAAGACCGAGGACCTCATCGCCTTCGAGTATGAGCATTTCATCGCCCTCTCGCCGCAGAAGCGGATCGAGATCACCCGGTCGCGGCTGGACTACCTGAGGCGCCCGGAGACGGACATGGAGGCGGCGACGGCCATCCACCTGATCGCGAGTTTCGCCCGAGGCCAGGGCCGCTGGCAGGGGCTGCCGGTGGAGGTGCGGCGCGCGCAGCTTGAGCATCTCATCACCCTCTGCGAGGAGCTGTACCCGCGCTTCCGCTGGTTCCTCTATGACGGGCGCGAGCTTTATTCGGCGCCGATCACCATCTACGGGCCGATCAGGGGCGCGATCTATATCGGACAGGCCTTTCTGGTCCTGCAATCGCGGGACCATATCCGGGCGCTGATCGGGCATTTTGACCAGCTCGTGCGGGCCGCGAAAGTGGGCCCCACGGAGATGCCCGTCTATCTCCGTGGGCTGCTGGACAACTGCCGCTAAGCACGCGGGCGGAGGTCTATCCGGATCAGACCGGCGCCTCGAGAACGGCGTAGCGGACCAGCTTCTTGTTGACGAATTCCTGGATGCCCATGTCGCCGAGTTCGCGGCCATAGCCGGAGTTCTTGATGCCGCCGAACGGCAATTCGGCGTCCGACCAGTCGATGTTGTTGATGAACATCATGCCGGTATCGACACGGCTGGCGATGCGGCGGCCGCGCGCGACGTCTTTCGTCCAGACCGATCCGCCCAGCCCGAAATCGCTGTCATTGGCGAGCGCCACGGCATCGTCCTCGTTCCTGACGCGAAAGAAGGAGACGACGGGGCCGAAGAACTCGTCGCGGAAGGCAGGGTTGCCCGGCTTGATGTCGGTGAGGATGGTCGGCTGCATGAAGGCGCCGGGACGATCGAAGCGCTTGCCGCCCATCAGCAGCTTCGCACCGTGCTTCACGGCGGTGTCGACTTGAGCGAGCAACCCGACGAGGGCTTCTTCACTCGACAGCGGCCCCAGGGTGGTCTTTTCATCCATCGGATCGCCGGGCTTCAGCGCTTCCAGCGCCGCGCGGAAACGGGCGAGGAAGCTATCGGCCAGTTCGTCCACCACGATGAACCGCTTGGCGGCGCAACAGGTCTGGCCGCAATTATACATACGGCCCCAAACGGCCCATTTGATTGTGTGATCGAGGTCCGCGTCTTCCAGCACGATGAACGCATCGCTGCCGCCAAGCTCCATGGAAGACACCTTGAGATTGCGCCCGGCGCTCGACGCGATGATCTGGCCAGCGGCGACACTGCCCGTCAGCGCCACGCCCTTGATGCGGTCGTCATCGACGATGCGGGCCGATTGCGCGTGCGAGATCAGAAGGTTGGTATAGAGGCCGTGAGGCGCGCCGGCATCCAGCAGGATTTTCTCGAAGGCGATCGCGCATTGCGGGACGATGCCGGCATGCTTCACGACCATCGTATTGCCGGCCATGAGGTGGGGTCCGGCCACGCGCGCAAGCTGGTAGTAGGGAAAATTCCACGGCTCGACGCCGAAGATCACCCCGATCGGGCTGCTCTCCATATGCGCGTCACCGACGGCCGGGTGAAGCTTGAGGGGTGCCAGGAAGCGCTCGGCGTGCTTGGCGTAATAGGCGAGAATTCTCGCGCTGAACTCGACTTCGCCGCGCGCTTCGCTGATGCGCTTGCCCATTTCGAGCGTCATCGTATGGGCGAGGCTATCGGCCTGCTCATGCATCAGCGCGGCCGCGCGGGCGATAATGACCGCGCGATCGGCATAGGTCTTGTGTCGCCATGTCTCGTAGCAGGACTGCGCGGTGGCAAGCTTCGCCTCGAACTCGGCGTCGCCGATGTCATCGAAGGATCGAATGAGCATCCCGTTGAAGGGATTGAGCGTCCGGTAGGTCATGGAATGTTCCTGCTGCGGACTGCGGGGCAAAGCATGCGCAGGACGGGATGGCGCGGATATCGCGTCCCGATGCTCTGGTTACGGCCTTTGGGTCCGCCTGGGAGAGACCTAGTGAGATCGCGTGCCCGGCGGCAGGATCGGAAACTACGCACCCGCAACCCGTTGATATGGATTAAGGTTTCCTTGTTCCTGGCCGCGCCATGGAGCGACCAGGAACTTCTGTCCCCAACTGCGTATTTTCCGTGTCTTCCACTGTGACACCAGGGGTGATGTTGCTGGCGCAGGCGGCGCCAGTGGCGCTGCATCCAGGTGTGCAATGACAGGCTCAAGCTTCTCCGGCTATCTCAGATCCGACTTCGACCGCTTCCTCACGTCGCCGCTCTGGCTGGACCGGAACGAGTCGCCGCTCAGCGTGATGTCGGCGCTCGCGCGGCTCGACATCGACCCATGGCAGGAAGCGGCGGCTTTGGCCGCGCTGTCGAAGGCGGCCGCCGTCACACGATTGTCGGCCTTGCTGGGTCCCCTGCCCGGTGCGCCGCCGGCCAAGCCCGACCGGGAGGGGCTATGTCAGCGCGCGCTCGGGCTGCTGCCCGAGCAACACGCCGTGACGCTGCTCCAGGTTCCAGGCGTGCCGGCGGCCAGCAAGACCATCGCCCTGGCGCGACAGAAGGCATCATCGGCCATGTTCCTGGGCTGGATCGTGATCGCGGGCCTGATCGGCGCGTCCGTTCTGCCCCGCCTCATCGACCGGCCGACGGCACCCGCCGCCGCCGCGATGACCCACGCCTCTCCAGCGTTCACCATCGACGGCGTCACGAAGCCCAAAGACTGATGCGCGATGAAGGCCATGGTATTGAGCAGGGCGAAGTCCCCGCTGGTCTGGACGGTGCTGCCGGACCGCCATCCGGGGCCGGGCCAGATTCGCGTCAAGGTGCTCGCCTGCGGCGTCTGCCGCACCGATCTGCATGTGCTGGACGGTGAATTGCCCGACCCGAAGTCGCCGATCATCCCCGGCCACGAGATCGTCGGACGCATCGACGAAATCGGAGAGGGCGTCACCGGCCTCGCGCTCGCCGATCGTGTCGGTATCCCGTGGCTTGGGCACACCTGCGGGGTCTGCCCCTACTGCGAGGCGCAACGCGAGAACCTCTGCGACGCGCCGCTGTTCACCGGCTATACGCGCGACGGCGGCTTCGCGACGGCCACCATCGCCGATGCCCGCTTCGCGTTTCCGCTCGGCGAAAGCGGGACGGACGTGTCGCTGGCGCCGCTGCTCTGCGCCGGGTTGATCGGCTGGCGGTCGCTGGCGATTGCGGGTGACGGCAGGACGATCGGTCTTTATGGCTTCGGCGCCGCGGGACACATTGTCGCGCAGGTGGCGCGGTGGCAGGGCCGCCGGGTCTTCGCCTTCACCCGGCCGGGCGACACCGCCAATCAGGCTTTCGCGAAGAGCCTCGGCGCGGAATGGGCCGGCGGTTCGGACGAAGCGCCACCGGAGATGCTCGACGCGGCGATCATCTACGCGACGGCCGGCGCGCTTGTTCCGCTGGCGCTGAAGGCGGTGCGCAAGGGCGGGCGCGTCGTCTGCGCCGGCATCCACATGAGCGACATTCCCCGCTTCCCCTATGACCTCCTGTGGGAGGAGCGGCAGCTGCTTTCTGTCGCCAATCTGACACGGCAGGATGGGATCGATTTCCTCGCGCAGGTGCCGGCGATGGACCTGCGGATCAAGACAACGACCTACCCGATGCAGGAGGCGAACACGGCCTTGGCGGATCTTCGCGCGGGGCGGTTCGAGGGCGCAGCGGTGCTGGTGCCGTAAAGGCGGTAGGCGCGTCGACGAAGACTAACCTTCTGTCTATACTTTTGGCGAGATTATAGACAACTGGAGGCGCCAATGCCGCTCAGCTTGAAGGACAAGGAAACGGACCGGCTGGCCAGAGAAGTCGCCGCGCTGACGGGCGAGACACTGACAGACGCTGTCCGTAAGGCCTTGGCGGAGAGATTGGCGCGCGAGCGGTTCCGGCGTGGGCAGCCCGCGCGTCTCGCCGACCAGCTTGCCGCCCTTGGCCATGAGTGCGCCGCCTTGCCGGATTTCGACACTCGCAGCCCTGACGAGATCGTCGGCTATGACGATACCGGCATGTGGCGTTGATGGTGCTCGACACGTCGGCGGTCGTGGCGATCCTGTTCGAGGAGGAAGACCACGTTCGCTACGAAGAGGCCATCGGGAACGCGGCTGCCTGCCTCGTCTCGGCCGTCACCCGCGTTGAGTTGTCTTTCGTCATCGAGGGCCGCAAACGAGACGCCGGACGGGAGCGGCTGGAGC
>Ga0116230_10005430_pt1 | contig 12507 bp, 7 predicted proteins | sample S1TSphfallax_3_FD_88678 | JGI IMG/M metagenome (GOLD analysis project Ga0116230, IMG submission 88678) | Host-associated microbial communities from peat moss isolated from Minnesota, USA - S1T2_Fd - Sphagnum fallax MG | ecosystem: Host-associated > Plants > Peat moss > Unclassified | place: USA...
AAAGTTCCATGAGACAATTTTGGGGAAGATCACTAGGTATATTCGTAATGGTTCTTGTTTTATCTAGCTGTGGGGTATTGCTGCAACCAGGCGAACCGACTAAAAAATACACACTTGATGTTTTAGGAGATAAAAAAGAAAGTGAAATTGGCAGGCGGTCTCACCAGCTCGTTGTGGAGTTGCCAATGATTTATCCCCCTTTGGATAATACGCGCATTGCGCTTAAGCCTCAAGCACAAGTTATTGATTATTATGCGGATGTCGAATGGGCAGATCGCTTAAATGCTCTTATTCAGGAATCAGTTATTTATTCCCTTCAAAACAAAAGAATATTTAAAGGTGTTAGCCGTCCTGCCGAGGTTTTCAAAGCGGATTATGCATTAAAAGTTGAGGTGCGGAAGTTTTATACAACGTCTTCCTATACAGCCGAGGTAGACTATATGGTTCATCTCATTAGGCTACCAGAACGTCAGATCATCGTTTCTCAACAATTTTCGTCTGCGCAGCCTATCCTTGAAAATAGTATGGATGCAATTGTAGCAGCTTTAAATAAAGCTCACTTGGAAACTTCTAAAGCCTTAATAGAATGGGTTCTGCAACAAGTTTATTAAGGTTTTGGAATATTTTCAGCTGGTGTTATGGGCAATCAAATCATCGGAAAGGGGTATAGACATCTGATTTAAATCGCGCTTAGATTTAAAAAGAAGATATACAAAAGGGTTTTGGAATATGAAGCCTTCTCTTCTTAAAGTGGATTTAGACGATAAATATACCTTAGATTCAGGGCGTATTTTTATCACGGGAACCCAAGCACTTGTTCGTCTTGCGCTTATGCAACGCCGGTGGGATAAAGCATTAGGACTTAATACGGCAGGGTTTATTTCTGGTTATCGAGGATCTCCTTTAGGGGGATTTGACCTAGCATTATGGAAAGCGGCTGAGCACCTGGCAAGCCACCGAATTTATTTTCAACCTGGAGTTAATGAGGAATTAGGAGCAACAGCTGTATGGGGTAGCCAACAGATTGCTCTATCGCCTGGTGCTACTGTTCAGGGGGTTTTTTCCATGTGGTATGGTAAGGGGCCAGGTGTAGATCGCTCAGGAGACGCCTTAAAACATGCAAATTTTGCTGGTACCAACCCATTTGGGGGTGTTTTAGCTTTAACTGGTGATGACCATGCTTGTAAGTCATCGACCTTACCTCATCAAAGCGACTATGCGTTGATCGATGCCTGCATTCCCATTATCCATCCAGCTCATGTCCAAGATGTCCTTGACTTAGGTCTTATGGGCTGGGCCTTATCACGCTACTCAGGTTTGTGGGTTGGCTTTAAAATGCTTTCAGATACTATAGATACAGCGGCGTCCGTTGTTGTTGATCCATCCCACCTTAATATTTGCTTGCCCAAAGACTTTGATATCGCTCCTGATGGGGTGCATTTACGCTGGCCAGACACACCATTGGAACAGGAGCGACGTATCCATAATGTAAAACTTAAGGCTGTACCTTTTTTTGTGCGCGCAAATCAGCTCAATCGTATGGTTTGGCCAACCAAAAAAGCTGCTAAGAAACCAAGATTTGGTATTATTACAGTTGGTAGATCTTATCTTGATGTACGGCAAGCTTTGGAAGATTTAGGAATAGATGAAGCAGCAGCGGAAGATTTAGGGGTGGCTGTATTCAAAGTAACTGTAAGCTGGCCTCTGGAACCAATAGGTATTCAAGAATTTTGCCAATCGCTTGATACTGTGCTGGTTATTGAGGAAAAACGACCCCTTATTGAGCATCAAGTTAAAGAAATCCTTTATCATTTATCTGCGGATCAACGCCCTGAAGTTTTGGGTAAAACGGATGCTAAAGGAAAACAGCTGTTACCAACTGCCTATGAACTTAACCCAACCCAAATCGCATCCGCAATTGCCCATTGTTTAAAAGGCTTAGCAGGGTTTGAAAAATTTCAGGGTTCTTTTCAAAAAGCTCTCAAACAATTTCATCATCCTACCACCTTTCAAGAACATTTGACTCGTTTGCCTTACTATTGTCCGGGGTGCCCCCATAATACTTCTACTCTCCAGCTGCCTGAAGGGAGTCGGGCGCTGGCTGGCATTGGCTGTCATTACATGGCAACTTGGATAACGCCTCACACCAAAACATTTACCCAAATGGGTGGAGAAGGTATTCCCTGGATTGGGCAAGCTCCTTTCACGACTGAGCCTCATATTTTTGCTAACTTAGGGGATGGGACCTATTATCATTCGGGCATATTGGCCATTCGAGCGGCACTTGCTGCAAAGGTCAACATTACGTATAAAATTTTATATAATGACGCTGTGGCAATGACGGGTGGGCAACCTGTTGATGGGCCATTAACAGTCTGGGATATGAGCCAGCAAGTTTATGCTGAAGGTGTACGACGTATTGCCCTTGTAACCGATGACCTCAATCGGTACCCCTTAGGGGCATCCTTTGCTCCAGGTGTTACCATTCATTATCGCGATGACCTGCTTTCAGTCGAAGAGAGTTTAAAGGTTTGGAAGGGAACATCCATCCTTATTTATGACCAAACCTGCGCTCTTGAAAAGCGTAAGCGACGTAAAAGAGGCGTCCTGTCAGATCCAGCAAAGCGTATTTTTATTAATGAAACGGTGTGTGAAGGTTGCGGAGATTGCCATAAGAAATCAAATTGCCTTTCGGTCATTCCTTTAGAAACAGAGTGGGGATTAAAGCGTGCTATTGATCAATCTCCATGTAATAAAGATTATTCATGTGTGAATGGATTCTGCCCCAGTTTTGTGAGCGTTATGGGTGGCCGCGTGCGAAAACCTCAAACAGCTTCTGCGCCTGATGAATTGTTTGCTGAATTGCTTGAGCCAAAATCCGTTTCCCTTGACCGCCCCTATAGTATTTTTGTGGCTGGCGTTGGTGGAACGGGGGTTGTTACAATTGGTTCATTGATTGGAATGGCAGCACATTTAGAAGGTAAAGGTTGTTCGATTGTAGATATGGCAGGGCTTGCACAGAAGGGTGGAGCGGTTGTTAGCCATATTCGCATGAGCAAAAGCCCCGAAGAAATTTATGCTACGCGCGTCAATAGGGGAGGAGCGAATCTGCTATTAGGTGCCGATTTGGTTGTAGTTGCGGGTTCTGAAGGTTTGGATAAAATCTCTAAAGGTAACACGCGAGTTGTTGTCAATACCCATGAGTCTATCACGGGACATTTTACTCAAAACTCAGATTTTATCTTTCCTGCTGCGGCTATGAAAGAAAACTTGATGAAAGCAGCTGGTAAGGGCCAAGTGGATTTTGTTGAAGCAAGTGATTTGGCAAAGGCTCTTTTAGGGGATACGATGACAACGAACTTATTTTTAGTAGGTTATGCCTTTCAAAAAGGCTATATTCCTGTGTCATCTGAGGCGATTATAGAAGCTATTCATTTAAACAATGTTGCTGTTTCCCTTAATATTCATGCTTTCCAATGGGGGCGTCTTACTGCTGCTAATGGGGAAGCTGTTAAGATGGCAGCTCAAAAAGAAGTATCCATGGATAGGGATCATATTTTGAGTGAGACCTTGGCGCAAAAAATTCAACGCCGATATGATTTCCTAATAGGCTATCAAAATAAAGCCTATGCTGATCGGTATCTTTCCTTTGTTCAAAACGTTATTCGTGAAGAAAAAAGGTTGGGATTAAAAGGGTTAGGTGAAACCGTTGCGCAATCTTACTATCGTGTACTCGCCATTAAAGATGAATACGAAGTTGCGCGTTTATATACAAATGGGGATTTTATGCGTCGCTTAACCCAACAGTTTGAAGGTAAGTTTAAACTCCAATTCCATTTGGCCCCTCCTTTGTTTGCTCAGCGGGATCCCTATACAAAAGAGCTGAAAAAAACAACTTATGGTCCCTGGATTTTTCAAGTATTTAAGATTTTAGCCAAGGGTAAGTGGTTACGAGGAACCATTTTTGACATTTTTGGATATACATCTGAAAGACGCCAAGAACAAAAAATATTAAGTGATTTTGAAAAAACGATAGAAAAACTTCTGCTGAAACTAACGCATAAAAATTATGATATTGCCTGTCAAATTGCTGAGCTTCCACAAATGATTCGTGGCTTTGGGCATGTAAAAGAATACAACCTAAAGAAAGCTAAAGAGGCTGAAAAGAAATTGTGGGAAATAATCGAAAAGCCCCATTGAGATAGATTTCAAAATAATCATTTGGACTATTTGTGATTAAAATACCATAGGTAATAAAAAAATGTTGGTTGCAATAAATAGTTTTTCTTGAATTTTGAAATGGAATAGGCCATTTACTTTAATATATAGGTTAACCTATTGAGATATTTACCACAATTGTTTCCAAGGATTCTATGAAATTTACTGACCTCGGATTGTCAGCTGAACTAGAGCAGACTGTAAACCTTCTTGGTTATGGAGTACCAACGCCTATTCAGGAGCAGGCTATTCCTCAAGTTTTACGAGGACGCGATCTTTTTGGTTGTGCTCAAACAGGAACAGGTAAAACGGCTTCTTTTATTTTGCCTATGATTGATATATTGCATGGCTCAAGGTCGAAAGTACGTATGCCTCGCTCTATTGTCTTAGAGCCAACGCGAGAACTTGCAGCTCAAGTCTTGGAAAGTTTTGAAACTTATGGAAAAGACCATAAATTAAAAGCTGCTCTTCTCGTTGGAGGGGAGTCCATGGCTGACCAAGAAAAGCAACTCAAGCGAGGGGTTGATCTCCTGATCGCGACGCCTGGGCGATTGCTGGATTTATTTGAACGCGGTCAAATTCTCCTTGCCGATATTAAAATCCTAGTTATAGATGAAGCAGATCGAATGCTTGACATGGGGTTTATTCCTGATGTGGATCGTATTGTTGCAACTTTGCCTAAGATGCGTCAGACATTGCTTTTTAGTGCAACCATGCCTCCAGAAATTAAGAAACTTTCCCATTCTTATTTGATCAACCCCAAAGAAATTATTATCGAACCAAAAATACGCACGGCAGCTACAGTTGTCCAACATATGCTGCGAGTTGATGAGAAAAGAAAACGAGAGGCTTTATGCCAAATTTTAAAGGCACAAGGGGATCCAGGCTCTGTTATTATTTTCTGTAACCGAAAGCGAGATATTTCTGTCCTTATATCGTCATTAAAGCGCCAGGGATTTAATGCTGGTAGTCTTCATGGAGATATGGCTCAAAATCATAGGAATAAAATTTTAGAAGAATTTAAAAATGGTAAGGTTGCTATTTTAGTTGCCAGTGACATTGCTGCGCGAGGATTAGATGTGGAAGGTTTGAACTTAGTCATTAATTATGATGTGCCGACAAAGGCAGAAGATTATGTACACCGTATTGGGCGTGCGGGACGAGCTGGAAATAAGGGTGTTGCTATTACCTTAGTTGGTAAGGGAGACGAAAAATATTTAATTGGGGTTCAAGATTTTATTCAGCAGGAAATCTCTCCACTGACTCTTGAAGGGTTTTCTTTATCGCTTGAAAAGACGGATTCCTTAAGTAAAAAAGGAAATAGTAAGAAGCATCAACATGCCACCAGAGAAAAAAATAATGGATTAGCCAACAATATCCATATTCAAAGCAATGAAGAAAAAGACCCACCTTCTTTGTCCAGCAATCCATTAAAGAGTTTAGGTCCTATTGAAGAACGGCGAATTGGGTTTGGAACAGATACACCTGCATTTATGTTGAGGGCTTTTAAATTAAAGCATCTTTAACAGTTTGTTTTAAAGAGGGAGCAGTGATATGGCGCATATACCCAAACAGATTCAAGATGTGGGATCTATAAAGGATAAAGCCTTTGTGTCTCGCCTTCTGGGGTCCAAAGGACCCCAGAAGGCGAATCTAGATCTATTTGGGTATATTGTTCTTACTTTTGTGTGTCTGTTTTTGATGGAGGAACAAACCATGGCCTTAACTTTAAGTAGTCCTGCTTTTCAACCGAATGCTTCCATTCCTTCTCATTATACATGTGATGGAGACAACATATCTCCACCTCTTGAATGGTCAGAAATCCCTCATGGCACCCAAAGTCTTGTGCTCATTTGCGACGATCCAGATGTTCCATTAACTATAAGGGCTGATGGTATGTATGATCATTGGGTACTGTTTAATATTCCGCCAACGGTTATGGGGATTTCTGAAAATGCTCAAAATCTTCCTGGTATCATGCAGGGAAAGAATACAAGTGGGAAGCAAGGGTACACAGGTCCTTGTCCGCCAGATCGCCAACACCGCTATTTCTTTAAACTTTATGCGCTTGATAGGATTTTAACCTTACCTGCAGGGGCCACAAAAACTGAAGTTGAAGCAGCCATGCAAGGCCATATCCTAGCGCAGGCCGAGCTTATGGGGGTATATGACCGGAAGCAGGCTGGTTCTTAAAGGCGTGAGTGCCTGCCTTTCACGTTTTCTAATTAAAGGCTCAATATTAAAGTGCAAAAGGTAGGGTATGGGATGGCGTACCTGTGGACCTTCAAGGGTATCGAACTCTCGCTTCAGGTTTAGCCAGGCTTGCGCAGCGATTCTTGCTTTTATAAGCATAATATGTTATACAAGATTAGAGGCTGATCACTGCGTAGCGGGGGTTAGCCTTAATTTTTAGGTAATACAACTAAGCCATAACCTGTTATTTCTCCTAAATAGTTTTTCCGCATCTTAGCTTTAATGATATTAAGGTCTATGCGGGATGTTCTACCTAGAACTTTTCTGGCAATAGGCGTCACAATAATATCTGCAATCTCTAAACCTGCAACCTTATCTTGTTTTGTTTTAATTGTTAAATTTTCAATTCGATTATGAATATCTATGGCTTGTAAATAATGAGTTCCAGAAATTTTAGCATTTAACCAAGCAAGTTCCAGTTGGTTGTTTAACGAGGAGTCTCTGGCTTCTGCTATTATTTTTCCTTTTTGAGAATTTTTTCCTATATCAAAACAAAATCGCTCAACAAGAATATTTAGAGAAAGATGATAAGGGTCAATTGCGTCAAGTCCATACCTATCCATGTGTTGTTGTTTCTTGATAGCACATGCTAGAATTGTAATGTTTAATTCTGAAATAAGCTGATTAAGTTTATCATAAAATCTGTCACAAAATGCTTTCTCTTTCATTTGCTCGAAACCGTTTTTTTGTCTGGTGAAGTCAGCGGTATGAAGTACGATGTCAGTTGTGCCAAATAACTCTATTTTAAAGGCGTTTAGCGTATTGACCATTTCACTTAAGGCATATTCTTTATCGGCAATCACTCCTCCTAAAACAAAGATTGGGTGTTGGGGGTCAATAGCGGATAAGTTATGGTCACCTGATTCATCTAAGAAGAGTATTTTGCTCATTATGTATACTTGCTAAACTGTGGTCTCCATCCATTCAAGATACGAGGTGTAGAAAGGTTTATCAAGTTCGGAATCCTCTCCATTTTAGCCAGGTTTGCGCGCCATTCTTGCTTTTATAAGCACAAAAGATTATAAACAACCCCATGGATCTAGTAAAAAAACTTCAATATCAAAGTTGGCATCGAGGGACAAAAGAAAATGACCTTTTGTTGGGTTCATTTGCGGATGCTATTTTACCGAGTTTATCGCGCGAAGAGCTTGAAGCTTACCAAGTCATGTTAGACCATTGTGATGGAGACCTTTTTGGGTGGATTACGGGCCAGAAACCGATTCCTGAGAACGAAATCATGGTGCGCCGTATTCGGGATTTTCATCAATGTCCTTAAGTCAGGTTTGTATGAATGTTCCCGATGGGGCAGAGGCGTTTGTTTTACCGCCGGTTCTAGAAGGTAAAATAATCTTATACGTGTGTGCAACTGAAGCCAAGGCTCAGCAATTCGTTGAGCAGCTTACGATCATCGCGCCTCACTTGTGTTCCCTTTACTTCCCATCTTGGGATTGTTTGCCTTATGATCGCGTGTCTCCCAGTCTTGATGTCATGACCCAGCGGATCGATGTATTGACTACGTTGTTAGAAGTGGCTTTGCCGTTGTCTTGTTGCATTGTTACTTCCGTTGCGGCTCTCTTACAACGCCTTCCACCAAGAAACGCCTTAAAAGGACAATCTTTTCTTGTTCAATCCGGACAACCCTTAAGTCGGGATGAGTTCCTGGATTTTCTAGTAAAAGCAGGCTATCAACGGGCAGAAACTGTACGTGAATCAGGTGAGTATGCTGTTAGAGGTGGTATTATTGACTTTTTTCCTCCTGGTATACTTGACCCTGTTCGTGTGGATTTTTTTGGTAATGAGATCGAAAGTTTAAGGACATTTGATGCAATGTCTCAGACAACTTTGTCTCCTCTGGAAAAGGTTACTTTAAAACCGGTCAGTGAGCTAACGTTGACAAGCCAAGGAATTACAAATTTTCGTAACGCATATCGGGAATTATTTGGCGTAAGCAAAGATTCCTTATACGGCGCCATATCAGCAGGTAGAAAATATGCAGGTATGGAGCATTGGCTTCCTTTGTTTTTTACTCAAACTGAAACTTTACTTGATTATCTGGGAGAGGTGCAACTTTTTATGGAAGAAGGTAGCGAAGGAGCAGCCTTGTCGCATCTTGAAGCTATTAAAGATTATTACCAAGTCCGTCTACCGCCTACTGCAGGAGACCATCATCTTGCCTATCGTCCATTATCACCTGAATCTTTATATTGGACAAATGAAGACTGGGACTCATTTCTTCAAACAACTCCTTGGATAAAAGTTACCCCTTTTCAGATTGATTATTCATCTCTAAAGCTTCAAGGTCATGATTACCAAGGCAAAACGTTCAGTAATTTTCGTAACCATCAAGATACTCTTGTCCAAGTTTTTGACCGTTTGAAAGGGTACTTAAAGGAAGCTGCTCAGCAAAAAAAGTGCGTCGTCTTCGCTTGCCTCACAGAAGGGACACGAGAGCGCCTTTTAGCGATCTTGACAGAACATGATATCGAAGGAATTAAAGCGATCGATACATGGCCGTATCTATACCCATTTCCGATGATTTTGCCGGTTTTTGGCCACCGATCTGAAGCGGTCTTTTCATCCCCTGTTTCTCCTTCGGATGAGCCAACTCTCGGCGTCAAAACAGGGTCGAAAATCCCGCCCCATCTCGGGCCCAAAATTCCAGCAAAATCATCGGAAAGTGGTATAGATGATAATGAAGGGGTTTTTGCCTTTATATACCCATTGGAAAAGGGTTTTGAATTGCCAGGGCTTACGGTTATGAGCGAACAGGACCTTCTTGGCGACCGTGTGGCCAGAGCAGTACCTAAACGACGCAAGGCAGACCAATTCTTCCTTGAGGTAGCTCAACTCGCAACAGGTGATCTCATAGTCCATCGGGATCATGGTATTGGTCGGTATGAAGGGTTAACTGCGATCAGCGTCGATAATGCTTCCCATGATTGTTTATGTTTAACTTACGAGGCGGGGGATAAGGTGCTTCTTCCTGTTGAAAATATTGATATGCTCACACGCTATGGAGGAGATGGCGTTGTGGTCCAGTTGGATCGATTGGGATCGGCTGCTTGGCAGGCTCGCAAGGCAAAAGTCAAAAAGCGGATTCGAGAGGTTGCCGACTATCTTATCAAAATTGCAGCGGAGCGGACTTTACACGAAGGAAAGATCCTGGAAAAGCACCCTACGCAATACGAAGAATTTTGTGGGCGTTTCCCTTATTTAGAAACAGAAGATCAGCAATGCGCTATTGAGGATGTTCTCAATGATATGGCTTCTGGCAAGCCTATGGACCGTTTGGTTTGTGGGGATGTTGGGTTTGGCAAAACGGAAGTTGCTTTACGTGCAGCTTTTGTGGCTGTTTCTCAAGGCAAGCAGGTAGCTATTATTGTTCCCACGACCTTGCTGTGTCGGCAGCATTATCGGACATTTCAGGATCGCTTTCAGGGGTTTCCTTATCGCATTGAGCAAATCTCTCGGTTAGTAAAAGCAGCAACAGCCCAAAAGATTCGCCAGGATATAGAGAATGGAAAAGTTTCCATTATTATTGCAACCCATGCTTTGTTATCTGATAAAACTAAGTTTTTTGATCTTGGGCTGCTGGTTATTGATGAAGAACATCACTTTGGGGTCAAACAAAAAGAACGGCTGAAGAAGATGTGTACAAATGTTCACGTCTTAACATTAACAGCCACTCCCATTCCGCGAACCCTTCAACTGGCTTTAAGTGGTGTACGCGAAATGAGTTTAGTAACAACCCCACCCATCGATCGCTTAGCCGTTCGTACATTTGTAATGCCTTATGATAGCGTTGTTATTCGTGAGGCGGTTTTGCGGGAATATTACCGAGGAGGACAAATTTTTTGCGTGAGTCCTCGCCTCGATGATTTAGCCAGATGGGAAGACCAACTTAAAAAACTGGTTCCTGAAGTACGGATGGTTACAGCCCACGGGCAACTGAGCGCTGCTCAACTAGAAGAAGTCATGAACGCCTTTTGTGATCGGTCTTATGACCTGCTTTTGTCGACCAATATTGTAGAGTCTGGCATCGATATTGCAACGGCAAATACGCTGATTATTCATCGAGCTGATTTATTTGGCTTGGCCCAACTATACCAATTGAGAGGGCGAGTAGGGCGAGGAAAAACGCAAGGGTATGCCTATTTAACTTTACCAGAAGGTCAGATTTTATCTACAAATGCCACTAAGCGTTTAGAGGTCATGCAAACTTTAGATAATTTAGGCGCAGGGTTTGCCTTAGCTAGTTATGATATGGATATTCGGGGCACAGGCAATATTGTGGGGGAGGAGCAATCCGGACATATCCGCGAAGTTGGGGTGGAGCTGTATCAACATTTGTTGCAAGAAGCCATTTTGATGGTTCGAGCTGAGCAAGAAGTTGGGACAGTCATTCCTGATTTTGAATGGACACCGCAAATTAATTTAGGCGCTTCTATATTAATACCTGAGACCTATGTGGCGGATCTGGGATTGCGTTTGGGTCTTTATCGCCGGATTGCTGTTTTAGAAAATCGTGAGCAGATTGACGCCTTTGCGGCCGAAATGATTGATCGTTTTGGGCCTTTACCAGGTGAAGTTGCAAATTTATTTGAACTGGTTGAAATTAAAGGGCTTTGCCGCCAGACAAGCATTGAAAAACTTGATATTGGGCCAAAGGGTGCCATTGTTACTTTTCTAAATAATCAGTTTTCTAACGTATCGGGTTTAATGGACTTTCTTCATTCACAAAAAGGCACAATAAAACTTCGTCCTGATCATAAGTTGGTTTTTATTCGCTCCTGGGATTCTCTTGCAGCACGTGTCAAAGGAGCAAAACAGATATGTAATCTTTTACTAAGATTAAGGGATCAGGGATTTTAAGATTATAAAAGTGACAAAAACGTTTTTGACAACGCGATGGATCAAAAGGCGACAGTTGCGGAAGAAGTTATTGCTCCTTAGCATCTTTAATGGATAGATCTTCCGCAATGATCTCATCAGGCTCATGGGCCGGTGGGTGTTTTTTGAGGTGTTCGCGAATTTGAGAAGCCATAGGGGACTCACCTTCTGGTAGTTTTTCAGGTAAGTAGAAGGGTGCACTCGTGGTTGCTAGGCTATAGGGTCTGGGACGGATAACAAGCGGAACGTCCGGTTTAGCCATTGGTTGCTTGAAAAGAGTTGTCAATTTTGGCGCTCCTGTTTTGGTAGCGATGTTTTTTATAGCTTCTTCGGAGTGTTGTGTTGAAGAGGGCAAAGCCACAGATGTTTTTTCAGGAGTAGAGGCTGGCGTCGTCGTTGGTGGTTTGTTTGAAGCTTGTTGGGGAGGAATGGTGGTTTGTTTTGTGACAGTAGCAGGCTTTGTAATGCGTGGCTTTGTGGTTTGTTTTCCGAGTTGGTCAGCAGGTGATGGGGCAGCATGCTGCGGTATAGCTGGCGTCCCCATATTTTTTGGGGGGGGTGTTGAAGGTACAGATGCAGGGGCAATTCCTGGTCGGTTGGGCAATAGAGGTTGAGGTTGAACAGCTAGACCAGGCGGCACTTGTGGCCTAAGAGTTTGAGGGGTAACAGGTTGGGGTTGGAACGACTGTTGTTGCCCAGGTATCATTTGTGGCCTAAGAGGCTGAGGAGCAAAAGGCTGAGGCTGGAATGGCTGTTGGCTAGGCGCCACTTGAGATCTAAATGGTAGCTGTCCCGATGGGTACATAGGTGGTTGCCCCGATGGGTACATAGGTGGCTGTCCCGGTGGGTACATAGGTGGGTGCATAGGCGGTTGTCCTGATGGATGCATAGGTAGCTGCCCTGATGGGTGCATAGGTAGCTGCCCTGATGGGTGCGTAGGTGGCTGTCCCGGTGGGTACATAGGTGGCTGCCCAGGTGGGTGCATAGGTGGCTGCCCAGGTGGGTGCATAGGTGGCTGCCCAGGTGGGTGCATAGGCGGTTGTCCTGATGGGCGCATAAGCGGTTGTCCTGATGGATGCATAAGTGGCTGTCCCGATGGGTGCATAGGTGGCTGTCCCGATGGGTGCATAGGTGGCTGTCCCGATG
>Ga0116230_10005431_pt1 | contig 12507 bp, 12 predicted proteins | sample S1TSphfallax_3_FD_88678 | JGI IMG/M metagenome (GOLD analysis project Ga0116230, IMG submission 88678) | Host-associated microbial communities from peat moss isolated from Minnesota, USA - S1T2_Fd - Sphagnum fallax MG | ecosystem: Host-associated > Plants > Peat moss > Unclassified | place...
CAGGGCTCGCGATGTCCGTCTTGGTGATGACGATGTGATCCGCCACCGCCACCTGCTTCGCCCATTCCGGTTGATCGCGCCGCTGCCCCTCCGCATTGATGGCATCGACCGTCGCGACCACTCGGCCGAGGCGGAAGTGGTGACGCAACGCGGGATCGGTCGACACTGTGGAGAGGATGGGCACCGGGTCGGCGAGGCCCGTGCTCTCGACGATGACGCGCGCAAACGCGGGGATTTCGCCCCGCGCCCGGCGGCTCAGCAGATCCTTCAGGGCCGCGCCGAGATCATCGCGCACGGTGCAGCAGATGCAGCCTGACCGCAGCAACACCGTCTCGCCATCGATGTGCCGCAGCAGATGATGATCCAGCCCGATTTCGCCGAGTTCATTGACCAAAACGGCTGAATCGCCAAGCGAGGGTGTGTCGAGCATCCGCCGCAGCAGTGTCGTTTTCCCGCTGCCAAGAAATCCGCTGAGCAGATGGAGCGGGATCATGACCGCGCTTCGCTTTCGAGGCGCGCGATGAGCAAAGGATCAAGCGGGTCGCAGGGTTTCCCGCGCAACCGGGCTGCCGCTTGCCACAAATGCGCCGTGTTGTCGACGATCTCCTGGCGCCCGGTGCGGGTGGCGATGACATAGGCATGGGCCTGCCAATCCGACGCGGTCAGACCGAAGGGTGCCAGCACACGGTTGAGGCCGCGCACCCGCTCCTGCCGTTCGCGCCGACGCGTTGGCGTATCGGGCGCGGCCGGCTGAGATGGCGATGGCGCGGACATGCCGTCCGTCCAATGCGGCGCGTTCCCCACTATGCCGCAGAGTCCGCACATGGCGTCAGACCTTGCGAGGGAAGCGCGCTGCAAAATCGTCCGCCATCTCGTTCATGGTGACGAACCGCACGCCCTCATGGCTCTTCATGTATTCATAGAGGCGCTCAAGCATTAGGAGCACCTGCGGCCGCCCGGAGACGTCCGGATGGATGGTGATCGGAAACACGGCGTAGTCCATCTCACGATAGACCCAGTCGAACTGGTCGCGCCACATCTCTTCGATGTCACGCGGATTGACGAAGCCATGGCTGTTTGGAGCCTTCTTGATGAACATCATGGGAGGCAGATCATCCAGATACCAGTTGGCCGGAATCTCGATCAGACCGGTCTCGGTCCCTCGCTTCAGTGGCGTCATCCAGCTCTCCGGCTTCGCCGAGTAGTCAATGCGCGTCCAGCTGTCGCCCACCCGAACATAATAGGGTGTGAAGTCATCATGCATCAGGCTGTGGTCATATTTGATGCCGCGCTCGACCAGCAACTCGTTCGTCACCGGGCTGAACTCCCACCACGGCGCCACGTAGCCCGTCGGCGGCTTGCCGGCGAGCTTCGTGACAAGGCCGATGCACTTGTCGAGAATCGCCTCCTCCTGCTCGCGCGTCATCGCGATCGGGTTCTCGTGGCTATAGCCGTGGATGCCGATCTCGTGCCCGGCATCGGCCACCGCCTGCATCTGCGCGGGGAAGGTCTCGATCGAATGGCCCGGAATGAACCAGGTCGTCTTGATGCCGAAGCGATCGAACATCTTCAGCAGCCTTGGACTGCCAACTTCGCCGGCAAACAAGCCGCGGCTGATGTCGTCCGGGCTGTCCTCACCGCCGTAGGAGCCGAGCCAGCCGGCGACCGCATCTACGTCGATGCCAAAGCCGCAGAGGATTTCCTTTGCCATGATCTTTGCTTTTCCCTTTATGCTTGTTCGGCGGCGACGATCGTCGCCTCCTCGGGCCGCAGCCCGATGAGTAGCGGATGACCCGGCACCAGCCCCTCGCCGCCTCCATGTCCCACATGGCCGTCGAGCAGGATTTCCCGCCCGTCCGGAAGCGCTGCGCGGATCAGCCGAGTATGCGCCACAACTTCCACCGTCATCACACGCGCCTGGAGCAGGTTGCCCTGGTATTGCGCCTGCAAGGCAGCCTGGTCGGAGCCGTTTCCATGCGGCTCCAGCGCCTCCGACGGCAGCACGATCTGCGCCGCATCGCCGGTGCGCAATAGCCTGTCGGCCACCACGCCGCGCATCGGGCCATAGGGCGTGTCGATCGACCCGCCGGTATCCGTCAGCTTGCCCGCCACCAGCGTGTTCCGGCCGATGAACCGTGCGACGAAGGGCGTCTGCGGACGGGTATAGAGGTCAACCGGGCGGCTGACCTGCTCGATGCGCCCACGGTTCATCACCACGATGCGGTCGGAGAGGACCAGCGCCTCGGACTGCGCATGAGTCACGAAAATGAAGGTGATGCCGAGCGTGCGCTGCAGCAGCTTCAACTCGTTCTGGATTGAACGGCGGAGATTAGCGTCGAGCGCGCCTAGCGGCTCGTCCAGCAGCAAGATCTGCGGTTCCACCACAAGTCCACGGGCCAGCGCCACACGCTGCCGCTGGCCTCCGGAAAGACCGGCCTCCTTGCGCTCAGCGATGTCGAGCAGATCGAGCTTCTCCATTATCCGGCGGGATCGTTCGGTGCGCTCGGCAGGCTTTATGCCGCGCGCGGCCAAGCCGTATTCAATATTTTTCCGCACCGTCATATGCGGGAACAACGCAAAGTTCTGAAAGATCGTGGAGGTCGGGCGCTTCTCCGCCGGCACGTCGTTGATCCGTTGACCGCGGATCAAAACATCGCCGGCGGTGATCGACTCGAAACCCGCGATCATGCGCAAGGTGGTCGTCTTGCCACAGCCCGAAGGGCCGACCAGGGAGACGAACTCCCCCCGTTCGACCGTCAGCGCCACATCCTCGACGGCGGTGGCACCATTCGGATAGGTCTTGCGAAGACCAACGAGTTCGAGATCAACAGTCATCATTTCATGCCGGCATCACGCGCTCAGGAACTCATCCCATTTCTGGATAAGGTAGTCGTATTCATCGGGCCACTGGTGCCAGTAGGCCACATGCGCCGCGCGCGTCTCCAGCGATCCGCCATCGCGCAGATCGCCCGGGTTGATGCCGCGCCACGGCGCTTCCTTCCAGGGTGCGCCCTCATACCAGAAGGCATAGCGGTCGGGCGCCATCACCTTCTGAATGTTTGTCGTCGGCGAATAGTAGCCTTGCTCCGACACCGCAATGCCCGGCGGCCCGGACAACCAGTAATCGGCATAGGCAATCACGGCGTCCTTGTTCGGTGATCCTGCAATCATCGCGGGGCCGATCGCCCAGGCGCGGTAGCCTTCCTTTGGTACCGCGTATTTGCACGGCTTGCCCTCGGCCTTCACCGCCATCACCGCCGGCTGCCAGGCATCCGAGACAACCATTTCGTTGGACGCCAACAGGTTGACGAGTTCGCCGAAATCACCCCAGAGCGCGCGGAACTGCCCGTTCTTCTTCTTGGCGATGAGGAACTTGGCCGCCTCGGTGATCGCCTCCTTCGGCGGGTTGCCGGGGTTCTTCACGTCCAGCAGGCCGAGCGTGTTCATCGCCATGATCGCCTGACCCGTCGCGATCAGCGGATCGGTGTTCAGGCCGGACTTGCCCCGGAACTTGTCATCGAACAGGCAGGTCCAGGTATTTGCCTCCTCAGCCTCCACCAGCTCCGGGTTGTAGCCGATGCTGTCGTAGTTATAGACGGCGGGCACCATGTAGAGCTTGGTATGCGCATCATCGACCCAGATCTGGCCGGTGATCTGCGCCTTCGGCGCGAACTTCGGATTGGGCGTCGTGAAGGTGCTGCGAATGTCGGCCCAGTTCTTGAGCGCGGATGTCGGGATCGGCTCGTCCTTGTTGGTCTCCACCAAAGCCGGCAGACGCTCGCCGATGATCTCCCAACAGTCGAAATCAGTCGAGCCGGACAGTATCTTCGTCTGCGCATCCGGGTAGGTTGCGGCGGTTCCGGTCACGCTGCCGACGCCGCTCTTTGCCTTGAAGTCCTGCAGGATGCGGTCCTGCACCGTTACCGACAGGCCGATCGTGCGCAACTGCTCACTGGCAAGTGCACCCTGCGCCATGGCGTGACGCATCGACCCCAGGATCGGCGCGCCGCCCAGGGCTGCGAAACCGACCGTGGCGGCGCCGCCCTTGAGCAGCGACCGCCTATGCATCTTTGACTTGTCCATACAATGTCCCCTGAAAGATCTAGTAGCGGCCAACAAGAAGACCGCCATCAACCGCGATCACCTGGCCGGTGATATAGCGGGCGGCCTCCGATGCCAGAAACAGAATGACGTCGGCGATGTCCTCGGGCTCACCCAGGCGGCCCATCGGAATGAAGGCGGGCGCGGCCTCGGCGCCGGCCGCACCGAGCGAATGCTCCTCGGACAGAAGCTGCGCCGTGCGGATATAGCCGGGCGCGATACCGTTGACGCGAATTCCCTGCGATGCCAGCTCGACCGCGAGGCCCCTTACCAGCCCAACGACGCCGGCCTTCGCGGCGGAATAGTGCACATGCTCGTCCCAGCCGTAGGCGATGCCCATGATCGAGGAGAGCGCCACCATCGTGCCGGCGCGCCGCGCCCGCATGCCCGGCACCGCGCGGCGAAACACGCGCATGACGCCCTTCAGGTCGATGTCGAGCGTATGATCCCACAAGGCATCGGTCATCGTCTCCACGGGCACGCGATGCGCGATGCCGGCATTGGCGATGACGGTGTCGACGCCACCCAGCTCGGCCTCGGCATAGGCGAAGACCGCGTCCACCGCCTCCGTGCTCTTCACGTCCAGCGCATGGAAGCTGGCAACGCCGCCGGCGGCGATGATTTCGGCCGCCACGGCCTCGCCTTCGCGTGTCAGCACATCGGTGACAAGCACATGCGCGCCAAGCCGGCCGAAGGCTTTCGCCGTCGCGCGGCCGATGCCGATGCCGCCACCCGTGATCAGAACCGTGCTTGTCACAGCATCACATCTCCAGAGTTCGGGCACAGCGTCTGGCCGACATAGATTTGGGCTGCCGGCGAGGCGAGAAAGGCCACCGTCTCCGCCACGTCCTCCGGCTCGCCAAAGCGGCCCAGCGGCAGTTCCGCGGTTTTCGCCCGCCGCCATTCCTCGGAGAGCGACATCGAAAGCTCGGTGGCGATCGGGCCGGGCGCCACCGCATTCACCCGCACGCCGCGCGTGCTGACTTCGCGAGCCAGTGACTTGGTAAACCCGATGATGCCGGCTTTGGCCGCGCTGTAGTGCGTGAGTTCGATCCCGCCGATCTGCGCGAGCTGACTCGCGATGTTGATGATCACGCCATCCCCGGCCGCGAGCATCGGCCCGATCACCGCATGGGTGCAGAGAAATGTCCCGCGCAGATGCACGGCGATCATACGGTCCCAGTCCGAGACGCTGAGCGTCTCGAAGCGTCCCTGCTGCACGATGCCTGCGTTGTTGACGAGGAGCGTGCAATCCCCGAAGGCCTCGCGGCAGGTTTCCACCATGCCGGCCACCGCATGCTCGTCGCTGACATCGACTGAAACGGCCACCGTCTTCTCACCCAAAGCGCTGGCCACCGCCTGCGCGCCTGCAAAGTTGCGGTCGGCGATCACCACGCTGGCGCCGGCCGCGGCCAACTTCGTGGCGATGGCGCGCCCGATGCCGGACGCCGATCCGGTGACGATCGCGATATGGTCGGACAGCGCACGAGCCATCAGGCGATCTCCTCCTGCACAGCGACGCGCCTCGCACGGCGCACGCTCAGCGTCATCAGGGTTGCGTAGACAGCAAGCAGGGCGAACGAGAACAGGGTCGTCAGCACACCGAAGGCGAAGAGGTTCGGATGGATCTCGACTGAGAAGGTGCCGTAGATCGCGAGCGGCAGGGTGAGGTCGCCGCCCGAGGCGAAGAGCGTGCGGGGAAACTCGTCATAGCTCAGCGTGAAGGCAAACAGCATCGAGCTGAGCACACCGGGGAAGATGAGCGGAAAGGTGATGCGCCGGAAGGTGGTGATGGGCGAGACGCCGAGGCTCCAGGCCGCTTCCTCGACCGATCGGTCGAAGCGGTTGAAGATCGCCAGCATCACCAGGAACGCAAAGGGGTAGGTGTAGACGACATGCACCAGGAACACCGTGCTGCACCAGTTGCGGTCGAGCCCGATGTAGTTGGCGGTGAGCGCCATCCCGAGGCCCACCAGCACGCCGGGCACCATCATGCCCAACACGACGAGGTAGAACACCACGCCGGAACCGCGGAAGTGCCGCCGGAAGGCCTGTGCCGTGATCGTGCCAAGCACGGTTGACACCACCATGGTCGTCAACGCGAGCGTCAGCGACCGGATCAGCGCACTGCCAAGCGGCAAGGGTGCCACGCTCGACGCCGGCACGAGGTTGAAGAGCTGGCGGTACCAGTAGATCGACCAATGTTCGATGGGAAATTGTGGGCCACCCTCCGGGCCGGACTGGAAGGACAGGATGGCGAGCACGACCATCGGGCTGTAGAGGAAGACGAGGAAGAGCCCGGTCCAGCCGGTTAGCAGTCCACGCAGAACTGGTTGCCGCTCCATCTCAGCCTTCCGCGGATGAAAGTTTTTTGGTTCTTTTTTGCAAAAAAGAACCGCTTGCCTTCCCGAGCATCTAGATTTCCCGCCGCAGGTTGACGATGCGCAGCAGCGCCACGACGGTGACCGCCATGAGCACGGTGAGGATCACGCCGCAGACCGAGGCGAAGGCCCATTTCAGCGAGCCCACCTGGGTCACGATGATATTGCCCAGCAGGTTCACTTTATCTCCCGACAGCGCGGAGGGTGTCGCGAACTCGCCCAGCACCATGACGGAGACGAAGATTGATCCGACAACGATACCGGGCAGGCTCAGCGGCAGGATGATGGTGAGGAAGATGCGCGCGGTGCTCGCACCGAGGTCCCGCGCCGCCTCGATGAGGCTGCGATCGATACGGGAGACCATGAAGGCCACCGGGCCCACCATGAACACCACGTAGATCTGCACCATCCCGATGACGACACTGTATTGCGTGAACAACAAGGCCTCGATCGGCTGGCGGATGAGGCCGAGCTTGAGCAGGATGATGTTGACCGCGCCGTCCGTGCCCAGCATCGGTCGCCAGGCGAGCACGCGGATGAGGAAGGAGGTCCAGAAAGGCACGACGCAGAGAACCAGCAGCGACGTCTGCACCGTCTTGTCCCGCACGAAGAGCCCGATGAAGACGGCGACCGGATAGCCGATGACGAAGATCAGCGCGAGGGTGACGAACCAAAGCTCCACCGTCGTCAGCAGCGAGTCGAGATAGGTTGGCGTGCTGAAGAACGCGACCCAGTTGTCCAGCGTGAGCGTGGAGTTGATCGAGAAAGTCGTCTGCGTCCAGAAGCTGACATAGATCATCATCAGCATCGGCAGGACGAGGCAGAGCACCATCCAGATCACGCCAGGCGCGAGCAGCATCCATTGGCCGGCGGCCTGCTGGCGGGCGAGGCTCCGTGGCGAGCCCGCCTTGCGCGCCGTTTGCACAGCCCGGTCCTGCACCGTCGTGCTCATGCCGCGCGCCGGATAGCGGCTTCGACGACCGCGGCACTCACCGGAAAGACGAGGCCCTCGTCGCGCGGCCACACCAGCCGGTAGCGCTGCCCAGCCGCGTATTCGGCCGGGCGCCGGTGGCTGAGATGGTCCTCAACCTCGGCCACGCGGTCGTCCGCGAGCCGGAACAGGTGGGTGATGATCGCGCCCGAGAATTCGCTCGTGATGTAGGTGGCCGGCAGCGCCGCCTGCGAGGGCCCAATGGCCTCCGCCTCGGTTTGCACGCGGATTTTGTCTATACGTATGCAGAAATCCACAAAATCAGAGGCTTGCCGTTGGTCTGCAGTGCTAGGCCCGGCGATCAGTCCGGCGGCGGCTGCAATGCCGCCGCGACCGTCGGTCCGGCCGCTGAACAGGTTGTAGCGGTTGAGGAAGCGCGCCACCGCAATCGATTTCGGCTTGTTGTAGACGATGTCCGGTGCATCGGCCTGGAGGATGCGGCCGGCATCCAGCACGACGACGCGGTCCCCCATGGCGAGCGCCTCCATCTCATTGCCGGTGACATGGAAAAAGGTGATGCCGAGGGCTGCGTGGATGCGACGCAATTCCAGTGTCATGCGCTGGCGGAGGTTGGCGTCGAGCGCGCCCAGCGGCTCATCGAGCAAGCACAGCCGCGGCCGCACGACCAGCGTGCGGGCGAGCGCCACGCGCTGCTTCTGGCCGCCGGAGAGTTGCTGGATCTGGCGCTGCGCATAATCCGTGAGGCCCACCATCTCCAGAGTTTCCATGACCCGACGGCGAACTTCGGCACCGTCGCGTAACGGCGCGCGGGCATGGTAGCGCAGCCCGAACGCGACATTTTCAAACACCGAGAGATGTGGAAACAAAGCAAAGCCCTGGGAGACGAAGCCGATGCCGCGCTCATGCGCCGGCACGGTGGTGAGGTTGCGCCCATCCAGCGTCACCTGCCCCTCGTCGGGCGTCTCGTAGCCGGCGATCAAACGCAGCAGCGTGGACTTGCCGGAGCCGCTCGGCCCCAGCAGCGAAAGATAGGCGCCCTCCGCGACGGACAAGGAAAGTCCGTCCAGCGCCGCCTCGCCGCCGTAGCGTTTCGTCAGGGAATGTATGTCGAGCATCGCTGTCCCATCGGGGCGGCGCCTCATCACGCCACGGCAGCGACCTAACATGAATGATTTTTGCACACAATAAAGCATTTGTCTTGATTGGCGCAGGAATCCGTGCTCACTGCCCGATTTCAAGCCGCCTGACAGGGTGTATACTCTTTATTGCTCAACCAGGCGTCAGCCCGGAGCAGTGAGCCGCTTTTCGTCGAGTCACGGAGGATGTCCCTGAGCGGCAGGCTGCATGAAAAGGTGCATCAGGTGCTGGAACAGCATTTGATGGAGCATCGGCTCACCCCAGGGCTCGTGCTGCTGGAAAGCACCATCGCGGAGGCGTTCCGGGTCAGCCGCGCGCCGGTGCAGATGGCGCTGCGGCGCCTGTACGACGAGGGGCATATCAAGCGCTTCGAGGGGCGGGGCTACGTCGTGCCCGCCGCCCCCGGCGCGCCACTCGTGCCCGTGCGCGCCAACCCCACGCTCGCCGGCCTCGATGTGAGCCTGACGCGCGAAAATCCGGAGGAGATCGCGCGCGGCAGTTGGACCCGCATCGCCGCCGAAACCCAGCGCGCGATCGAGGCCGCGGGACCCTTTGGCCGCTTCCGCCTCAGCGAGACGCTGATGGCGGCGCATTTCAACGTCAGCCGTACGGTGGTGCGGGATGTGCTCGGGCGCATCCACGAACGGGGGCTCATCACCAAGGATGAGCGGTCACACTGGCTGGTCGGGCCGCTGACCGATGCCGGCCTGCGGGACATGTACGAGGCGCGGATCATTCTGGAGCCGGCAGCCCTGCGGCGGGCCGCCGCCGCGCTGGACCGGGCGACCCTGCTGCGCATGCTGGAGCGCGTGGAAATCGCCCGCACGCAGCTGCCGCGGGTGGAGCCCGCGCTCATGGAGCAGATCGACCACGATCTGCACGTCGACTGCGTGCAGAATATCGGCAACCGCTACCTCGCCGACCTCATCCAGCGCACCCAGGCCAGCCTGACGGCCAGCCATATGCTCACGCGCTACCTGGAATGGGGCATCGAATCCGGTTCTATCACCGAACACGCGCTGGTGTTCGAGGCGCTTCTGCAGGGTGCGACCGAAGCCGCGGCGGCGGCCCTGAAGACGCATCTGGAGCGGTCGCTCGATCGCGCGCTCACGCAACTCAAGGTCATCTCGGTCATCCCGCTGCCGGAGATGCCGAAGTATTTCGTGCCCTCGCCGCCTTAGGACAGCTCCAACCCAGAGTCTCAGCCGATCCGCAGGAGACGAGGGCCATCATCCCGCAGCCAGTCGGACGCCAGGCGCCAGGCCGGACAGAGCGTCTCGACCAGGGCCCAGAAGGCGGAGCCGTGGTTGAGGTGGCGGAGATGCGCGGCCTCATGCGCCGCGACATAGATCTGCACGTGGGCCGGCGCCATCACCAGGCGCCAGCTGAAGGACAAGGTCCCATCAGGCGCACAGCTGCCCCAGCGGCTTCGCGTATCCTTGATCATGATGCGGCGCGGTTTGAGCCCAGCCTCGGCCGCCTTGGCCCAGGCATAGGCGGTGAGGCGGCGCCGTGCCTCGTTCTTCAGGCAGTCCGTCACCCGGCGCCGGACGAAGGCCGCCTCGCCGGAGACGACGATGGCGCCGCCTTCGATCCACGCGCCACCCCGGCCGCCGGGGCGGTGGCGAATGGAATGCGGCACACCCTCGATCGGCACGGCAGCGCCATCGGAAAAGGTCACGCCGATCGGCAGGGCCGCCAGCCGCCGCGAGACCCAGCCGCCATTCTCCATCAGAAGCGCCATGCCGGCGCGTTTGGAGGAGCGCGGCGGGAGCGTGACAACGACAGCGCCGGTTCGGGCATCGATGCGCAGGCTGATGCGCCGGGCGCGCTCGCTGCGGCGCCAGATCACGTCTGCCACGCCTCCCGGCAAGGCCAGGCTTTCGCGGCTGAGATCAGGCATGACTGTCATGGATGAGCATGTCGGCGGCACTTTGCCCCGGACGGGCTGCTCACTCAAGGAACTTCGGTCGGTGGCCGGACCCGCGCCGGGCCCCGCGCCCGGCCGCGTGGCGGAGACGGGGTCAGCGCCCCGTCGTGATCCGCTCGAACAGCTGCTTCACGGTCGGGATGAACCCGTTCGAGTAAAACGGGTCGAGCGCGAAGCGGAAGCCGTTATGCCCGCTGAACATGAGGTTGTGTTCGGCCGAGGCCTCTCCTTCCGCCTCATGCCCGATCGTCTGCAGCGTCTTCTGGATGCAGAAGCTGCGCGGATCGGCCTTCTTGCCGTTGGAGTAGTCGGGCGCCTCCTGGCTCCAGTTCGAGAAGCGGCACTGGCTGAGGCAGCCCATGCAATCCACCTGGTCCTGGTAGATCTGCGCCGCCGTTTCGGGCGTCACGAAGATCAGCGTCGTGTCCGGGGTCCGCAGCGCCTCGGTGAAGCCCTGGCCCAGCCACTGCCGCACGCGCATCAGGTCGGGCCGGGTCAGGTATACGATCCGCTTGCGCGGCCCCACGCCGAACTCCGCCGTATGCTCGCCCACGACCTCCGCGGTATAGGCGACCTGACGCTCGCTGCGGCCGCGCAGTTCCTGGATGAAGCCGTTGTTCACGGCGCTCGAATAGAAGCCGGTCGGGCTGAAGCGGTTAAGGAACACATCCCCCCGCTTGAGCGTCAGCAGCTTCTGCTTCCAGCTGTTGCCGATCGGGCTCTCCTGCGTCAGCAGGGGCCGCGTGCCGAACTGGAAGGCGATCGGGCCGAGTTCCGGGTTGTCGATCCAGTCCTCCCATTCCTCCAGCCACCAGACGCCGCCCGCCATGATGATGGGCGTATCGTCGAGGCCGAAGGCCCGCATCTGCTTGCGGAGCGCGAGCACCCGGGGGAACGGGTCTTCGGGCCGGGTCGGATCCTCGCTGTTGGAGAGGCCGTTATGGCCGCCCGCGAGCCAGGGGTCCTCATAGACCACGCCGCCGAGCAGGTTGGAGGCCTTGTGGTAGGCGCGCTTCCACAGCGCGCTGAAGGCGCGGGCCGAGGAGACGATGGGGTAGTAGTGCACCCCGAATTTCATGGCGATGTCCGAGAGCCGGTAGGGCATGCCGGCGCCGCAGGTCAGCCCGTTGATGAGCCCCTTGGCGCCTTCGAGCACGCCCGTGATCACGCGCTCGGCGCCGCCCATCTCCCACAGGATATTGGCGTGGATGCGCCCTTGCCCGCCATTGATCTCATGGGCCTGCTGCGCCTGGGCGATGCCGCCCTTGATCGCATAGTCCACCAGTTCTTCGTGCCGGTCGCGCCGGGTGCGGCCGTTGTAGACCTGCGGAATCCGGTGCCCGTCGGCGTCATAGCTGTCGGCGTTGACGGCGCTGAAGGTGCCGACGCCGCCTGACGCGGCCCAATGCCCGCAGGTCACGCCATCCGTCACCGCCACGCCCTTCCCGCCTTCGACGATGGGAAGAATATCGACCCCACCCATCCGGATAGCATTCAGCGCCTTCATGATCCCATTTCCGCTGCGCGCGGCGTGCCGCGCTTGTCCCCTGTCTTTGTCTTACGGCCCATCTGCCTTACAGATGCCTGCGTCCCGCTCTCTCTTGCGTCATGGTGCTGTACCGCATGTCCGGCCATTCAACCAGTCTGCCTCCCATTACCCTGTCCGGCGATGTGGCGGAAGCGTTACGGTTACACAAGCCGATTGTCGCGCTCGAATCCACCATCATCACCCATGGCATGCCTTATCCCCAGAATCTGGCCATGGCGCGGCAGGTGGAAGCGGATTGCCGGGCGCATCAGGCCGTGCCGGCGACCATCGCCGTGCTCGATGGTGAGATCCTCGTCGGCACCACTCCGGCGCAGCTCGACGCCCTGGCCCATGCGCCGAGCCCGCTGAAGCTCAGCCGCGCCGATCTCGGCTTCGCCGTCGCCATGGGCCGCACCGGCGGCACCACCGTCTCCGCCACCATGATCTGCGCCGCCCTCGCCGGCATCGCGGTCTTCGC
>Ga0116230_10005433_pt1 | contig 12506 bp, 13 predicted proteins | sample S1TSphfallax_3_FD_88678 | JGI IMG/M metagenome (GOLD analysis project Ga0116230, IMG submission 88678) | Host-associated microbial communities from peat moss isolated from Minnesota, USA - S1T2_Fd - Sphagnum fallax MG | ecosystem: Host-associated > Plants > Peat moss > Unclassified | place...
TCTTTGATCTTTTTTATTTTAAATTTTATACTTAATTGACCTTGATTACACGCATTATTAAGTTTTATAAATGTTTAAATTAAAATTGTTTACGGAAGTAAACATCATCCGTTTTTTTATTTTTGTTTATAGTTTTGATCATTTTGATTTTTTCCGACGATTTTTTTGGACTCATTTCAAAAAAAATGTATATTTTTTTATAAAAATATTTTCTTTGATTTTTTGTTTATACAATCAGCTTTTTTTGTTGTTTTCTTATTTCCGGTTTATATTTTTTTTTTCGCATTTTCTTTGATTTTTTATTTATTTATTTTACACTTAATTATCCGTTTCGGGAATTTTGTTTTTAATTTTTGACCATTCTGCTTTTTCCCGCCCAATTTTTACGTTTCGCTGATTTTAAATTTACTATAAATTTGTGTGATATTTTGCTACTATTTTTCAAAAAAATGAATCTACGAATCGACACATTTCCTGATTTTCATTTTATTCATGTGGATAAAAATGATGATTTTTCACGCACTGTTCAGGCAAAATTCGGAAAATTGATGACAAACGTGTTTTCTATTTCGAGACAAGATTTTCCAAACTTTCTACAAATGGCGAAATCATATTTCGGTACGGGTTTAAAAGTTTTTGAAACTGTTCACTACTATTCACAAGCACAAATGGATGATTACATGTCGGAAGCAAACACTCAATCGAGCAGTATTGAGGAAATAATCAATCGATATTCACTCGATGTGCCCGAATCTTGTTGGCCATCATCATCATCATCATCGTCATTTGCTTCAGCTAAAAATTGTCAATGGGATAACGATATAAAGGAAATCAATGAATTTAAGATTACAATAGATAGCTCCAAGAATGCATTGATTGTAAGATTTCCTTATAATAAAGAAATCATTCAATTGATAAAACAAATTAATGGTAGAAAATACGACGTCGATCAAAAGTCATGGACGCTTCCGAAAGAGAAGAAACAAGAACTAATCGATAGACTTAAATCTTCGAGTTTTAAATATGAACTTTTGTGATTTTTATTTTGATTTAAGATCATTTCATTGATTTTGATTTATGCTTTATAATTTTCTTTTAAACTTTTTAATTTGTAATTTTTTTTGTTTTAATTCTTGGTTTTTTTTGAAATAAAATTTAGATGATTGTTGGTTATACCAAAGAAGATATTCGTTTTAATAATCAATTGACACTGGAAAAAATAAAAATTTTTGATAAATTCAAAATTCAATTGGAAAATATTTACCTTTCGAATCAAATGCATCAAGATATTAACATAAATGGAATTTCATTTCCTGGATTTTGTAGGCCCAAAAGTATGTGCAGATGGTACATTTCAATTCGTCAAGATCAATTGTTCTACGAGGACACGTGTGATGACTTTATATATGTTCACAAAGAGACGACCGAAGAAATGATTAGCTGGCTCAAATATCTTCTTAAGTATTTTTTTGTTCCTCAGAAAATCGTGTTGAATGGAAAAATGACCTTTTTCACAGAAGACGATAAACAATTTTCAAAAATTTTGATTACTAATAATACTATTGATTTAAAAATATATTGGTTACTTGAATAAAAAAAATTTTTTTATATAAAAATAATTTCTTTTTTTTTTCTGAATATGGATCGAATTGAGAAAAATAAAAATTTTCTTCAACTTTTATGTACTAGCAATAGTAATTTACAGAAAGCCCTCATAAAAAATGCTAGTAAGGATCAAATCTTTTCCATATGTGAAATAATTTTGAACTTGCTCAACGGAAATTTGAAAATTCGCGAAGACGATTTACAAAAGTTGTCTAAAAAAAAGAAATTGCTTCGAGAATTAATAAAAAAAGGCTCGTCCATCAAAAAGAAAAAGTTCCTAATTCAACGTGGTGGATTTTTACAATTTTTAATCCCTGCTCTAATCACTGGTCTAGCCAGTGTGGTATCGAGTGTTATTGAAAAAATATGAAATATACAATGAAGTGGATGGTTGTACCATATAAAGAAAATTATACATCCAACAACTCTATTGAGCATGAATTAAAAAATGCTCTTACAAGCAATACAGATGTGGATAGCAAAATGAAGCATTATAATGAAATTTTAGCAAAAAATATGGTTCCATCTCATCCTATTGTTCCCGAAAACCCTAATATGGAGAGACCAAAAGATTCAAATCAATTATCTAACAGTACACCAAATTTTAAAGGTATGCCTTTTAAAAAATTCCGTGAGACACAAGAAGAAACTGAAAAAGAAGACGAGGAAGAAGAAGAAAAAGAAGATGAGTATGATTTTTCCGAGAATGAAGAAATACCAAAAATTCTTATGCCTCCTCCTCCTTTGCTAAAACCCTCACGATTAGGCCCAATTCGAGAGTCATCTCCACTAAAATTAAAAAGGAAAAAATGGACTCACTCACCAATTAATAATTCACTTACAAAAGAAATAATTGCACCGGACGAATACGGAATTAGAACGAGAAAAACGCATTTGAATAAAAAACTTGAGAAAAATAAACCCGCATGGACACAATATGGAAAAATTTGAAAAGCTGTACTATGATCCGAAACATCCAGGAGCCTATTCTGGTCTCTATTCGTTTGCAAAAAACCTCGGGAAAAAAGTCTCTAAACAAAAATTGAAAGAGTGGTTAATGGAACAAGACTCTTATACGCTACATAGACCATTGAGAAAAAAATTTCCTCGAAATAAAACTATAGTTTACGGGATCGATGATACATGGCAAGCGGATTTAATAGATATCCAGAAGCTCTCATCACACAATAAAGGAATAAAATATCTCCTCTGTGTCATAGATGTTTTTAGTAAATTTGCTTGGGTAATTCCACTCAAAAATAAGACAAACCAGAGCATAATTGAAGCATTTTCGAAAATCTTTGAGGAAAGAAAACCAAATAAAATTCATACTGATCAAGGGCAAGAGTTTTTGGGGAAAGAATGCCAAAAATTCTTGAAAAAACATGGAGTTAATTTTTATTTTTTAAATTCCGAAATGAAAGCCTCAACGGTTGAACGATTTAATCGAACTATTAAGGAAAAAATGTGGCGATATTTTACCAAATCAGACGAATACAAATATATTGATATATTGAATGATTTAGTTGACAATTATAACAACTCTTACCATCGATCAATTAAAATGAAACCGATCGATGTGAATGCTAAAAATGAACAAAACGTCTTCGAGAATCTCTACGGTTCAGACAGAAGTTTAAACAATGTTTCGCTCAAATTCGAAGTTGGAGATCGAGTACGAATTTCGAAGAATAAATGGTTATTCGAAAAGTCGTATACTCCAAATTGGACCAATGAAATTTTTACAATTTCACATGTAATCATACATCCTATACCTGTTTACAAAATTAAAGACTATTCCGGAGAGCAAATTGAAGGCGTTTTCTACGATTGGGAATTACAAAAAGTAGTAAAAAAAGATGATGTCTATAAAATTGAAGAGATTTTAAAAACTAGAAAAACAAAAAACGGTACAGAATATTTTGTAAAGTGGCTGGGCTATCCCTCAAAGTTTAATAGTTGGGTAAAAAGTTCAGAATTAGAATGAGTTTTTACGTCACATTGCCTAGTAATTCATCAAGAGATTTTTTCGCCCAAAACACAATATCAAATTTTACTACTCAACTAAAAATACCAATCACTCTAAATGGTCCATATGAAGTTGCTCTGGTAGAAATCACGTATGATCACTGTTGGGATGTTGATATGGGCGAACTCGTCTATTTTCACTCTGACCCTAATGTCCTCTTTCGTACTCAAATAACTCTTCGTGATGGTGAAATTTTTCCCGATTTTCTATCTCGAATCAATTATGATATTGGTGAGAAAATTGTTGCCTACGAGATTGAAAAAAAGAAGCAATCAAATCCCGAGTTGAATAAGACAGAAATAGCAGATAAGCTCACACAAGAGCTTGTTACATCCAAAAATGTTCCAATTATTTTATTCAAAGAACATAAACTTATCTTTAATACTATGGGAGAGGATCATCATTTTGTTTTATCCGGACTTTTCGGAGAGATCTTGGGCGTGAATAACACATTGTTGAATCAAAAATCTAAATTTATCAACGTTTCAACTTATAATAGAAATTTTTATTTCATAACATCGCTTTACATATATTCAGATATTATTAAATATCAATATGTTGGTGACGAGTTGGCACCTTTGTTGCGAAACGTTGTCGTCCCTAATAGTGCAAAAACAACACAAAATATAATTTACGATTCGCCTCATTATCTTCCAGTTAATAAAACAATCATAGATAATATAAATATAAGTATTAGAGACGAGATTGGAAATTTTATTCATTTCAAGAGAGGAAAATCGATCGTGAAACTTCATTTTAGACCTATAAAAAATGGATTTTAATAAATACTATCTCGACCAAGCAAACGGTATCTATCCGGTGTTTAAGGGACCACCCATACAAAAAGGGTATGGTATCGGAAATGCGTTTAGAAAATTTATTAGCTGGGCGATTCCACTTTTGAAACAACACGCTTTACCAGTTGCTAAAGAAGTGGGAAAACATGTGATACAAAATATCGCCGAAATAGCAAACGATGCTATCGAAGGGAAGAGTATAAAAGATAGTGCAAAAGAAAAAATGAAATCCAGTATTGAGAAACTGAATCAACAACAGCAGCAACAAGGCAGAGGAAAAAGAAAAATTCGAAAAATTAAAAATAAGAATAAGAAAAAGAAATCCAAAAAAGATATTTTTGATTAATAGAATGACAAAGTTTGAATGCACAAAATCCGAATTAGACTTATTCTATGTACCACCAACAAACACGAGTATAGAATCAGGTCTTTGGAGTCAATATCAACCTATCGTGTCACTAGAAAATAATACTGGTCCAATTGAGTTTGATATAAAACCGAGTCCTGAATATATCCACTTGGGAAAAACTCTTTTGTATCTGAGTGTAAAATTTCAAAAACCAAAACAAAATTTATTTAAACAAGAGGGTAGCGTCGAAGAGAAAGAACTGCCTCTGGACGATTTACCATTCGGTCCTGTGAATAACTTTGCAAGTTCTCTATTTTCTCAAATTGATGTTGAGCTTGCAGGAAAAAGTATCGAAACAACAAATGAAACATATCCATATAAAGCATATATATCGGATCTACTCAATTACGGAGACGATGCTAAAAATTCTTTTTTACAAACATCAATGTTCTACAAGGATACACCTGGACAAATGGATAGCTACGAGATCGATTCCGAAACGAGGCATAGCAAAAATCTTGGGCTTAACCAGAGAAAAGATCTAATTAAAAGAGGACAGGGTCAAGTAGAATTGCTAACTCGTCTCTACAATGATATTTTTAATACCGATCGATATCTTCTAAATGGTGTAGGATTAAGAATTAGCTTGACACGACAAAAGCCAGAATTTTTCCTAATGAAAAAAGAGACAATACCTATGGATGTGATTATCACAAAAGCGGTTCTTCTCGTTCGTCGTGTAAAAATAAGTCCACATATTCTTTTAGCACATAGCTTGGCTTTAGAAAAAGCAACAGCCAAATATCCGATAAAAAGAGTGGTTATCTCACACTTTACAATTAGCAAAGATGTAATGGACTTTAAAACTCCTAGCCTGGCCTCGACTATTTTACCACAGCGTGTGATTGTGGGAATGGTTGATCATTTGGCCTTCAACGGAAATTTCGGTTTGAACCCTTTCAATTTTCAACATTTTAATCTATCAAAAATTGACCTTTCACTCGATTCGAGCAATATTGTTTACCCCAACGGGTTAGATTGTAATTTTTCATCCGATAAATATCTAAGAGGATATTATAGCCTCTTTGAAGGCATCGATCGTCCCGTCTTTATGACCGGAAACGGAATATCAAGGAAAGATTATTCAAGCGGATATTCATTTTTCTGCTTTGATCTCTCACCCGATTTGTGTTGTGGCGATCATTTGAATATAAAAAGAACTGGGCAGCTAGTATTGGATCTTCAATTTAACAAACCGAGAGAACAAGCAATAACTCTCATTGTTTACTCAGAATTCGAGAATCTAATCGAAATTAATTCGGCTCGCGAAGTTTTCTTCGACTACAAATAATGAATACGCTTGATCTTTTTGAATTTTGTATTAGAGATTCTTCCTGCTCGAGTGTATTTCTCGGCGTTTTCTCAAGAGATAGACTACCAACTAAATTACCTTTTCTTCCATGTGCATTTATCATAAACACAGACCGTATTAGTGAACCAGGGGAACATTGGCTTGCCTTCTATATTGATAGTGGGAAGAAGGCTGAATTTTTCGATCCTTGTGGACAACATCCTAGAGTGTACGATCTTGAAAACTACTTGGACAAGATATCATCCAAATGGACTTTTAATGATAGAAGAATTCAATCTTTTTTTTCCGATGTTTGTGGACAAATTTGTTTGTTCTATCTCTATTTTAGATGCAGAAATTTTTCTTTAGACTTAATTAAAGGTTTTTTTACAAACAATTATGACTCAAATGAAACTATTATTTTAACCTTTTTAAAAAATTTATTTCAATAAAACACAAAACTCACTCAAATTGTTTCACTCAAAATATTTGCTAAAATAAAATAGAAAAAACCAGCTAGCTGTTAGAATATTTGATGATGATGATGATGACGATGAATTTTTTCTGTCAACATAATAGACCCAAATGCCAGGCTCGTCAATATTTGAATCAGTGTAAAGATCATATAAACTCATATTTGAAAAATATTCATAATTAAATGATTTAAAACCAGAACTATAGCTTTTAATTGCTCCAAAATTTAAGTGATAATAATTGAAAATTATAAAATTCTCCACTTTGTTGGTGACTAATACCATTTGAAACGAATTTCTATGTGTACATTTTCCTTCGCCAACTCTCGACCATATAATTGAATAGGCCCAAGTTGCCTTGTAATTATAAAATCCTGTTAGTTTCTGAATGTAGCGGTTTACCCACATAAGTTTGACTGGTGATGTAATCTCATTGTGAAAGAGATAGCATTGTAAATTTCTCTTTTCAAAATTTAAAATTGAGACGAACGAAGAGCAGTTTTTTGGTTCAACACAACTCTCATTGAAAACTATTCCATCCACATTTATATATATCTTGTTGAATTTTTGTCCCATTACTGAAAAATCATATGACAACTTTATTGGTCCATACGTACAATCCTTGCAATCATAGTATGCATATGAATTTGTTTGCAGTGGTAGGAGCCTATTGGCGCAGACCACATATGGCAATAAAGTGATTAGAATCATTATCATTTTGATGTATATAATATTCTTTGCTCTCCTGGAAGAATACTCGTTTGAATTCGATTTTTATCTAAAGTTTTTTGAGTTAAATCTAAAAATAAATACGAATGACTTTTGTTATCGACTGCATCGCTAAAGGCTTCGAGAAAAAATTTCATTTTAAGAGGAAATATTTGTCTTGCCAAAACATAGATTTGCGACATGTCTCGCGGATTTTTAAAGATAATCATATAGTTACAATTTAAACTTATGGTTCTCATGTATTTCCCACGCGAAAAGAGGTTTTGTGTTAGAAAAAACACGCTTATATTTCTATGATGAGAATCGATTGTGAACATATTTAGAATTGATTCAGACATTTCACATTCTTTCATCAAGTCATCGAGAATAATTAAATTGTTCTCATGAGAACTCAATTCTTCGGCACTCTCGATTAGACCTTGATGAAATTCCAATTTTTTTATATTTGCTCGCATCTCATCAAATTTGCTCTGCCAAGTCGAATAACAATATACTATTCGTTGTGGCGGTGGTGATATGAGCACATCGGTGAAATAGAGGATTTTTTCAACGAGATGCGTTTTCCCAGATTGTGTTGGACCAGCAATGAGGCAAGTGAACGGATGAAGAAAAATTTGTGAATCAATGATCCAAGGAGAGTTAGATGTTGTTGTCATTATTACGAATTAAGTACCGAATCGATTTGATTAATAAAGAGACGAAATATTTTCCACATTGAGCGCGTAATGACAATTTTTTTACTATGATTTGTATTGATCGTCAATATGTAGTCGTTGTAAACGCGTGACTGGTATAATTTTATGAATTTATTTTTTGCTAGTTGTACCGAGAAATCAGGCGTTCGTTTAGATTCGGTCTGAATTCCACAATCCCTAAGTTTTTCTTTAAACATTATTTCAATCATTTTTTGAGCCATCTAAAAATCATTTATTAAAATTAATAATAGAATAAAATAATAAAATCAAAGTAAAAAATTATAAAATCAGAATAAAATAATAATAAAAAATTAAAATAAAAAAATAATAAATTCACAATCAAAAATAATAAAATAAGAATAAAAAATATAAAAATCAAAAACCAAAAGGAAGAGTAGATAGATCGTCAAAGAGAACACGCTTATCATAAACAAAACGATAGAGTTTTTTCTGAACTTCCGTTCGAACAGACCAATCAGTTTTTCTTCGTTTGAAAACAAACTGCTCGGCCTCGATACATTCTTTTCTGCTATTGAAAACTAGATTTTTAATTGAATCAAAATTAATTAATAGACTCGTGTTTGCATCAAGTCGAAATCCCTTCACAGTGCACGACGACCTGCCCGATTTTGTACGATAACCATAATTTTTTGGTCCAGCAGAAATGAATTCTTCGATAAAATCGTCTTCTGCTAATTCGTTTGTGAGATCGCCCAAATTATTTCCAATCGGAGGAAAATATTTATTGTTTTTTTTCACATAAATAATTGAATCAGTATCGAAATAGAGAACTTGATCGTTTAATTTTTCTAATTCCGAGTAGAGTTTGAGTCTTGCATGGGCGGTTACAAACGCGGCATGTGTCACACTGGTTTCGGTTGAGCCTTCATTGTATCGCTTGCTATAAAATACCTGTATGACATTATTGTTGCAAAAATCCGCACGATGAATTATGTATTGATCGTCGCGGATCATTAGAAACCATTCTTCGGGTTTTGTTATCAACTTATGAATTGTACGATCCGTATTCATTCCTAATCGACCCCACATGGAGTTGAGAAAGAGTTTAAATACGAATCGTTTGGCTGGATTCTTTTCAATTTTGTCAATTTCGAGGTCGATGCCCTCCGCCTCTAGAAATTCTTCTCTGTACTTTACTTTCTCTTCGTTTGAACGCACACCGCAAGGAAAACCGCTTGATTCTTGTTTTCCTTTTAGAAACATGTTGATGTATTTTGTGAAAAGTCCTCCGGATTTTGATTCCGAATCGTACTGTTCCGATTGTTCCCAATGCCAAACTTCGAATATTTTTTCCATTTCGTATCCTAACTCTAACGCCTTTTTAACTTCTACCGTAACCCAAGTGCCTTCGAGACAGCGATCATGTCTTGAATGAGTACATTTCTCTTGTTGCAGCGTCTCGGCACATGTTCGACACAATGCAAATACGAGTTTATTGTTTAATTTGCACGGTAGCACAGGAATATAAAGTCCACGAGGTGGATGAATGCGGCATTTGATGAGTCCAAAATATTCGAGAGGGTTGCCAAAATCTTTGGTAATTATTTTTGGATGACCTACAGGAAATTTACAATACTTTTGAACATATGGGTAAAGGCTGGTAAAGTCAACATAGTGAATTTCTTCGTCTCTTGCCACTTGATAATGAAGTTTTAAAGCATTGGTTCTTCCACCAAAGAGAGCATCTCTTGCCCTTAATGGTGAAAGCATTATTAATGAATTCAGAATATTATTCATCTGAATATCATTTTGCGCTTGTCTATCAAATTCACATTCCCAAATTTCGACTAAATGATTACAACATGACTTGAGATATTTTATTCGATTACAGTGCCTTGCATAAATCGATTTCATTGTTGATTGAATCACAACATTAAACGTTTCTGGGGTAAAACATTTCGGACATCCATGAAAATAGCATCCGTGGAACTCGTAGATTGTATTAGTTGATGGGTCGTATCCATCACAGTGATAGGGACCGAATTTTTTCTCTCCACCGTTTTGAGCGTGCTGAATATTGACTTTCTTCTCCACGGCAACATAATTTAGCCAAGCAATTGATTTGTGCGAAAAATTCGAAACAGGCGTGTACCCATGTTCAGGGACATAAGCAAGAGTATTTTCTTCCAAATGGTTGGATCGAAAAATTAAATGACAGAGGGAGGCAATTGTTATCGACTTTTTAAAAGGATCGATCGGCTCATCTCCGTCTTTTTTTGTAAGCTCGATTATAATTTTTCTAAATTTAAGACATCCAAGTGCTAGGAGGTAAACATCACTCCAGCAATAATCTCGAATTTCTTGTTTAAAATCGAACGTCAAATGGCAAACTGAATCATACCATATATTAAATTCTGCTAATTGTTTTTCTGTAAAGAATCGGTTGCCATAATATTCAGGATTGGGGTATTTACCTACATAATTCTGATTTTTCTCAAAATTAAAAAGATGTGGAAAGTGGCCTTTCTTGTGCTCTTTAATTGCGAACGCTTCTGAGAAAGCCGAGAGAGCTATGGGTATGAAACAAAATGAATCGATTATTTTCACTTGTTTGAATTTTATTGATAAAAGTTTACTTCCATTAGCAATTACAACCGGCTGAGGGTCTTTTGGTAGAATATTATTGATAATGTAGTTCATAATAAAAACCCCATCGTATCCTTTCATATTATGAGCTATTGCTGTGAAATTTTTTTGTTGAAATAACCAATAACAAAATTCATCGTTTTTAGTAAACTCATACTTTCCACACTCATTCTTACACTTAATCTCATTAAAGTCAGAAACATCAAGACAATCCATACATAATTTTAGGGCACATACAAGATTTGGATCGTGATCAAACTTTTCCTGACTTGCCTCATAATCGAAAAAAATAAAGCCCGATAAAGATGTTTTAAAATTTGAACTTTTTTTTTGTTGCTCGGTTAGAACAAAACACTTGTGTTCAATTTCTACTGATTTTTTACAATTTAAACAGTATTTTTCATTAAGGCAAACATGAGTTGTCTTTGTCTTTTTTCTTTTACACGTCTGACAAAGACGACTGACCTCACAAAATTGTTCTTGATGAATAAGCAAGCATTTTTCGCTTTGTGCAAATTGGTTGCAAAGAGTACAAAGAGATTTTTGGGTGAATAGGCATTGTGGACTCTTACACATCAAACAAATCGAATTACAAATATGATCACCTATTTTATTAAAACCTATTATACAAGGATGACAGAAATAAGATCTATTTTTAAATGCTCTAATATTTGTTATCGCATTAAAATGATTATTTTCTAGAAGTAGATAGATAAACTTTTTGTTCTGAACCCCCCGATGAATACAGCCGTGTTTTGTGAAAACCGAAATTCTGTAGTATCGAAGATATTGCTCTATCTTCGATATATCTTCTAATGTACACGCTTTCTCATTGAGATTCAATGCGTTCGCTACTCTTAGAGTTTCCTTGTGCAAACGACTTGAATTCATTTTACAGATGTCTAATTTAAAAGGTGAATCATCAGCATAAGCTTTACCTATCAATATTGCTCTAATTGCACACATATTATCGCTGTTATATACGAATTTAATACAGTTATTATTCTTTAAGTATTCAGTCTCAATATTTGATCCTGAGCCTGTGGGCAATTTGGCAATCATAATACTTAATCTAAGATTTTCATCAAATCTCAGTTCCCGTCTCGATTGTGCCACAGATTCAAACATGCTTATTAACCTTTCTATTCGAAACTGATTTAAAGGTACAAACGGATGATCAATCGACCAATTAAGATCTGGATGATCAAAAATAAATCCAACACGATCGGTGGCGACCGCTTTCGATTCAACAAATTTTTGAAGTTGATCAAAAAGTTCAACTATTTGCTCATTTTGACGTGTAAATGTCCCGGGTATTTGTATGAATTTTAATTCGAATCGAAATTGATCGCAATTATACATATCATTGTGCGATTGTGAAGAACGAATTAGTCGAAAGTAATCATTTGATGATCCGGTTTGTAAATTGAAAATATTATCCTTTAAAGTATAAAATAAATATATATTAGAAGAATATTGAGTTAAAAAATTCTTATTTTTTTATAAAAGACTAAATTTGTGCATCTTATTATCCTGCTCTCTATTGCATTGCTGGCATTGCTCTCTATTAATGCTGTGTATTTGAATGCAATTTAATACATATACATAGAGAGTAATGCATTTCTATTGATATACACAGTATATCTTTGTTTTGTATAGAGAGCCTATGTATTTCTATTGATATGTATTGCTCTCTGTTGATCCTATGTATTTTAATAGAACACACAGTATTTCTATGTATTGCATAGAGAGCCCATGTATTTTAATAGAACACACAGTATTTCTATGTATTGCATAGAGAGCCCATGTATTTTAATAGAACACACAGTATTTCTATGTATTGCATAGAGAGTCCATGTATTTTAATAGAA